>Ga0164301_10000709_pt1 | contig 10000 bp, 8 predicted proteins | sample Whisoiple_231_MG_FD_109711 | JGI IMG/M metagenome (GOLD analysis project Ga0164301, IMG submission 109711) | Unamended control soil microbial communities from upstate New York, USA - Whitman soil sample_231_MG | ecosystem: Environmental > Terrestrial > Soil > Agricultural land ... | reverse complement strand
GGGTGGCGGCGTAGACGACCCACAGCGTGATCGCCTGCCGGTTGGTGATCGGCAGGCTGGGGTCGCGCGGCGGGCGGTGCATCACGTCCGGCGCGCCGGGATCGACGGCGATCACCACGACGCCCGATGCCGTCATGAAGACCAGCAGGTACAGCACCATCAGCGGCGTCAGCGCGACGCCGTGATTGATGTTGAAGGCGGTGGCCGCCAGGAACAGGAACACCAGCGCCAGCAGCTGGGTCATCTGGTAGCGGACGTACGACACGACCTTCTCGTAGACCCTGCGGCCGATCTCGACGGCGTGCACCAGCGTCCCGAAGTTGTCGTCGGTCAGGATCATGCGGCCGGCCTGCTTGGTCACCTCGCTGCCGCTGCCCATGGCCACCCCGATGTCGGCCTGCTTGAGCGCAGCCGCGTCGTTGACCGCATCGCCGGTCATCGCGACGATCAGACCCTGCTCCTGCATCAGCCGCGCCAGGCGCAGCTTGTCCTGGGGCGTGACGCGGCCGAACACGTGCAGCTCGGGCAGGCGCCGCACCACCTCATCGTCCGCGAGCGCCTGCAGCTCGGCACCGCTGATCGCGCCCGGCCGCAGGCCGAGCGTCTCGCCGATGGCGCGGGCGGTGACGGCGTGGTCGCCGGTGATCATGCGCACGTCGATGCCGGCGCCGAGCGCCGTCTGCACCGCCGCCCTGGCCTCGGCACGCAGCGGATCGATGATGCCGACCATGGCAACAAACGACAGCTCCCCGGTGAGCGTCATCGGGTCGTCCTCCATCGCCTGCAGCTCGCCGTCGCCGACCAGCCGGGCGGCGAACGCCAGCACCCGCAGGCCCTGCTCGCCCATCCGCACGTTCGCGGCTTCGATCCCGGCTCGGGTCTGCTCGATCGGCTGCTGCGAGCCGCTGAGCGGGCCGCCCGACTCGCTGCAGCGTGCCAGCACCACGTCCGGAGCGCCCTTGACCAGCTCGATCACGTGCTCGGCGCCGTCCAGCGTGACACGATGAAACGTCGCCATGAACTTGTAGTCGGAATCGAACGGCACCTCGGCGATGCGCGGGTAGGCGCGGCGCGTCTCCTCGGCGTCCACGCCCAGCTTCGCCGCCAGCACGACCAGTGCCGCCTCGGTCGGGTCGCCGACCACCGTGCCGTCGTTGCCCACGGTGGCATCGCTGTCGAGCGCCAGTCCCAGGCCGAGCCGGGTGAAGTCCGGCACCGGCTGGCCGGCGACGGCGGTGATCGCCCCGGTCTTGCGGTAGCCCTCGCCCTCGACGTGGAACCAGGTGCCGGCCGCGTAGATCATCGACACCATCATCTCGTTCATCGTCAGGGTGCCGGTCTTGTCGGTGTTGATCGCGCTGGTGGCGCCGAGCGTCTCCACATCGGTGAGGTTCTTGACCACCGCCCGCGAGTCGGCCAGCTGCCGGGCTCCCATCGACAGCAGCCCCGAGACGAACGCGGGCATGCCGGTCGGGATCGCCGAGATCGCCATCGCGGTGCCCAGCAACAGCACGTCTTTGAACTCCTCTCCGCGGGCGACGCCGACGATCACGATGAACGCGACCGCGCCCCAGGCGACGATGCCGAGCACCTTGGTGAGCGATCCCAGCTCCTTCTGCAGCGGCGAGCGCGTGCGGCTGATCGACGACAGCATCGTCGCGATCTGGCCCATCTCCGTCTGCATCGCGGTGGCGGTCACCACCATCGCTCCCGTACCGCGGGTCACCGCCGTGTTCTGGAACAGCATGTTCGCGCGATCACCCAGCGCGACCTCCGCGCCCGCCAGGGTCGTCGCCGACTTGCCGATCGGCGCGCTCTCCCCGGTCAGCGCAGCCTCCTGTGTTTCCAGCGTCGCCGAACGGATGATGCGTCCGTCCGCAGGGACGATGTCGCCAGCCTCGACCTGGACGATGTCGCCCGGCACCACGTCGAGGGCCGGCACCTGCGCCACCGAGCCGTCTCGCAGCACCCGCGCCTGCGGCACCTGCATGCTCGCCAGCGCATCGATGCTGGCCCGTGCCTTCAGCTCCTGGCGCGAGCCGAGCACGACGTTTAGGAGGATCAGCAGGGCGACGATGATGCCGGTCGACACCTGCCCGATCACCACGCTGACGATGGTGACCGCGATCAGCATGATGTTCATCGGGTCACGCAGCTGGGCTAGTGCCACCTCCCATACCGAGGGCGGCGGTTCGCCGGTGATCTGGTTGGGACCCAGCCGGGCGAGCCGTTCCGCCGCCTCCGCGCCGGTCAGGCCGGAGTCGGCATCCGAGCGCGCGGACGCAACGACGTCCAGTGGATCACGTGCGTAGGGCGGGAGTATGTCGACCTCCGTGGTGGCGTCGGGGGCGTCGGTCATGGCGGTGTCCCCGCCTCGTCAGCAGCCATTATCCCAGTCGTCCCAGCGCCGGCGAGAATGGCCCAGAGCTGGTCGATCGTGGAGCGGGAGACGCGGCGTGCTGCGGGAGATAGGCCGGGAGCGTGGCCGGGCAGCCGGACGCGCAGCGCGGCCGGCAGGCTCTCGAATACGAGCGGCGGGTCGAGGGTCATGGCCTCCCCGTCGATCCCGATCTCCACCGGGCCGCCGGAGTCGATGCGAAACCGCGGCGCGGTCCATTCCCGCCACCCCGAGAACCTCCGGATCTGACCGGCGACGTTCAGGGCGACCAGCTGCTCCGCCGCGCGAGTGTCCTCGACACGGGCGGTGACCACGCCGAGCAGCCCTCGGTCGATCCGCTCGCGGGTGCCTCTGCCGGACAGATCGTCGAGCTGGTAGGCGTTGTTGGACACCAGCACCATGTCGGCGGTCTCGTGGGCCGTCCCGTCGGGGCCGGTGTACCGCAGGTCGAGCGGCTGGGCGTCCGGACCGATCAGGTCGGGCAGCATGGCTGCCGCCGTCCGCAGCTTGGCGTCCCGGTACTCCGGCGACTGGACGATCTTCGCGTACAGGCCGAGCGACGCGTTGTTCACGAACACCCGCCCGTTCACGGTGGCCAGGTCGATCGTGCGCTCCACCGCGTCCGCGAAGGCGTCGAGAGCGCCGACGACGTCGTCGCGGTCGAGGCCGAGGTCGAGCGCAAAGTGGTTGCGCGTTCCCGCCGGCACCACCACGTGAGGGATCCCGTGGCGGCTGGCGACGGTGGCGATCAACGCCTGGGAGCCGTCACCTCCCGCCATGCCGATCACATCGGCGCCGCCGGCGATCGCATGCTCGGCGAGCTCGAGCAGGTCATCGCCCTGGCGAAGCACCACCGCCTGGATGCCACGAGCCGCGCATTCGCCGGCCAGATCGAACTGCACCGCCTTTCCGCCACCGGACTTCGGGTTCATCAGCAGCACCGGATGCACCGCGGCCGGGACGGGGCTGCCCGGGGTGGGCGCGGCCTGGAGCTCATCGATGCCGGTGTGGAGAGCCGACCTGGCCGCGGCCACCGACAGCACGCCGAGCATCGCCGCCCCGAGCGCTCGCCACCACAGGACATCCGCGATCCCGATCGACGCCAGCAGCAGGGCCAGCCCGCAGGCCGCGAGCAGGAGTGCGACGGCACGGCCGGTGCCCCGGCGCGACACGGCCGCCCAGCCCGCGCCGACCAGCACGGCCGCTCCCAGCAGGGCGACGACCAGTCCCCCGATGTTGTCCAGCGCCGCAACGACCACGACCAACGCCGCGGATGCTGCCGCAAGCAGCGCGATGGCTGCCCAGATCCGGTCGCGTATCAGAACGGCTCGGGAATCCATCGCAACGGCAGGTTCGGCTCGGCATAGCCACCAGGCCGTTGCCGCTTCGGGAGCTTGACCTCGCTCATCGTCAGCGGACCGTACGGGACCTGATCCAGGAGATGGGTGATGATGTTCAGCCGGCCCCGCCGCTTGTCGCTGGTGTCGGCGATGTACCACGGGGCCCACGCGGTGTCGGTCGCCTGCAGCATCGCGTCGCGTGCGCGCGAGTAGTCGTTCCAGCGGCTGTAGGACTTGAGATCCATGTCCGATAGCTTCCACACCTTGCGAGGGTCGTTGATCCGGGCCTGGAGGCGCCGGGTCTGCTCGTCGGCATCGACCTCGAGCCAGTACTTGATGAGCAGGATCCCGGAATCCGCCATGGTGCGCTCGATCAGCGGCACGCCCTCGAGGAATCTGGCCGTCTGCTCCTCGGTGCAGAAGCCCATGACACGTTCGACACCGGCGCGGTTGTACCAGCTGCGATCGAAGATCACGACCTCGCCGCCGGAGGGGAAGTGCTGGATGTAGCGCTGCGCGTAGAGCTGTGACTGCTCACGTTCGGTCGGCGCAGGCAGCGCAACGACGCGGAACACACGCGGGCTCACGCGCTCGGTGATGCGCTTGATGGTTCCGCCCTTGCCCGCCGTGTCGCGGCCCTCGAAGACGATGCAGATCTTCGCGCCGGTGGCCTTCACCCACTCCTGCATCGCGACCAGCTCGCCGTGCAGCCGCCGCATCTCGGCCTCATACGGCTTGCGCTTCATCCGAACCGCCCGGCCGTCGACCTCATCCTGCTTCCTGTGCTTGCTCATCTCGTCCCTCCCGGATGGCCGAGCCCGTGGATCCACTCGGCGTAGGAACAGGCCTCCTCTGCCCGGAACGCCGAAGCCGTGGGAAACGGCTCGGCAAAGACTACGGCCGCGGTGTGTTTGATGCGACCCAGCGCACCCCGGCCCCCGGCCTCGAATCCGAGCGTCCACCAGGACTGGCCGGTGACCTCCACCTCGGTCAGCTCCACCGAGCAGTCCGGGGCACCCGGTGAGGCCGGGCCGCCGCCCGAGCGTTCGATCGGGAACCTGGCGATCCGCCGGCGCTTGCTCACCCGCCGCCAGGCCGACCCCTCCAGCGGGCGCGAGCGGTCAAGCCCGCCGGGAAGCGGAATCGACCGCTTGATCCACGAGTCGATGTTGCCCGCGGCCGCGGCTGCGATGTCAAGCGCTCCCACCACGCCGCGGTACTGTTTCACCTCGAAGCTCGCGCCGCCGCGGATCTTGATGGACAGGCCCGGCATGCGGGGGGAGATCAGATAGTGGTCGTCGCGCGTCTCGGGCACCTGCGAGAAGCGCGAGAACCAGCGGTCGATCTCGCTGCCGTAGCGGCCGGGGCGAATCCATCGCACCTCGCACGTGCGCTCCTGGGCCGGTCGGCGCTGATGGGAGTCTCCCTGGGTCATGGCTCCTGTCGCATCCAACGCGCGCCGGTCTGCTCCTGGTAGGCGGTGACGGCGCTGTCGAGCGTCGGGTAGAAGTGGTTCGGGTCGATGGTGCGGGTCAGTTCGTACGCCAGGATCTTGGCACGGACGGGGTCCTTCATCTCGGCGAACACGAGCGAGATCCCCCGAGCGTTGATCGCCTCGTCGAGATCCTCCAGCATGTCGGCCGCCGTCGTGTCGACATCGGTGATCGGTTCGGCCGCAATCAGGATCCAGGCGGGCGCCGGTTCGCGTGAGGCCAGCAGCAGGATCTGCTCGCGGAAGGTGCGGGTGTTCGCGAAGAACAGCGGGGCATCGAAGCGGAACATGACCAACCCGGGAAGCACCTCAGCATCGGGGTAGCTGGTGAGGTCGTGGTAACCGGGCAGGTTCTGCACGCGACCGAGCACGGCGTGGTAGGGCAGCCAGGAGCGCCGGAACAGGTTCATCACCGAGAGCGCGACGGCGACCACGATGCCGGGCAACACGCCGAGAAAGGCGACGCCGAGAAAGGCGGCGATGGAAAGCGCGCACTCGGACCGCCGCTGCTTCCAGAGCCGGACCGTGCCCGGTATGTCGGCGAGCGACAGCGAGGCCGTGATCACCACCGCGGCGAGCGTCGGTTGCGGCAGGTCGCGGAACATGCCGGGGAAGAACAGCAGCATGGCGGCGATCAGGATCGCGCCGACCAGTCCGGTCAGCTGCGTCTTTGCGCCGGCCTGCTCCGCCACGGCCGTGCGCGACCCGCTGGTGCTGACCGGGAAGCCCTGGAAGAACCCGGCACCAAGGTTGGCGACGCCGATTCCGACCATCTCCCGGTTGCCGTCCACCTCCTCGCCCGACCTGCCGGCGAATGCCGACGACGTCGCGATGGTGTCGGCGAGCGACACGAGTGCGATACCGAACGCGCCACCCAGCAGCGGCAGCAGGTCGGAGCGGTGCACGTCCGGGACGGTCAGCGGCGGGAACCCCTCGGGCAGCGTGCCCACCAGCTTGACACCGTGCTGCTCGAGCCCGAAGCCCGCGGCGACGGCGATCGACACGACCACTGCCACCAGCACGTTCGGCACGCGCGGCAGCGTTCTGCGCAAGACGGCGATCACCGCCAGCGCCAGCACGCCGACGGCGAGCGCAGCACCCACCGTTTCGCCGTCCTGGACTCCGTCGACGAATGCCCGCGTCTCATCGAGGAGGCCATTCGCGTCGGTAGAGAAGCCGAACAGCTTCGGGAGCTGTCCGACCAGGATGGTGATCGCAAGGCCGTTCATGTAGCCGATCATGGTCGGCTTCGACAGCAGATCCGCGACGAACCCGAGCTTGGCCATGCCTCCGACGACCATGATCACGCCCACGATCAAGGCCAGCATCGAGGCCAGCGCGACGGCTCGGGCGGGGTCGCCGTTGGCCGCGATCAGCGGCAGGGTCGTCGCCGCGATCATGGGACCGAGTGAGGAGTCCGGGCCGAGCACGAGGATCTTCGACGGGCCGAAGATCGCATAGCCCACGAGGCACAGGATCGAGGTGTACAGGCCGGTGATGGCCGGGAGGCCGGCCAGCTCCGCGTACGCCATGCCTTGCGGCACCAGCAGCGTCGCCAGCACCAGCCCCGCCACCACATCCTTCGGCAACCACTCCCGCCGGTATTCGCGCAGCATGCGAACCCCGGCCGGGCCTGTGATCGAGTTCGGTGTCTTCTCCCCAGCCGCCTCAGCCACGGCGACAACGATCGGCGTTTCTCATTCGGCTCGCTTCATCGGTGGCGTCGCGCAGCGCGCGAAGGCAAGGATCTCACACCCCCCGATCCCGGCGGCGTTCCAGGCTGTCTGGCCACCTATACGATCGGCAGGGTGCGAACACCCTCGCATGAAGGCTCAGACGACGGCGGAGCCGCCACCATCGTCGCGGTCGCGATCTCGGCGGCGTGCTGGATCGTCTTCGCAGCGCTGGCGATCGTTGTCTCGACCAGCGACACCCTGTCGGTCGACCAATCGGTGCTGACGTGGGTCGGCGAGCACCGCAGCTCGGGCGTGACGTCGGCGATGCGAACCGTAACGTGGCTCGGATCCGCGGCCGTGCTCTATCCCGCGACGCTCGCGCTGGCGCTCTACTGGTGGCGGCGCGATCGCGATTGGCGGGCGGGAGCGATGCTGGCCGCTGGCCTGGCCGGATCGACCGTGCTCTACAACGTCTTCAAGCGGATCACCGAGCGGCCGAGACCGCCGGCAGCCGACGCGCTCGGGACGTACTCGCACGGGTCGTTCCCGTCCGGTCACGCCACGCAGAGCATGGCCTTCCTTGCCATGCTGCTCGTCCTCGCCTGGCTCGCAGGGCGGCCGCGGCTGCGGCTGTGGGCGATCGCCGCCGCGGTTGTGGCGCTCGCGGTAGGCACCTCGCGCATCTATCTCGGCGCGCACTGGTTCACGGACGTGCTGGGAGGCTACGCGCTGGGCGGGGCATGGGTCTCGCTGCTAACCGCGGCCGGCCTGAAGAACATCCTTCGGGCACCGCCACGGGACCGATAGGATCAGTCCATGCGGGGGATCGTGAGGCAGGTGAAGCAGGTCAAGGCGAGGGCGACGTCGCTGGCCCGCCTGATCTTGGAGCTGGGCCAGCTGGAGGCAAAGCGCAAGGCGGCGGCGCTCGGCAAGGCTGCCGCGTCTGCCGTCACCGCCGGCGTGCTTGCCTTCTACGCGGTCGGGTTCCTGCTCGCCGCGGCGGCCGCGGGGTTGAACGAGACGCTGTCGCTGTGGCTTTCGCTGTTGATCGTGGCAGTCGCGGTGCTGCTGGTCGCGGCTGTGCTCGTCCTGCTCGCAGTACGGTTCGCCCGCGCCGCCTCACCACCGGTGCCCAGCCAGGCCGTCGACGAGGCCAGGCGCACCGCCGACACGCTGAAGACGCATGCCTGAACGCAGCGCTGAGCAGATCCGGCTGGAGATCGCGGCCGAGCGGCAACGCCTGGTCGAAGACGTGGCCGAGCTGCGCAGGGAGGCGAAGATCGTGATTCCCGTCGCCGCGGCTGCGCTGGTCGCCGTCACCGTCCTCTCGCGTACCAAAGCCCCGACCCGCGCAGCCAAGCTGCTCTGGAGGATGCGCTAGGCGGCGCAGGTCCTGTCTCTCGCGGAGCCGCGAGAACCGCCATGATGTCTCCGATGGAGTGGGCCCTGGTCATGGTGTCGCTTGCGTTCCTCGGCGTTGCAGCCGTCTCGCGCAGGCTGGTTGGCACGCCGATCACGCCGGCGATGCTGTTCGTCGGCTTCGGGCTGCTGGTCGGCCCAAAGGCACTCGACGGGATCGACATGTCGAGCACGGGCTCGGTGGTGCGGATCCTGGCGGAGGCGACGCTGGCGCTGGTCCTGTTCAGCGACGCTTCCCGCGTCGATCTCAGTCATCTTCGCCGCGCGGTGGGCGTGCCGCTGCGGCTGCTGGCGGTCGGCCTGCCGCTGACGATCCTGCTGGGCGCCGTTGCGGCGGCCGTGCTGTTCGGCGAGCTCACCGCCGCGGAGGCGGTGATCCTGGGCATCGTGCTGGCCCCGACCGACGCCGCGCTGGGGCAGGCGGTCGTGACCGAGCCGCGCGTCCCGCAACGGATCCGCCAGGGGCTCAACGTCGAGAGCGGCCTCAACGACGGCATCTGCGTGCCGTTGCTGTTCGCCGCCGTCGCCGTCGCCGACCTGGAGTCGGACATCTCCGGTGGCCGCAGCACGGCCAGACTGCTGTTCGAGGAGATCGGCTACGGGGTGGCAGGCGGAGTGATTGCAGGCGTCGCGATCGCCGTGATCATCCGCGCCGCAGGGCGGCGGGACCTGATCGCCACCCAGTGGTATCCGGTCATCCCCGCAGCCGGCGCCGGCCTCGCTTACGGGATCGCCAGCGCGCTGGGCGGGTCGGGCTTCATCGCAGCCTTCGTGGCGGGTGTCGTCTTCCGGCTCGCGCTGGGACGTGACCCGGAGCAGCTGAATCGGCTGACCGAAGAGGTGGGCGACGTCCTCAGCGGCGTCACCTTCATCCTGTTCGGCGCGCTCCTGCTCGGCCCCACGCTCACCGCGTTGAGCTGGCAGCTGATCCTCTACGCGGTGCTCAGCCTGACGCTGGTGCGCATGATCCCGGTCGCGATCGCGATGTGGGGCACCCATGCGGGGCGTCCCACGCTGGGCTTCCTCGGGTGGTTCGGCCCTCGCGGCCTGGCATCGATCGTATTCGCCGTGATCGTGGTCGAGGAGTCACGACTGCCGGACGAGCACCTGATCGTGCTCGCCGTCTACCTGACCGTCGGGCTCTCCGTGCTCGCCCACGGCCTCACGGCCGGCCCGCTTGCCGCCCACTACGCGACCTGGTACGAGTCCCATCCCCGGGACCGGCGCCCGGCCATGGAAAGCGCTGCGACCGAGATGACCCGGCCACGCGGCCATGCCACCACCGCCGCGTTGCCTGAACCGGCGGGACGCGAACCTTTCTGACGAACACGCTGGGTGCGCCACTGCTAGCGTTCGCGGAGGGCTCATGAAAGACACTCCGGCCCCCACAGACATGGAAGCGCGGTGGCAGCGCTGGGCCGCCCAGACTCGTGCATGGGGGCCGCCGGGGAACGAGCGGCTGGCGACGTCGGTCGGGCTGGTGCTGCTCGTCCTGCTCGGGATCGAGACGCTGACAACGCTGGCGCTGTCCTCCTATCTGCCCGAGCACATATTCCTGGGGCTGCTCCTGATCCCGCCCGTTGCCCTCAAGCTCGCGAGCACCGGCTGGCGGTTCGTCCGCTACTACACGAACAGCCGGCCGTACCGGCTTGCAGGGCCGCCTCGGCTGTTCCTG
>Ga0164301_10000708_pt1 | contig 10010 bp, 10 predicted proteins | sample Whisoiple_231_MG_FD_109711 | JGI IMG/M metagenome (GOLD analysis project Ga0164301, IMG submission 109711) | Unamended control soil microbial communities from upstate New York, USA - Whitman soil sample_231_MG | ecosystem: Environmental > Terrestrial > Soil > Agricultural land ... | reverse complement strand
GGATAGTTTTGCAATTCTCACAACTTTACGATTTCTTTTGGCCTTATATACAGTTTTGCTTCCTGCAGCGTAACTTCCGGAGGTTTTGACTTTGACTGGGCTGTTCGGCGGAGTGCTCGTTGTAATATCATTCACAATTTCTTGGCAAACGGCTCCAAATTCTTGATTCGACATTGATGTTTCTGATCTCACAATTAGTGACATTTGAGTTGTTGTGAAAATTCTGAGTCTTGGGAATGCAAAATGAACATTATTACAATTTACAATTTACATTCTCGCCAACCCCATATTCTTTGACCACTGTTCACTACCTAGAATTTACAAAAATATTGTCTTGCTTCAATACGAGGATGCTTGAACATGTGTACGTATTTCTTGAAGAACGAGATCGATGTGCGCTCGCAATCGCCACCAGGGCTACCAAAGATGTGTATCATGCTTACAACAAAAATAAACAACGAAGTCGCAGTGATTCTGATTGCTGTGTTTGTTGTTTCAAAACTGAGATTTTCGACAACGGTCCGTGCCCAGAAATTTTGTATGAAATCATAAAAGACTCTGAAATCGACAACAAATATACGTGCTGTAGCCAGAAATGTGCTTCCAAACTGCTATCAAATTATTTAAAGCTTCCAGGTACGCACATCACGGTGAATATCAGTAAGATTTACTTATAGAATGTCTCAGACCCCCGCGAACTCTCGATTGTAAAATTAATGCAGATCAGACATGACAAGGATAATTAGAATGATTCTGAACTCACTCTTGATCGTGGTCTTGTTTGAAGATATTTCATAGTGAATTTTCCATTATTTCCCAAAATCTTTTGGTGACATGATATTCGCGCTCAATTTCTTCGATGATTTTGACATCATCCAAATGTATTTTTGATATACAACATTGCAAGACCAGTCGTCCAAGCGCGTACGCTTCAGGACTTTTCAATGAACATAGTAAATTGTGAAACGCAAGCCGACTTTGTGAAAAAAACATTTCATTAGAGATTAAAAATATTTGTTTTTACAAATGGATTTGTGTCAATACAGAAATATTTTCGGCGAACCCGGCACAGGTGCACACAGTTACCGGATTGCAAACATCGCAGTGATCGATGTAGCATTTACAGTGATTCTGGCTTTGTTTTTTAAAAATCCTTTGCAAGTTTTTGTATTGCTGATGCTACTTTCCATTGTGGTCCACAAGGCATTTTGTGTAAAAACAAAACTGACCAATTTGGTGTACAAAACACCGGAATGAATATGATGATTAGTGTTTATTTGAAAAACTTTTGAATTTTTTGCTGACTGTCATCTTCAACTACTGGTGTTTTGCGTTTTTTCTTTTTCTCTGTGATTTTCTTGTTGGATCCAAATAATGTAGCCAAAGACACCTGACTATTCATTATATTTAACAAATCTTGCTTCAATGTCGCAATATCTCCTACTGGTGCCATCAATTCCAGAATAGGTTCTTTCACTGCCTTTTCGAAATACCATTTTCTGTCAATGTCTTCTAAATTGGTTTGCGATACTACTCTTGCGTTCTGTGAAAGGTCGCCTTTACCATTGATGATACAGTATTCGACTTTTTGACCAAGAATTGGTCTCTCACATTCTGCAAGTCTCAAAACTGCAGTCACATGAGGGCTCTTTTGCTTTGGTTCAAGTGTTTTCAGATTTTTTGATATGACGAAATCTGATAGTGGCAACTGATTTTTTTTGAGTTTTGTCACTTCTGCTTTCACAAACTCGAATGCACCCTGTAAGTTGTTGTCCATGATCATCATGTTCAGAACTGTGCCGCTGATGCGTTTATTGAGGCCACTGCGATCGTTTCTGACACTGCACAATCCTTTCATCTTTAGTTTGGGCTGTTTTATAAGATTATCAAATGATCTAGCAGCATAACACTTCTTTTTGTAGTAAATGCTCGGATACAGCACACCCTCCAGCTCAAATACCAATGCCGGTGGTAATTGATCTGTAATGTACCGACAGATCTCTGCACCCTTGTCGAATACATACTGCATGCGTCTTTTCATGCTTTCTGGGTCATTCACATCGGTAACTGTGCCATCTGCGTCAGGAATTGTGAACATTACACTGTCTGTATTATGAACCACCATGCGACCAACCCCCGCTGAGAAATGGTGATTCTGTGTTGTGAAATCATACACATATGTTCTGCGTCGTTTGTAGTCAATGTCGTGAATTTTTTTGATCATGTCCGCAGGTTTCTGCAGCCGCAATTTGCTGTATCTGTCAAGAACGATATAAACCATAGACAAAAAATAATTACTGACAATAAATCTACTGAAACGGCATTTAATTATTGATAAACTGAATTCTCACCTGATGCGAAATATGTCAAGTTTATCACTGCGCGTATTCAGACTGATTGTGTTGCCTAATGAATGCGCCAGCCAGTAGATGTGGGCTGCAGAGATTTGATTTTTTTGGTCGATCTGGGGATATACCTGGACATTGGTTTTTTGAATCCGGCTGCCGTCAGCATCATACAATCCTTGCAAAAAAGATTCTCTGACCTCAAGTGATCCATGCAGAATCAGCTGTGGTATCACTTTTGCCTGTCCATGATACAACTGTCGTCTGTAATGTATCACAAAAGCTTTAATTGAACCAATTTCCCCTTGTCCTTTTGGCACAAGTTTTGTGACACCACTTGATGCCAAGGTGGGCATTGCCACCCATGTGAAATTAGGATACACTGTTTCGCAGAGCTGTTTATACAGAGCTGTTACTGCTGGATCTTTGTTGTTCAATGCCCAAGATGCCTTGACGCCTGATGGACAGTCGTAAACCCCACAGCTGCCGTCGCCAAAGAAAAAACCCATAATTCTGGCTTCATCGATACTGATGTTGGTGTTCAAGTTTAGTGGAGGAGGTAAATCAGCATGCAGTAAAGTACTGCCAATTTTAACTTCTGATGGTTTGACAGGTTGTCCCAGACTGTTCAGCAAAGAGTGATCCTCTGTGACATCAACGAGACCAGTGTGAGTCAATACACGCATCATCTTTTTGTCCTCTGGGAGACCGTGTCTGATAAGATTCTGAATATTTGTCCAACCCTGTTCTGACCACGTTTTAAGATCCTGTGTGAACTGCAACAATTCTTTTCCTGTGGTCACATCTAGAATCCATCCCGTGTTTGGAAACAGGCGTTCAAGAGATTCGACTGTCACAATATGCATCATTCCCAGATACTGCACATAGACTGGAGTGTAGTGTGCGATACTGTCGCCCGCAACCGTAAAGCCATTGAATCTGTTTTCGATAGTCGTCTGTGAAAATTCGAGATACTGCCTGCCTTGGAAAGTCGTTAATGCAGCAAGCTCTTGTAGGGATAGGTAACCCTTTTTGGCACCCAATAATCCATAGGCTGAATTGCATGAGACTTTACGACTCAACTGTCTGCAGTCAAGAATTGCCTTTTTTGATGGATCTGTTTCTGCCTCTTCAAGTTTTCTGACTGCTTTTCGTTCAGCCAGTAGTTTTTCTAGCATTCTGACAAATGGTGGTTTCTTGTCTGCAGCTGATGGTGTAGCCAATACCACTGTAGTGTTTTCATCGATAATGTATTCATGTCTTTGCACACCTGGTTGATGAGATGCTTTTACTTCTTCTGGATGATCTGATCGGACCAGTCTTGACGGACAAATGTTGATTGCGCGCTACAAAAACAAAAGCACACAGAACAACAAGTCTTGTGAGTCATTATATTTGGACATTGTAGCGTATATCTGCGATTGTATACAAACTCACCTGACAACTTGGATACAAGCTTGCAAAATCACCCAATATGACTTGATCACAGGGTCCATTTCTATAACCAGGCACTGTATCAATGACCACCGCACCAGTATACCCAACCCCATTATCATCATCTTCAGAGTCATCCATGATGGGAGGATTGTAAACGTATTCGTCGTAGATTTCAGCCAATATCAGTGAAATGACTTTGATTTGTCGTCCAGAATCCAATATCTTGGCAGCATTCACATTGCAGCACGCAGCCTCCTACCAAAGCAAATGATAAGACAAGAAAGCAGGAGTATAAGGTGTGTCAATGGCTCGTTTACCATTTTTCAGAATAATTTTGGAATGACGAGCTCTATAGGCAGCACGTTTTTGCTTTGTTGCGCCTTCAATAAACGTTGTACTGCCTTTCAAACCAAAATGAATTGTTTTGGTAGCAGTCATAAGCATCAACTTTTTGTTTGCACGATTTGAATGTTTCAAGACACCCTTAATTTGCTTTTTCTTCATCATGGCACGAACTTTGGTCAACAATGTCATTCTCAAACAGAACAAATATATTCTCACCTCAAAAATTGAAGACAACATGTTCCATTTCAGACAGAGTTTGTTGCACAAATTTCCGTCTTGAAGACAGTATTTTGCAATGACTCCACGCAGTGCTGCAGTGCCTGTTTCTGCATCAAACGCTTCAAAGATTTTCCCGAATGGGACATCGTCTTTTGAAGAATTGAGAAAATGTTCAGCGGCAGTATCGAGCTTAAAGTTTTTGAGTTTGGGAAAATTTGTCTTACAATACAGAAACTGGTCAAAAATGCACCGCCCGGGTATTGCCCACAACATTTGCTGATTTTTCCCCAATGCACTGCTGCTGAGCATCTGTTCTTTGAAGCACGCCTGTGAGACCCTTCCCAATGTACTGTACATGGTTTGCAGCCCGTAATACTGTATTTTAGCTTCCAAGAACATGTTGTCGAACCCATTGACATTGTAGCCAATGAGCACATCCGGATCACGTTGTTGGATTACTGAGCAGAATTCTATCAATAATTCCTTTTCGCTGTTTTTTTCGGTAATGGGTGTGCCTTCAATACTGTCTGTAGGTTGGCTGCATATTATGACTGATCTTGGATCAATCACATCACTGTTTTCCCATGATTTTTGAAAGACGCAGCACACTTGATTGATAGTTGATGTTTTCGGATCTCGACCTGTAGTTTCTAGGTCATAGGCCAAGATTGTAAGTTTTGGTACAAGGGTTTCTGTGCTGCAATGCAGGTCGTTGACACTCAGCTCATCATCTGATTTGTCTGCTACAAACCATGCGCCAACCCTGAGTCCTGTCTCGCACATGAATTTTGTTTCCGCCTTGACGTTTCCGTTTTCAAACACTATTTCTGCGTCTTCGTCTGCCTTGCTCCATACCGGATATTTGTACAATCGCACTTTCATCATTGGGATCTGTGTCTCGTTGGAAAAGCCTACAAAGAAAATTCGTTTGACCTGCTCAACACTACTGTAGTCAACTCTCCAACGCCGTTTTCTGAGACCAATTTGATCCCAGCCTCTAAAATATAGCCATGGTAACCAATCTGTCACCGTTATTAAATGGGTATACCCATCTTCTGTCTTGCACACTAAATTGATCAGCTTGTGCGCAGTGGTATACATACTGTTGTCATTCTCATCATAGTTCTTGTTGAGCTCGAACGACACGTTGAGCAGAAACAGCTTCATGATGATTGTGGACAAAACGGTGTAAATGTATTTTGTAAATTGTATAAATTTCAAAAAAGGTAAAAAGAAATGTAAAGATCTTTTTTTACATTATTCTTATCAACACAATAATCACACTCAAAGACAAGGAGATTGAGAAGGACAATAATTATAGCCCAATGACTGATTACTTCTGGATGAATGCAGACACAGATGCACCGGATGGTCAGACAGACTCAGAGGCATTCATTGACTATTGGCAAAACACTCTGAGTATATTTGACGTGCCATACAGAATCAGTACTTGTAATCATATTGACAAATGTAATAAAAAAAGTCATTGGGGCTATGAATTTGGCTATCCATTGTTCTGTGGAAAACACAAATTGGAAAACATGACAGAATGTGTCAACAAAATATGTGAACATACGGGATGTGCAAAACAAGCACATTTTGGATATGAAGGTCAATTAAGACAATTTTGTGGTATTCATAGACTAGTTAACATGGAAAACAGCAGCATCACAAAATGTGCTGAATGCAAAAAGCAAGCTGTTTTTGGTATTCAAGGACAGAAAGCCTCACATTGCGGTGATCACAGAACAGAAAATATGATCAATCTAAAAAACAAAACTTGTGCCAACGAAGATTGCAAAAAATTACCTACATACAATTTCCAAGGCCAAAAAAAAAGTCTTTATTGTAATGATCACAAGTTAAATGGTATGGTTAATGTAAAAAATTTACGATGCCAGAAAGAAAATTGCAACAAGCAACCAAGATTTGGCTATCAGGGCACTAAAAAAGCATTGTATTGTAAAGCACATGCAGGTACAGGCATGGTAAATGTTAAATGTAAATCATGTGCGGAGCTTGACTGCAATACAAAACCTTTTTATGGAATTCCTGGAACGACTCCAACACACTGCAGCAAACACAAACAATACAGCATGATCTATCTGAAAAGAATCAAATGCCTTGAAGGCGGATGTAATAATCCAGCAATCAACGGCACACCAGGCAACTACGCAACACATTGCAACATTCACAAGCTGATGACACAGATTAATCTGGTTGAACGTAGATGCACAGGATGTGAGATGCTGAATGTATTGATCGCAGACAACAAATGTAGTATCTGCAATACAGATTTCATGGCACACAAACAGACAAATAAGTTGGCAAAACAGAATTTAATTGAAGCAGTTCTGCGAGAAAATGGAATTCAGTTTATTTGTGACAAACGGATCTCAGTGAATGGTGACGCAGGATGCACGACAACAAAGAGACCTGATTTTCTGATACAGCCATTGACTGGCACACACTGGGTAATTATAGAAGTTGATGAACACCAACATAACAGATATGGTTGTGATGTTGATCGCATGGTTACTGTTCGCAATGAGTTGCAAGGCAAAGGGATCTTCATACGATTCAATCCAGACAGTTTTACAATTGGAAATTAAAACAAGAGTGTTGGGTTCACAGAAAGAGTAGCTACATTGTTGACAGTATTAGATAAAGCCATCAAAAAGACAAATTGTGATGTACTGGAGGTAGTGTACTTGTACTATGACGATTTTGACAAGAACAATATTGAGTTCAAGTTGATGTCAGATTTCCAATAATAAAATGACATTATCGGAAAAAGATATTCTTTTCAAAATGATTTGCTATTTTTTAGTCCATGTTTCTTTCTTGAACTGGTAAACCCCTTGCAAATGTATTTTGTAGACTGTAAATATTTTCAAAAATAAATGTAAAGAAAATGCAAAGATCTTTTTACATTATTCTTATCAATACAATTATCACACTCACAGACAATGAGGATGGCTGCCCTATTGCTGGGGGCCACTGCTGTTTTGCCTACCACAGATGCATTTGACATACCTTCAATCAAACAATCTCTGACATTTACTCAGAAAAAGCTGTCAACACTTGGTAAACAACAGACCTTGTGTGCCTTCAAGACCTGTGAACCAGACAGCATTTCGATACCAAAAGAATATGCACTGGCAAACCAGGGCAGTATCGGCATCACTTCTTTCAATGATGAAACTTTTAACATACAAACCGTGACAACGACAATGCTTTTGCCTCACGGTTTGCGGTCACATCAAAAAGCAGCCAAAACCACAGTCATGGATCTGTACAATGCTCATCAAGAGCATGGTATTGGTTGTATTATATCACTTCCATGTGGTTATGGCAAAACAGTTTTGGCGTTAAACATAGCTTCAGAACTAGGTATGAAATGCCTGATTCTAACACACACAAGTATGCTTGCAGAACAGTGGATCCAAGCAATCAATCAATACATCCCTAACGCAGTCATTGGACAGGTCAAACAGAACATGTTTGACGTGGACGGCAAGACACACGTTATTGCAAGTTTGCATTCAGTTGCCAAACGCGACTATGAGTGGTCAAATGCAGGGATAGGTATGCTGATATCAGATGAAACTCATCGTGCAGCAGCAATACAGCTGAGTCAGGCGCTCTCAAAAGTTCCTAGCAAATACAGGCTGGGATTGTCTGCAACTCTAAATCGACCGGATGGTTTGACAGCATTTCTATATGCATCTATCGGAAGACCAATATTCAATATCAATAGAGAACGCAACAACGAACTGCGAGTTTTTGGTATTCATCTGAAAGAAGGTTGCATGATAGACAAACATCTTTGGAACGGGCAGATTAATACAATGGGTATGTTGACAGGGTTGACAGACGACAGAATTGATGCAAGACGCAGGCAACTGCTTGCAGCCACATGGCTCAGATATTGCGTGGGCAAACAGCGTAAAATCATTGTCGTTTCAGATCGGATCCAGTTATTGAAGGACCTTGAGCTCTTGATACCAGATCTAAATACAGGCTTCATGATTGGCGAAACAAAAACAGCGGAACGAGAGCAAGCACGAGAGGCAGATATCATTTTCGGCAGTTATCAGATTGTAGGCGAAGGACTCGATTTGGCAAATCTAGATACCCTCATGTTTCTTACTTCTCGCAAAGGAAAGAACATGATTACACAGGCTGTTGGTAGAATACTCAGGACTGGGGGGAAACCACCAGTTGTCATCGACTTTGTGGATGCAAACAAAGTGTTTAAGAACATGTACAAAGCTAGATGTGTGTTGTATAGGCAAATGGGTGCTGAAATCATAGATTACGATGAGGGCAAGAACAGAATTTGACAACAATGCTGAAATAAAGAGCCTTGTCTTGAATTAATGTGTCTAACATGACATTCGGAGGCCTTTGCGTCTTATTTTTTCAATAATCGCCATCGTCGTCTGACATTTCTGACAGGTATTCTTGGTATAACTCATCCAAGACCTTGATTTTGTTTTTCAGGTACCTTTTCTTGTTTCTCGAAAATATGATACCTACTAGTATTTTGGCACACGTGACCATGATTTTGAAAGGTCGGGAATTGTCGTCCGTTAACCTCTGAGCGGCAACCTCATCAGCAAACTCATTGCCGAGATCTGTCGCAAAAAAATCATTGAGCAGTTTGTAGCATTCGTCGTTCTCGTCAATGATTTCATCAATCACTTCCAAAAAGATTCTTGTCGTGGAAGGCTGTATCTTGCCGTAAACGTCAGATTTGTAAACGGCTCCTTCGCGCTTGCACCGTATGGCGTTTCGAAATACCACATCACTTACACTAGTATAAGCTGCGTAAAGCGTCTGACCATGTATCTCCCTTTCAAAATTTCGTCTAGGATTTGATTCATATCCCCAATGCACGGCATACTTGTACCACGACCCGAATGTATCCTTTTCGTCATCTGTAAATTCATCAAAACAAGACATTTGATGATGGACAATATTTTATGTTTGTATTTTAAAAAAAAATCTGGAAGATCTGAAACCGAAATGGGGTCATAATTTGTTTTTGACTTTAAAAATATACACCAGTGATAAATGGCAGACGATTTACAAGATCTCCAACAAATGTTTGATTTGACAAAAAAGAAAAAAAAACCCAAGAAACCATCGACAACACCTTTATATAAAACACTACAACAGAATTGTGAAGGACATTACAAGTATGATACGTTGCTTGCAAGGGTCTATGATGAAATGGCCAAAAACAAGCAAACTTCTGACAGATCCAACATCAAATTGAATGTACCAATGATTGAACGAGCAGGACCAAAGAAAACAATATGGACCAATTTCTCAGTGATATGCTCCCAACTGAACAGAAGTCATGAGCAGCTGCGGAACTATATGGAACACGAGATTAGAACAACTTGCAATTTGGACATGAACAATCGTTTGCTCATCCGAAGTCGATTTTCTGGTAAAAACGTAGAATCCTTGTTGCGTAAATACACAATGACTTTTGTGTTGTGCAAAAGCTGTAAATCAATGAATACAGAGATTAAACGTGATACTGTAAGCAAGTTGATCTTTTTGACATGTATGGAATGCAACAGCACCGTTTCAATTGTGTACAGATAATATTTTGTACAACAAAATGGCTGCAATTCTGGACAGAATGTT
>Ga0164301_10000707_pt1 | contig 10023 bp, 2 predicted proteins | sample Whisoiple_231_MG_FD_109711 | JGI IMG/M metagenome (GOLD analysis project Ga0164301, IMG submission 109711) | Unamended control soil microbial communities from upstate New York, USA - Whitman soil sample_231_MG | ecosystem: Environmental > Terrestrial > Soil > Agricultural land ... | reverse complement strand
GCAAATGGCGCAGGCCGCGGCCGTCTCATGGCATGTGCGCTCCGTCGCATCGCTCTCGCCGCAGCGCGCGTTTGTGCTGACCGCGCCAATGCATCCCTGCGTAATGTCAGAAGGCCTGACTGCGGCGGCCAGGGTCAGCACTAGCGTGGTGCCGCCGGTGGTGACTTCCGCTCCGTTCCGCAAAATTGCAAGGATGGGCACGCCATTGATGAAGCGGCTTGATCTACCGGCCGCCACCGTATCGCAGGTCGTTACGCGCATCAACGCCGGTGAGATCCATCCGGCGCCTCCAAAACTGCCGCCGACGGGCGGAATCGGAATTGGCGACGCGGTAAATGCTCTCACGCCAAGCAACGAACCACCTGCCATCAAGGGCCTGCTCAACCAGTTTCCATGGTTGCGTTTTCTGCCGCTGCTGCTCCTCCTTCTTATAGCCGTGCTGGTGTTCTTGTTGTCGCCGGTAGCCGCGCTTGCCGTGATGGCCGTGGCGGCCCCTGCGCTGATCTGGCTTTTCGTGCAGCTGTCACGCTGGGCTACGGCCAACAAACTCGCAAATTCAATCCAGGAAGATCTGCAAACGGCGGCTTCAGTGAATACTCTGCCCACGGTGCCTAACTTCGTGATCTCCCGCCCGGGCTCCGGGTTCACTGCTTCCACCGGTTCCATAGACAGCCCTGAAGGAGTGCGCTTCAAGACCGCATTGCGTGACGTTTATACGTATACGGCTGTCCAGTTTCCGCTGCCGGTGAAGCAGCCTCTGCAATTGACGACTCTGGCCACGGCCACGATCAGCGCGATTCATCCCGACATCACCATTCCTCAGCGCGTGCTCTCCATTGTTCTGCTGCCGCAATGGCTGATCGACAATCTGATTGAAAAATTCACGCCTGTCATGGCTTACCCGGTCTTTAACGTTCCCATGTACAAGCCGCTGGCGGACATGTCCGCCGAGCTGTTTCTGCCGCACATCAACCTGATTCCGCAGAACAGCATGACTTTGCTGGAGTCCAACCAGCGCTTCATTGAGGCTTACATGGTGGGGCTGAATCATGAGATGGCGCGTGAACTGCTGTGGCGCGAATATCCCACAGACCAGCGCGGCAGTTATTTCCGGCAGTTCTGGGACGTCAGCCTGATGCTGCCTCAGAATCCCACGCCGGATGACCGGGAGAAGCTGCGCGACATCCCGGAAATTCACAGATGGTCATTGCATTCGCTGCTGGGAGATCATAACCAGCGCGCCACGCACGGGCAGTCTGCGCAGATTGTTCTGGTGATCAGAGGTGAGCTGCTCAAGCGGTATCCAACGGCCGTGATTTACGCGCAGAAATCGCAATGGCACCGCGACAAAAACAACAAGATAGACGTGACTGCCGAGCGCGAACTGGTGGAGCTTACTCCGGCAGAATCAGACCAGAATCCGCTGCCGCTGGACAAGATCCGCACGCCACTATTTGAAGCCAAGGTTGATCCTGACATCTACTTTATAGGATTCGATCTGACTGCCCTGGAGGCGCGCGGTGGAACCAAGGCCACGGACGATCCTGGCTGGTTCTTCGTTATCAAGGAGCGTCCGGGCGAGCCGCGCTTCGGCCTGGACGACGCTCCCGAAGGCGAAACGCCGCGCCTCATCAACTGGAACGATCTTGCCTGGACGCACATTGATACTGCTCCCGGCGACGTTATTCAGCTCGGCAAAACGCTGCATTTTGATACTTATAACCCAGCGCTTGATCAGGAAGACAAACCCGATACTGAAGATAATCAAGCGAAGTGGAATCCCAACACGAATGCGGCCGATCTGGCCTACATACTCTACCGCGTGCCGGTGCTGGTGGCCGTGCATGCCTCTCGCATGCTGCCATGACCAACTTTACTGATCTTCGCAACCAACTAGCCGGAACGCGGACCCAGGCTGAGAGCACCGCCTCAAGATTGGCAATCGCACGTGAACAGCTCAAGGACGTGCAGAGTGAAGTGGCCGCCCTGCAGCGGACCGCCAATGCTCAAACCGACCCTGGCGGCAGACGTCTCGCACAGTTGACAAAGCAGGCGGCCGATCTCAATCGTCAAATTGACGGGCTTAGATCCGATCTTGGAAGCTTGAAGGCGCAGAACGGCGACCTTCTGGTCTCGCTCTCAGCCATGAATCCTGAGCAGCAGATCGAGGAGCTGAACGACCATCTTCCCATCCTGCTGTTCCCAGTTCGCCTGGAGACTCGGTTCCACGTTCCTTCAGCCGTCAATTTGCTCGCGAACGTTGCCGGCGTGGCCACGGCTCCGCAGTTGTGGATACGGGTCTATCCTGACGATTGCCAAATTGATTCCTTCGAGGAACTGCTCACCAAAACCGAACTCGAGAACGCGCGCGAATTCTGGGCAAGCATGTGGCGGGCCGGCGGTGTGGAAGCGCAGGAGCGGGGCGCATGGCGCTCATTGGTGGCGGGCTCAGGCTCGGGCCGCGCTGCTTACGTAATTTCGCAATACGCGCCCAACATCGCTGAGAAGCCGGTGAAAATCGATCCCCAGGACATTGTGCTGGTGATCATTCCCGAGATTGACGTTACGCCATTCGAACAGGCGAATGCCTTTACCTACTACATGGCGGTGTGGAAGGCCGACGGGAACAAAGCCGACGAAGCCGCAGCCCTGTCAGCTTTGCGCTTAGCGGTGGGCAATCCGCGCGCGGATGAGATACTCGCGAATTTTGCTCCGGAAGCCAATGGACAAGACCCGCCAAAGCCTTACACGCGCGCAGAGGTGCGGGTGAGCTGCGCATTGCTGAACCTGCCGCCTCTTCCTCCATCCAAGACCACGGCCTGGACGCAAGGCCCAAAGTCGAGCGCGATGCCTGACCGTTTTGTCGCGCTGCTTTACAACGGCGGAGTTGAGGTGAAGCGCGCCATTGGCGGCCCCATCACGGATGCGCTGCCTGTGGGCCCGGACCCGTCTCTGCCTCCGGACCAGCAGATCAAGAAGGACGGCGACGACCTTGTGCTGAATGACGATCTGCTCTGGCTAGCCGATTTTGAGCGTGCCGTCTCCGTGGGCATGGGGATCAAAGTTGACCTAACTGCGGCTGAAGCCAGCCAGGGCTTTGACCGGCTGGTGGTTGTGGGCCTGCGTTTTTCATCGGATGAAAATGACTCCAAAAAACGCCTGGAAACGCTGATCAATCATCACTATTGCAGCACGCACGGTTTCAGCCTGGTTCCTCAGGGAAGCCCCACCAACAACACGGAATCCGAAAGCACAGGCTACACGTGGGTGGATGATCCGGATGCCTCGTACAACGCGGTCTTCCAGGGCAAGGAGGCTTACGCCGAAACTGACGACGTTTTACAGCGCCGCGATGGCCAGTGGCTCGCCGAAGCGCTGGGGATCGATGACACTATTCTTAAAGTGGTCCCCAACGCGGCGGGGCGCGATCAGGGCGAAGCGCGCGCCATGAACGTTGCCCTGTGGCAGGCCACGATGGGCTACATGATGGAAGAAATGATGGCGCCGATTTTCTCTCGCGCTGACATGGCGGCCACACGGTGGTTCTTTACCCGCTACGTTTCCGGACGCGGCCCTGTCCCCGCCATTCGCGTTGGAAAACAGCCCTATGGAATTCTTCCGGTGATGCCGTTCTCGCGTTATGAGTCAGGACGCAATGCCACCGGAGTCTTCCTGAGCGGGATTGACGGCGGTTATCTGCAACGGCTGCACACCCTGCTCGCGCGCATGGACAAGGATTGGCAGAACATGGCCGCGACCGTGCCTCACGTAGGCCAGGCCGGCGACAAGCACCAGACCTTGCTGGACGTGGTGGGGCTGCATTCGGGATCGGTGGAATATCACCAGAGATATGCGGAAAGTTTTGACCAGTTGTATAACAAGCTGGTCTATGAGCGCGGCGCGCTGTGGGGGGCCGCGATCGCGGATTTTCTGCAGGTGCGCGGCAAGGCGCTGCTGGCGGGAGTGGGTGCTGATCCGAATACCTCGGCGCCGATCATGGACAAATTTTTCTACGGCCCCAGCGCTCTCTTGCAAGGTCCCGTGGTAGACGACGTGCCACTTTCGGAAATCAAGCCAGTCCGCCCTTATACGCCGGACAAGAAGAACTACGTTGAGTGGTTGGCCACATCCTCGCTGGACGTGATTCGCCGCCAGGATTTCGGGGGAAATCCCGAGCCCACCGCGCTGCTTTATCTGCTGCTGCGCCATGCGATGATGCTGGGACATTGGGATACGGCCATCCGGATGCTTGAAAGCCGCGCGCTGGTGGATTCATCAGTGGAGCGCCGGGAGCCGGCGTTCATTCACGTGCAATCGGCGGCGGATGCGGGAAAGAGCAAGTTCCAGCACCTGTATTCACCCCGGCCGGAGATCACGGGAAACGCCACCACTACGCTGGGCGAATACATTCTGCTGCCTTCCGTTTTGCGGAACGCCGTGGAAGCCGCGGATTTGCGCGAGATTCTCTCTGCCCTGGATTTTCTGAAAGGCACCTCCACCGCCGCGCTGGAGCGCTTGTTTGCCGAGCACGTGGATTGTTGTTCCTACCGGGTAGATGCCTGGAAGACGGCGCTGACCACCACGCGGCTTGAAGAAATGCGCGCGCAGAGTGAAAAAGGACCTTCCACCGGCCTTTATCTGGGCGCGTATGCGTGGCTGGAAAATCTGCGTCCGAATCCGCAGCAGCTCTCTCCGGTACAACTTGCTCCGGATTTGGCGGCAACGTTCCAGCGTCCTCAGGATGCGCCGCTGCAATACGATCCCGCGAATTCAGGATACGTTCACGCTCCCTCGCTCAACCACGCGGCAGCCGCGGCCATCCTGAAGAATGCGTACAAGGTGAATGCTTCGCCTGCGAACCCTGATGCCATGGCGGTAAACCTGTCATCGGACCGGGTGCGCCGGGCCATGGAAATTCTGGAAGGCATTCGCAATGGACAGACACTGGCGGCGCTGCTCGGTTATTTCTTTGAGCGTGGCCTGCATGACGATCACGATCTTGCCGAAGTCGACAAGTTCATCTATCCGCTGCGCCAGGCCTTTCCCCTGGTGGCAAATAAATTGAAGAGCACCGTGCCGGCCGATCCCACCGACATTACGCTGCTGGAGGCGCGCAACGTCATCGATGGCGAGAGCCTGGCCAGGCAAATACGCAGCAGCGGAACGAAATCTTATCCGTTCGGAATGCCCAGCGGCCTGGGCCCGGGGCAGCTGCCTCCGGTATCAAACAATAAAGAGCAGCAGGCTTTGGACAAAGAAGCTGACGCGCTGCTCAATCTTTATGACGCGCTCGGCGACCTGGTGATGGCGGAGAGCGTTTATCAGGTGGTGCAGGGCAACTTTGACCGCGCCGCGGCCAATACCACTGCATACAGCAAGGGCAACCACCCTCCGCAAGTGGAGATAGTGAACACGCCGCGCAACGGCATCTCGCTCACGCATCGCGTGGCGCTCCACCTGGACCCGACGGCTGATCCGAACGTATCTCCCATCTCCGTTCCCATGACGCCGCGAGCCGCGGCTGAGGCCCCGTTGAATCTCTGGCTCTCAGAGCGGCTTCCGGACCCGGCCAACGTGGTGGCGCGTGTTACCTACACGACGCCCGTGCTGGCCGCGCCCAAGACGGTTACTTGTTCGCAAAAGGACCTTGGCTTGCAGCCGATGGACCTTCTTTATCTCGCCGGCCTTGATCTTGACCAGGCGCAGTCAGAGCTGGATGACCGCATCGTACAAGTGGTCCGTTATGGAGCGGACGCTCATCCTGACGTGGCTGTCACAATCGAGTACACACAGCCGGTTGCGGGCAAGATTACTTTCATGGAGCTGGCTCCGCTGGTGCGCAGCCTGCGCGGGCTGGCGCTGAAGAGCCGGCCATTATCTCCGGCTGACATGGCCATGCCGCTGGAAAACCAAACAGCCGACGATTCCGTGTGGGACGACGCCGAACTGAACGGCCGGCTGCAGCAGACCATCTCCACCTTAACGCCTCTGCGTGACAGCCTGGTGGCGCTTGAAGCGGACGCATCCGATCTGGATGATTATGCGCGCAAAGTATCTGACACCTTTCTTCAAGCCGCGCTTTACGGAATGCCGCAAACCGGCACAGGTCACGTTCACTCTGACATTCGCGCGATCTACGATGCAATCGCAAAGAAGCTCGACGAATTTTCTGTGCGCTGGACCGGCAAGAGCTCGGACTATGCCACGCTCATGGCAACCTGGCCAACACTCACCACCGATGCTGACCGGCTCGCCATGCTGCAAAAAGCTGAAGGGCTGATTGCCTCAAGTACCACTGCGCCTCCACCTGCCGATCCAAACGTTTACAAGAGCTCCGTGGAGGCAACAAAGCTGCAATTTGACGGCCGCCTGGGCCAGATCAATAACCTGCTCAAGTTCGGCGGGAACAAGCTGGTGGATTTCGCCGCCGCCGCGGACGCGCTGCGACCTGCGCTGGCGCAGCATGATGCCGTGCCTCTCGACCTGGCGGACCAACTTGCCGCGATACCCACCCTTCGAGACACGCTGGCGGGGAAAGTCAAGGCCCTGGCGGACGACGTGAGCAACAGAATCCAGTCAACGCAGGCCGCCATGACTGCTGCCGCTTCCATGTCCCCCGCAGATCGTGTGCAGGCGCTCCGCACCGCGGCCCGCACCATTCTGGGCGATGAAATGCAAATCGTGCCCCGCTTCAAGCTGGGTGATGGCAACGGGCTGGAGTTCAGCAACTGCTTTACTTCAGCGCCGCTCTTGCTGACCGATCTGAAAGCCGCAGGCCGCCGCTTCCCGGTTGACGATTGGCTTTACGGGCTGGCCCGCGTTCGGGAAAAAATGAACGCATGGGAGAACGTCTCTGTGCTGAGCGAAATTTTTGGAGCGAATCTCCTCAGCTTGAAAGCAATGCAGCTTCCGTTCACGCCGGACGATCGCTGGCTGGGCCTGGAATTCGATCCCACCAAAGCTGGCGTTAGTAACCGGCTTTTGTACACGGCTTATTTTTCCGTTGCGTTCAATCGGGCGGCCGCGCAATGCGGCTTGCTGTTGGACGAATGGCCTGAGCTGGTGCCAGGAACGGAGGTCACCTCCGGAGTCACGTTCCATTTCGATCGTCCAAGTTCGCAGCCGCCACAGGCCATGCTGCTGGCCGTTCCGGCGGTGCTGAAGGGCCGCTGGTCATGGAGCGATCTGGTGGACAGCATCAATGAAACGCTGGATGCGGCCCGGTCGCGCGGAGTGGAGCCTTCCCAGATCGATGCTTCGCCGTATGCGCAGTTTCTGCCTGCAACGCTGATGGCCGTGACGCTGTACCAGATAAACATCGCGACCAACCTGGCGATCAATAATCGCATTTACGAAAAGATTGGGAGCTGACCGATGGACGTGAAGTACGTTGTCCCTGACATGAAGCTGGCGCTGCGGGAGGAGTTGTTTCCCACCATCACGGTATGGAACCGGCTGGAAGGAAGGCCACGCCGCGCTGATTTTGACCGCGCTCTGAAAGCCGAGGTCCGTGATCCACTCTGGATGCTGACCAAGCAGTGGCAACTTGGGGAGTTCAAGGCGGACGACGCCGGCTCACCGGTGCTTACCAAGGTCAAGATGCGTGCTACGCCGGTGACAAAGTACCAGGCTGCCGGCGGACCAACCGAGCCGTTTGAGTCGAACGTCCCGCTGGAAACCAAAGCCGAGCAACGCACGGTGCACTGGGCATGGAATGGGCAGAAGATGCGCTTTGATCTGCGGGCGCAACTGGGCAGGCAGTGGCGAAACATGCTCAACGATGCCGGACTGCAGGCGTATGTTGCGCAGTACCTCACGCTTTATCCGATTACTTTGCCGGCACAGGATGAAACCACGGACTTCGTCTATGCGCATCGCCAGGCATGGCAGCAATATGCTGCGCTGGCGGGCCGCTGCATCGATGGCGGAGATCTCCATCTTTTCCTGAGCGCCGATCCAACCAACAACCACGCATCTGAGGAAATCACGCTGGCACTCCCTGCCGACAAAGCAAAGCTGGATGCGATGGGCGACGAATTTGAACGTTGGTTTGCCGCGCTCTACTTTCAGCCGGACCACGAAGATGCGTGGAAGCCTCCTTACATGGAGTACCAGTTTGCCTGCTCCGCCCCGCTGCAAGGCAAGGAGCGCGTGCTGGCAGCCGAGCAATACGCGCAAGGCCATCTGGATTGGTACTCCTTTGATTATGCGCCTGGCGCACTGGGCGGCGCGCTTGATCCGGGTGAACAGGTGAACGTGAGCTCGTTCCTGCCAACGCCCATCACGTTTCAGGGCATGCCTGATCCGCGCTGGTGGACGTTGGAAGATCGCAAGACCGATTTCGGTTCGGTGAAACCTTCCACGACGGACCTGGCGCAGTTGCTTCTAATGGAATTTGCCCTAGTCTATGCGAACGATTGGTTCCTGGTGCCCTTCCGTCTACCCGCGGGCACGCTGGCACGCATTGATGGCATGACGGTGACCAATACTTTCGGGGAGCGATTCTGGATCGTCGCGGCGGGCACGGGAGCCGAGGACAACTGGCATCGCTGGGCGATGTTCCAGATCAATCCTGAAAATCTCTCAGAGCGCCAGGCGGATACAAGTTTGTTCATACCGCCTGCCGTCGCCAAAACCATGGACGGCGACCCTGAGGAAGAGGTGGAACTGGCGCGGGATGAGGTGGCAAACATGGTATGGGCCGTGGAAAAAATCATTCCGTCATTGACCGGCAAAGGGCGTTCCGGAAAAGATGAAGGCAATGAAATCTTGCAGTACCATGAGCGGCTGGTGGCCGCGGGCGGCGGAGCGCCGCCACCCTTCCAAGCAGGCGTCGCCTACCTGGCGATGACCAGCGTGCCGGAACATTTCATTCCTTTCGTTCCGGTGCACGTTCCCAACTCCGTGAGAGAGATCCAGCTCCAGCGCAGCCGTATGCTCCGAATCATCGAGGGTGATACCCTGCCGCCGGAAAAAATTCCGCCCCGCACCACGCTTATCCGCCAGGGACTGGATGAGACGGTGAAGCAACCTTATTACCTGCATGAAGAAGAGGTGCCGCGCGCGGGCATGATCGTTGATCAGTCCTTCCGTCGGACACGCTGGACCAAGGGCGAGGCTTACGTGTGGCTCGGCGTGCAAAAGCAGACCGGGCGAGGAGAACGTTCGAGCGGCCTGGCGTTCGATAAAATCGTAAGCGCCAAGACGACTAACACATGAATCTGCAGTTCTCCACCGGTTGCTTCGATTTCCAAACCGCCTGAAAGCGGTCCCGCTCAACGGGACTGCTTTCCTGTTTATGCTGCGACTCTGGAGTGATTTAGGCCGCGCGGCGAGCGGCCCCCTATTTTTGCGGCAACACATCCGTGACAGCACTCGCCAGATTGTGTCCAATCGAATGTGGCTTGCCCGAAGCTTCCCACCAATAACCGGCAACCGCCTGGACATTGTCTGGATGGCCATTACAAAGCCCACAAACAGGGCCTTGAAGACATGCCACACCGGTGTTGAACGTCAGCAAGGTCTCGAATGTGATCGTTTATCGCCCGATAAACCTCGGCAGCATTCTCTTCCCCGCATATAAGTTGCGCGTCGCACGGAGGTATCAGACGCCCCGATGGAGAGGACTTAGCACCCGTGTACTCCTTAGGACGGAGGTATTGACACCCGGATAGAGGGGACCTTAGCACCCGTGTACTGTTGTTGCCGCCCGGCAGTCTGCCCAATACTCAGTGCGGTCGGAAACGACTGTCTAAGAGCTGCGTGGGAGTACAGAGATGAAAAGAACAGCGAATTTATCGGTTGTGAGAGCTCTGGTGCTGGCGTTATCGTTTGCGGCTCTCTCGGGATTACATGCTGCGCCCGTGCAGGGAGGCAAAACGAGCGAACGGAAAGACAAAAACACCGAGCGGAAAGGTGCTGATGCCAATCCCGATCAACGGCAGATGAGGGACCTCGACGAACAGGTTCAGCAGACCAAATCAGACGTCCTCAGCATTGCGGCGGAGCTGAACCAGCTGGAGG
>Ga0164301_10000705_pt1 | contig 10031 bp, 11 predicted proteins | sample Whisoiple_231_MG_FD_109711 | JGI IMG/M metagenome (GOLD analysis project Ga0164301, IMG submission 109711) | Unamended control soil microbial communities from upstate New York, USA - Whitman soil sample_231_MG | ecosystem: Environmental > Terrestrial > Soil > Agricultural land ... | reverse complement strand
TTGGTGCTTGCGCGCCGCCTTCTGCTTCTGCTCCTGCTCGTACTTGTACTTCGAGTAGTCGAGCAGGCGGGTGACGGGCGGCTTCGAGCCGGGGGCAACCTCGACCAGGTCCAGGTCGGCGTCCTGGGCGCGTTTCAGCGCGTCGGCGATCTCGACGATCCCCAGCTGCTCACCGTCGGCGCCGATCAGGCGCACCTGCGGAACACGGATCCGCTCGTTGATCCGCGTCGTGTCGCGCTCTGGTGGGCGCCGATCGAACCTGCGCGGGACCGGCACTATCGAAGGCGGTACTTCAAGAGGACGAAACGGTAGGCAGGCACGGGGTGCTCAGCGGCGGCGGTGGTTTTGCGTGCCAGCGATCAAGTTCGGCGCAGTATAGAGACCTGAAGGCCGGGCGTAAACGCCGGTGTTCAGCTCTCCCCCGTCTCGGCCTCGACGCGGGCGGCGAAATCGGCCAGTGACATCTCCCCCACGTCGCCCTCCTCGCGGGAGCGAACGGCCACCGCCCCGGTCTCCGCCTCGCGGTCGCCGACCACCAGCATGTAGGGGTAGAGGCCGATCGTCGAGGCGTCGCGGATCTTCTTGCCGACCGACTCGGAGCGGTCGTCGATCGCGACCCGGACGCCGAGGTCGCGCAGGCGCTCGTAGGCGGTGCGGGCGTACTCGTTGTGGCGGTCGGAGATCGGCAGGACGATCGCCTGCACCGGCGCCATCCAGGTCGGGAAGCGGCCCGCGTAGTGCTCGATCAGGATCCCGGCGAAGCGCTCCATCGAGCCGAGCAGCGCCCGGTGGATCATCACCGGCCGGTGGGCTGCGTCGTCGGCGCCGGTGTAATACAGCTCGAAGCGCTCGGGCATCTGGAAGTCGAGCTGGCAGGTGCCGCACTGCCAGGAGCGGCCCAGCGCATCGGTGATGTGGAAGTCGATCTTCGGCCCGTAGAAGGCGCCGTCGCCGGGGTTGAGCGTGTACTCGCGTCCCTGGCTGTCGAGCGCCTCGGCCAGTGCCGCCTCGGCCTTCGCCCACTGCTCCTCGGATCCCATCGACTTCTCCGGCCGGGTCGAGAGCTCGACGTGGACGTCCTCGAAGCCGAAGCGCGAGTACAGCTCGTCGATCGCCTCGCAGATCGAGGCCACCTCGTCGCCGATCTGCTCCTCGGTGCAGTAGACGTGGGCGTCGTCCTGGGTGAAAGCGCGAACCCGCAGCAGGCCGTGGAGCACGCCCTCGCGCTCGTTGCGGGAGACGCGGCCGAACTCGGCCAGGCGCAGCGGCAGCTCGCGGTAGGAGTGGCGGTCGGAGGCGTAGACCAGGCAGGCGCCGGGGCAGTTCATCGGCCGCAGCGCGTAGCGGCGGTCGTCGTCCTCCATGAAGTACATGTCGTCCTTGTAGTTGTCCCAGTGCCCGGAGCGGTGCCAGAGGCTCTCGTCCATCACCTGCGGCGTGGCGATCTCCTGGTAGCCGCGCTTGCGCAGCTGGTCGCGGACTTCGGTTTCGATCGAGCGCAGCAGCGTCGTCCCGTTCGGCAGCCAGAAGGGCATCCCCGGCGCCTCCTTGCGCAGCATGAAGAGGCCGAGCTGGGGGCCGAGCCGGCGGTGGTCGCGTTCCTTGGCCTGCTCGAGCCGCTCGAGATGCGCCTCGAGGTCCTTCTTCGAGAAGAAGGCGGTGCCGTAGATCCGGGTCAGGCTCTCGCGCTGCTCGTCGCCGCGCCAGTAGGCGCCGGCAACCGAGCTGAGCTTGATCGCCTTGATGCGGCCGGTCGAGGGGCCGTGGGGGCCACGACAGAGGTCCTCGAAGGGACCGTTGCGGTAGAGCGAGACGGTCTCGACGCCTTCGTCGCGGACCAGATCCTCGATCAGCTCGACCTTGAAGCTCTGGTCCTGGGCCTTGAAGATCTCGATCGCCTCGGTGACCGGGACGTCGCGGCGGGAGAACTCCTCGTCGGCGCCGATGTGCTCCAGCATTGCCGCCTCGATCTTCGGCAGGTCGTCTTCGGTGATCCTTGTATCGGGCGGGAACTCGAAGTCGTAGTAGAAGCCGGAGTCGATCGGCGGGCCGATCGTCACCTTGGTCCCCGGATAGAGGTCGACCACCGCCTCGGCCATCACGTGGGCGGCGTCGTGGCGGATCAGCTCCAGTGCCTCGGGATCGCGATCGGTGAGGATCGCCACCTCCCCGCCCCCGGCCGGCAGCGGCGCCGCCAGGTCGCGCAGCTCGCCGTCGACCTTGATCGCCAGCGCGGCCTTGGCGAGGCCGGGACCGATCGCAGCGGCCGCGTCGGCGCCCGTCGCCCCGGCCGGCAGCTCCAGCGGCTTGCCGTCGGGCAGGGTGAAGGTGGTCTTCTCGGTCGCGGCCTCCATCTCCATGGAAGGTACCTGTCTGTGGTTACGTCGCGCCCTGGGACCGCGTTATCGCGCCGGCCCCTGCCGCGCCTGGCGCACCGCGATCAGCGGACAGGGGCTCTTGCCGGGCCGGGGGTCCTTGACCTTGGTCAGCGTCCATCCGTCCTCATCCCTGATCACGAAGCGCACACCGGGCGGGACGCCGGGGTCGTCGCTCGACTTGATGCAGACGCGACCGCCGCGCAATTCCCAGGCGAGGAACGGTTCGCCGTGTTCCTCCTCGAGCAGCTGAGGCGAGGCGAGAACCAGGGTCGGCCCTTCGCCGACCAGCTTGCGGTACTCGCTGAGAGTCGACGAGTAGGAGGTCGGACCGATCGGCGCGTTGGCGAGAGCGAGGAGCGAGCAGACGCCGGCGGCGGGGACGAAGAGCGCGGCGGTTGCAACAGCCAATCGCGGTGGGAATTTTGACCGCATACCGGACATAACTCCCACCGCTGAGTGAGACAGCGGCAGCACGATCGCCAAGGCGACGAGCGGGGCGGCGATCTCGATCGCCTTGGCGGCGGTGTAGGGCGTGCCGGCGACGCGGGCGGCGGCGTAGGCGAGCGCGGCGGCGGCGAGGCCGGAGAGGATCGCGCTCTCGCGCCGGCGCCAGAGCCAGACGAGGCCGTAGCCGAGGAGCGCTAGGGCGAAGGCGACGCCGAGGTAGTAGCCGAGCGCCGGCACGGCGCCGTCGCCCGGCGCCAGGCGGAAGTCGCCGGAGGGCCAGATGCCCAGGGCCTCGAAGGGGGAGACCTGGCCGAAGAGGTTGCCCAGGCCGGGGCCGTTGGGGTCGAAGGTCTCGAAGCTGTGGAAGTCGAGCATGCGGCCGATCTCGGGGGCTACGAGGACGAAGAAGGTCAGTAGGGCGAGACCTAGCTGTCGGGCCGCGGGTCCTGTCTCCGATCGGGGGCTCTCCCTACCGGGAGAGTCCTCCCGATCGTCGCCACCCACGGCCGAGAACAGGGTGGCTAGACACCAGAGGACGAAGGCTGCACCCAGCCAGATGAGGGCCGGGAAGCTGTAGGTGTAGATGCTGCCCACGGCGATGAGGGCTGCGGGTACGAATCGCGGGGAGGAAGTCCAATTGCATTCGGCCTCTCGAAGTGCCAGCACGAATGCCAGCAGGAACAGCGCTTGCATCGTCTCCTTGAAGGCGCCTTGGGCGAAGTAGGAGGCGACTAGGTAGGCGAGGCCTATTAGGAGGGGGCCGGCGGTGCGTGGGAGGAATGGCAGCTCTCGGAAGGCGGCGAGGGCGGTCAGGGAGGCCAGGACGGCTACGGCGATGGTGAGGCCGGTGAAGCCCTGGACCAGGCCGATGCCCAGGCCCTTGTTTAGGGCGACGACTATTGCGTGGGGGCCGAGTGGATAGCCCTGGACCAGGAGTTGGGACGAGTGGCCTTCGGCGAGGCGGTCGGCTGCCAGCAGGTGCTGCGACATGTCAGGGTTGAAGCTGGTGCCGAGGATCCCGAAATGGCCCTCGGCAAGGAACGGCAGCGCGGTGGCCAGCAGCGCTCCGAGCGCGACCGGGCAGCCGGCGGCGAGCGCCTCCCCCGTTCCCTCGACCCGTCCCCGCAGGTAGGCGACGGCACCGATCGTCAGGACCAGAACCGCGACCGCCGAGACCACCCCATCGCCGGGCAACCGCACCGTCCCCCAGCAGACCGCGCAGAGCAGCGCCAACCCCACCGCGGGCGACAGCCACGACCAGCGCCGCGCCCCGCAGAGGCCGATCGCCGCCTGCCCGATCGCCAACGAGGCCGCGCAAATCGCCACCACGGCTGCATAGGTCCCGATCACGAGGCGGCGAGCCTAGACGAACCCTCCGTCCCTACGCCACGGTTTGCAGAAGGTCCATAGGTTTATTCCAATGAAACTCCGCATACCTCTCCTCCTCGCCCTGACCCTCGGCTCGTTGGCGGTGCTCGCGCAGGCCCCGTCCCCGGCCGCGGCCCGCGACTACGACTGCGCCGACTTCGCCAACCAGGCCGAAGCGCAGGAATACCTGCTGCCCGGGGACCCATACCGGCTCGACGGCGACAGCGACGGGGTCGCCTGCGAGGACCTGCCCTGCCCCTGCTCGTACGCGACGAGCCCCGGCGGGGGCGGCGGAAGCGAAGAAACGACCCCTGCCCCTGCTCCGGCGCCCCCTCCCTACCACCTGAGCAGGGCGGCGGCCCGTCGCGCGGCGCGGGCAGAGGTGCAAGCGTTTGTGGGACGGAACCTCCACGTAACCGCGGGCTCGGTCGGGAGCTGCCGGCGCCTGGCCGAACGAAGAGTCGACTGCCGCGGCGTCGCCCGCGGTCGCACCGGCGAGACCAGGACGACCTGCCGGCTGCGGATCGCCGTCCGCGCCGTCAACCGCCACCCGAAGGCGCGCCTCGCCGCGACCCGCTGCCGCACCGTGGACACCAGCCGCCGGTAACCCGCTGCCGCCTGTCCGTAGGCTTGGACGGATGGCTTTCGTCCCTCCCGCTCGTCATCTCCTGCGGGCCAAGGACCTCGCCGACGCGCGCTACTTCGAACCGCTCGAGGTCGACGACCTGGCCCGCGCCGCCGGCCTCTCGAAGGCCCACTTCAGCCGCGAGTTCCGGCGCACCTTCGGCGAGTCGCCCTACGTCTACCTGCTGACCCGCCGGCTGGAGCGGGCGGCGGCGCTGCTGCGCGACACCGACCGCTCGGTGGCCGAGGTCTGCCTCGACGTCGGCCTGCAGGGCGTCGGCTCCTTCACCACCAGCTTCAAGCGGATGTACGGGATGACGCCGACGGCCTACCGCGAGTCCTTCCCGCCGGCCGCCAGCCAGGCCCGCGTGCCCGGCTGCGTGGTCCGCGCCTACGCCCGCCCGCAACACCGCACGTTTCGAGAAGACAGCCGATCGGGGCAGACCTAGCATCGGCCAGGACGATCCCGACCAAGGAGGAAACATGAAGATCTCAACCGCACAGCTCTGGGTCCACGACCAGGACGAGGCTCTCGCCTTCTACACCGACAAGCTCGGCTTCGAGGTCCGCTCCGACGTGACCCTGGCCGAGATGGGCGACTTCCGCTGGCTCACCGTCAGCCCGCCCGGGCAGGAGGACGTCGCCGTGGTGCTGATGGCGATCCCCGGCCCGCCGGTGATGGACGAGGAAACGACGCAGCGGGTCGAGGAGCTGATGGCGAAGGGCTTCTCCGGCACCGTCTTCCTCACCACCGACGACTGCCGCGGCGACTACGAGAAGCTGCGAGAGCGCGGCGTCGAGTTCACCGAGACGCCGGAAGAGCGCCCCTACGGGATCGACTGCGGCTTCCGCGACCCCTCCGGCAACAGCCTGCGGCTGACCGAGGTGGTCGAGGTCGCCGTCTGAGCACCCGGCTCCGCCCCCGGTCGAACCGGGGGCGGAGCCGTTGCTCTAGTAGCTAAACCGCGGCCTCAGGGTGAGGCGCAGACGACGAACGCGGTGGTTTCCCGCGGTTCTCCCGTCGCGGTTTCGCCGCCGGCGAACCAGCCAATCGACTTCCCGGATTCATCCGAAATCGGAGCGGAGCCCCAGAGGAGCTGTTCTTTTTCCGGCGTCGCGCCGCCGCCGCCGACCGCGCTCTCGCCCGGTTCGCAGAAGACCGTCGATTCGAATTCCAGTTCCCCTTCGCGGACGATCACGTTGGTTGCCCCGTTCTTACCGGCAGCTCCCGCAGCACCAGCGGCACCCGGCGCACCGGCTGCGCCCTTCAGCGCGCTTTTGGCCGCCGAGTTGATCTTCGCCAGCGACACCGCGCCGTTCTTCAGCTGTTTGGTGCCGACGCTGTTCCTGGGCAACTGGGATGCCGCATACGCGGTGCCGCCGAGCACGACGAACAGGCAGATCGTCGAGACGACATTCGCGTAGGAGAGCTTGCTCCTGACTCGCTTCATGCAATTCCTTCCGTGTCTTTAACTAGGAACTGCGCGAGTTTTTCAGTTGTCGGCGGCCGGCGCCAGAAGATTTCTAAGCCAATTTTCCAGCGCTTTTTGGGTATCGCACGCTCAAGCGTGAGCCGTGGGTTCATCGATGTTCATCAATGAAGCTGCTAGCCTGGCCGCGCCGGTGACCGACCTGCCCGTAATCAACTGCTGCACCCCACTCGCCGGCACCTCCCTCGGCGAGAAGGAGGCGACCGAGCTCGAGGGGGTGATGAAGGCGCTGGCCGACCGGCAGCGCCTGCGGATCATCAACATGCTCCTGCGGGCCGGCGGCGAGCCGATCTGCGTCTGCGAGTTCGAGCCCTTCCTCGGTCTCTCCCAGGGAACGGTTAGCCACCACCTCAAGGTGCTGACCGAAGCCGGGATCGTCCGCCGCGAGGGACGCGGCAACCGCAGTTACTTCGCCCTAGTCCCCGACGCCCTCGACGCGGTGCGCGGCGTCTTCGGCCCCGACCCCGTCACCTGCTGAGGACCGTGGAGCACCGCCCCGACCTAGCCCGCCGCGCCGCCGCCGAGGGTTTCGGCGTCTTCGCCCTCGTCTTCGCCGGCTGCGGCGCGATCATCGCCGAGGCGACCAGCCCCGGGAGCCTCGGAACCGTCGGCATCGCCCTCGTCTTCGGCCTGGTCGTGATGGCGATGGTCTACGCCACCGGCCACCTCTCAGGCGCTCACCTCAACCCGGCGGTCACCCTCGCCTTCCTCCTCACCCGCCACCTGCCGCGCGCCGAGGCCGCCGCCTATCTGGCAGCCCAGCTGCTCGGGGCCCTGGTGGCCGCCGGCCTACTGGCGGCGATCTGGCCGAGCCAGCCGGCCTCGTTGGGGGCGACCGTGCCCGCGGTCGGCATCGGCAGCGCCTTCGCCTACGAGGTCGTCCTCACCGCCTTCCTGATGTTCGTGATCATGGCCGTGGCCACCGACACCCGCGCGGTCGGCGCGGCGGCGGCGATCGCGATCGGCGGCACGGTCGGCCTCGACGCCCTCTTCGGCGGCCCGGTCACCGGCGCCTCGATGAACCCGGCCCGCTCGCTCGGCCCGGCCCTGGTCAGCGGCGAGCTGACCGACCTCTGGATCTACCTGACCGCGCCGCTCCTCGGGGCGGCCCTCGGCGCCCTCGCCTACCAGCTGGTCCGCGGCGAGCATCCCGGTGGCGAGGCGATCGAGACCACCTGATGGCCCGCGCCCTCTTCGTCTGCCTCCACAACGCCGGCCGCTCGCAGATGAGCGAGGCGCTCTTCACCCAAGCTGCCGAAGGTCGCCACGAGGCGCGCTCGGCCGGGACCGAACCGGCCGACCGGGTCCACCCCGAGGTGGTCGAGGCGATGGCCGAGCTCGGCGTCGTCGTCGCCCACCGCAAGCCCCGCAAGCTGACCCAAGAGGACGCCGAATGGGCCGACGTCGTGGTGACGATGGGCTGCGGCGACAAATGCCCCTACATCCCCGGCAAGCGCTACCTCGACTGGGACCTCCCCGACCCCAAGGACCAGGCGCTCGAGGCTGTGAGGGAGACGCGCGACGAGGTCGAGCGGCGGGTGACCGAGCTGGTCGCCGAGCTCGACGCGAGCAACTAGCTTCGGGAGCCCGCCGGATATAGGGTCGCTCGACCCAATCTGCGCGACGGAAAGGCCCTGCATGGACGACAAGCTTGCGAGTTGGAACGGCGGTTCGGCCAAGCAGGCCATCGTCGAGTTCATCGAGCGCACGACGACCCCCGGCGGTCCCGACTACCTGGAGCCGGCCGAGCGGGTGGCGACGTTCGACAACGACGGCACGATGTGGATCGAGCAGCCGCTGCCGGTCCAGCTCGACTTCATCTTCCGCTCGCTCGCGGCGGCGGCACAGCGCGATTCCTCGCTCGCCGAGCAGCAGCCCTACAAGGCGATCCTTGAACAGGACGAAGAGTTCTTCGCCGCCGTCGGCCAGCAGCAGCCGGAGGCGATCATGTCCCTGGAGAAAGCGCTCGCGGCCAACTGGCACGGCACCAAGCCGAGCGAGTTCGACGCCGAGGTGCTGCGCTACCTGGAGGGCACCAAGTCGGAGAAGTTCGACAAGCCCTACACCGAGCTGGTCTACAAGCCGATGCTGGAGCTGTTCGACCTTCTGCGCGCGAATGAGTTCCGGGTCTTCGTCTGCTCCGGAGGCGGCCGGGACTTCATGCGGGTGATCGCCGAGAGCGCCTGGGGCATCAACAAAGAGGACGTAATCGGCACCGCGCCCCAGTACGAGTACAAGGACGGCGAGCTGCGCCGGACCGACGAAGTGCTGGGTGGGATCGCGCTCGGTCCGGGCAAGCCCGAGCACATCTTCGCCACCGCCGGCCGGCTGCCTACCTTCGCCGGCGGCAATGCCGACGTCGACATCGAGATGCTCGAGTCGGCGAAGTTCTCGATCCTGGTCGTCCACGACGACGACGAGCGCGAGTTCGCCTACACCGCAGCCGCCGAGAAGTCGGTGGCGGCGGCCGAACAGCAGGACTGGACCCTGGTCAGCGTCAAGAACGACTGGAAGATGGTGTTCTGATGAGCGATCTGACCGCGATCGACATCCTCATGCTCCCCGACGAGACGATGCTGAACCGGGCCGGGGAGCTGAACGAGGAGATGCGGGGAAGCGTCCCCGAGGGCTTCGCGCTCGACGCCCGCCACACCCCCCACATCACCCTGCTGCAGCGCTACGTTCGCACTGCCGACCTCGACCGCGTCTTCGAGGCCGTCGGGGGCGCGATCGACGCGGCCGACCCCAGCTCGCTGGAGCTGCGCGGAGTCAAAGTCGCCCACATGGAAGTCGCCGCCGAGCCCGGGCTGGGCCTGGCGGGCCTCGTCGTCCAGCCGAGCCAAGGAGTGCTCAACCTGCAGGCGTCGCTGATCGCAGCGGTGGAGCCCTACGTCGAGCCCGGCGGAACCGCCGACGCCTACGTGACCACGGACGAGGAGCCGGAAATCAACCAGGACACGATCGACTACGTCGAGGGCTACGTCCCCAACCACAGCGGTGACAACTACCTCGCCCACGTCACCGTCGGCCTCGCCAAGCTCGACTTCCTCGCCGACCTGGAGAGCAAGCCCTTCGACCCCTTCGCCTTCCACCTCGCCGGCTTCGCGGTCTTCCAACTAGGCAACAACGGAACGGCGCAGCGAGAGCTGAAGAAGTGGGATGTCGGGAGCGACGGCTAGGCGCCGTGACGTCCGCCGCAGACGCGTTTAGATTCCCCGTTCAAATGAAACCTTCTCGATTGCTCCTCACCGTCCTGGCACTCGTCGCCAGCTTCTCCCTGGTCCCGTCGTCCGCCCCCGCCGCAAGCCCCGATGGCGTGCTTTCGATGACCGCCGCCCGCCTCGCGGCGCGATCGCTGGCCTGGGATGTCGCCCGGCGCAACCCACTGGTAACCAGCGTCAAGATCTCCACGTGCCAGCGGCGCGCAGCCGATCGAATCTTTTGTAAGGCGGTCGATCGCGGTAGCTCCAGCGCCCTCAGGACGACGTGCATCGTCCCGATCCGTGTGACCCTGGTGAGGAACCGCCCCAAGGCGTCCTCCACCGCGGCCAACTGCGACAACGAACCACTGCTGCTCCTGCGGGCGTCGCAAGCGCTCGAAGCGGCACGCCCGCTCGCCACGGAACTTGGCGGCGAAGATGTCCGCGTCGAAACGTTCGCCCGCGTCAGTCGGACCGAGATCGCGGTGGCGGCCGGCTGGATTCGGCCGGCGGCTTCCGATATC
>Ga0164301_10000703_pt1 | contig 10045 bp, 9 predicted proteins | sample Whisoiple_231_MG_FD_109711 | JGI IMG/M metagenome (GOLD analysis project Ga0164301, IMG submission 109711) | Unamended control soil microbial communities from upstate New York, USA - Whitman soil sample_231_MG | ecosystem: Environmental > Terrestrial > Soil > Agricultural land ... | reverse complement strand
CCTTGGACCGCGCATCGACATTGTCGATCTCAAGCGCGATCGGCGTGCCGGTGGTTACCTGCTCTCCGCTCGCCTCGTCGGTGAAGACGCCGGAGAGGATGCGCACCTGGTCCGGTTCTTTGCGCTGGGTGGTGAAGCGCGATTGGCCCGGCTTCCGCTTATCGAGATAGGTCTGGAGGTCGGCGACTTCGAGCTGGATGCCAGGCGGGCAGCCGTCGACCACGCAGCCGATCGCCGGCCCGTGGCTCTCGCCCCAGGTGGTGACACGGAAAAGATAGCCGAAACTATTGTACGACATCGGTTTCTTATGCCCCCAGGTTCCTACTTTGTCATTACTAACGGAGGACACTCGCCCAAGGGCGCCGCGCATTCCCCTCTCCCCTTGCGGGAGAGGGATTTCCGCCGCGATTTTGCGGCGACGCTCGCAAGTCGCCGTGGCGAAAAGGGTGAGGGGTGAATCTCTTATCCGACGCGGCTTCGCCGTTACCCCTCACCGCGCGCCACGTGGCGCGCGTGCTCTCCCACAAGGGGGAGAGCGGTAAACTCGTCATATCGTCCGAACGAGAAACGCACCGGGCAAAATTCGCCTTACTCCTTCACCACCGAGATGTCGGGGGCGTCTTCGTTCTTCATGCCGACCACGTGGTAGCCGGCGTCGATATGCAGGATCTCGCCGGTCACACCACGGCCAAGGTCGGAAAGCAGATAAAGCGCGCCGCCGCCGACATCCTCGATGGACACGGTGCGCCTAAGCGGCGAATTGTACTCGTTCCATTTGAGGATATAGCGGAAGTCGGCGATGCCGCTTGCCGCCAGCGTCTTGATCGGCCCGGCGGAGATGGCGTTGACGCGGATGTTTTCCTTGCCGAGATCGGCTGCGAGATACCGCACGCTCGCCTCGAGGCCGGCCTTGGCCACGCCCATGACATTGTAGTGGGGCATCACCTTCTCGGCGCCGTAATAGGTCAGCGTCAGCAATGAACCGCCGTCCGGCATCAATCTCTCGGCGCGCTTGGCGAGCGCGGTGAAGGAGTAGCAGGAGACGAGCAGCGTCTGGGTGAAATTGTGCTTGCTCGTGTCGACATAGCGCCCGTCGAGCTCCTCTTTGTCGGAAAAGGCAACGGCGTGGACGAGAAAATCGATTGTCCCCCAAACGTCGGCGAGTGACTTAAACACCGCATCGACACTTTGCTCGTCGGTGACGTCGCAAGGAAGAACGAGCTTGGAGCCGATCTCGGCCGCGAGCGGCTCGACTCGCTTCTTGATGGCATCGCCCTGGAAGGTGAGCGCGATTTCGGCGCCATTGTCGTGGCAGGCCTTGGTGATACCCCAGGCGATCGAGCGGTTGTTGGCGACGCCGAAAACGACGCCGCGCTTGCCCGCCATCAATTTGGCAGCTTCAGCCATTGAGCCTCCCATTGGAATATGACGGCGCTTTATAGTGCGCGTGCCATCCGGCCGGAAGGCTTTTCGCCCTTAACTATCCTGCGAGCGACCAGGCGCAATTTGGCTCGCGGAGACCTCTCGCACATAGGTGCCGAGCGATGAATAGGTGAGATGGCGAAATACCCTCCCCTCGTCGTCGCGAAACGCCGAGATCGGCTTGATTACCCCGGTCAGCTCACGCGACGGTCTCTGCCACATGAGCGAAGCGCCGTCACCGACCTCCGTGAGGGCAACTTGCAGGGCATTGAACGCAATGGCTCGGTCGTTGCTGTCAGGCTTGGCGCGGAGCTCGGCAAAGGTCACCGGCTGTTTGCCGCTTTCAGCGTCGATGACCACCGAGCCGGTGGATCCGGTTCCTAGGCCTACAGATGTTCCTCGGCCTACAGATAGAGCGAGGCGGGCGCGGCAAGCAGAAGTGCGAGTGCGCCCGCCCCAATGATGTTAGGAGCGTTCCAATGGAACGTACGCATAACCAATCGTCCCCCAACTTGCGAGATCACCCGCGCCCCAACTATCAACAGTGACAATGGCGCGGTATCACAGTGAGGAAATCGTAAATGGCGGTTCGCCGCGGGACCGTTGCCGGAGCACCATGACCGAGTTTCCTGATAAGCCATTCGACCCAGGCCCCCAGGCCCCCGACTTCACCGGGGCTACAGACCCGTTCGCGCTGTTCGCGGCCTGGATGGCGGAGGCGGAGAGAGACGAGTCGAACGACCCGAACGCCATGGCGCTCGCTACTGTCGACGGGGAGGGCCTGCCCAATGTGCGCATGGTCCTGCTCAAGGCCTATGGGCCGGAGGGCTTCATCTTCTACACCAACAGTGAGAGCGCCAAGGGAACGGAACTCGCAGGCAACCTCAAGGCCGCGCTTCTGCTCCACTGGAAGAGCCTGCACCGACAGGTGCGCATACGCGGGCCGGTCGAGTTGGCGAGCGAAGCAGACGCCGACGCCTATTTCGCCACGCGGTCGCGCGAGAGCCGGGTCGGCGCTTGGGCGTCGCAGCAATCGAGGCCATTGGCGAGCCGGGCGGCCTTGGAAGAGGGCGTCGAGCGCTATACGGCGGAGCTTGCGGGCCGGGATGTGGCGCGGCCCTCTTATTGGAAGAGCTACCGGGTTGTGCCACTCGAGATCGAGTTCTGGCATAGTCGGCCGCACCGGCTGCATGACCGCATCGTGTTCCGGCGCCCCTCCATCGATGCGCCCTGGGTGAAGACGCGGCTTTATCCGTGATTGGCCTCAGTCCTTGATCCGAGGGGTTCGAGATCCAGTAGCTAGACCTCAGTTAAATCAGCCTTTACCCTAAACCCTCAGCATGGCCCGACCTCGCCGACAGCCCGGCGACGGCAGTTTTGTGTGGATTAGCGTAGCCGAGTGGTGCCATGGGTATGGGTGGTGCGCGGGGGCCGAGGCTCCCGCTAAACGAGATTATTGTCGGCGACTGCATCGAGGAGCTGGCAAAACTCCCTGAGCACTGCGTGGATCTCGTCTTCGCCGACCCTCCTTACAATCTCCAGATCAACAACGAGCTGCTGCGGCCCAACAACACTAAGGTCGACGGCGTCGATGACGATTGGGACAAATTTGGGAGCTTCGCTGCCTATGACGATTTCACCTGCGCTTGGCTCCGCGCCTGCCGCCGGGTGCTGAAGCCGGAAGGCTCGCTCTGGGTGATCGGCAGCTACCACAACATCTTTCGCGTGGGCTCGATCCTTCAGGATCTCGGTTTCTGGGTGCTGAATGACGTGGTGTGGCGCAAGACCAATCCCATGCCGAATTTCAGGGGGCGCCGCTTCACCAACGCGCACGAGACGCTGGTTTGGGTCTCCATGGCACCGAAGGCGCGCTACACCTTCAACTACGAAGCGATGAAGGCGCTGAACGACGAGCTGCAAATGCGCTCGGACTGGCTGTTTCCGATCTGCTCGGGGCCTGAGCGCCTGAAGCAGAATGGCGGCCGCAAAACTCATCCGACGCAAAAACCCGAAGCGCTGCTCCACCGCATCGTCCTCGCCTCGAGCAACAAGGGCGACGTCGTGCTCGATCCGTTCCTCGGCTCCGGCACCACTGCGGCAGTGGCCAAGCGGCTGGGCCGCAGCTTCATCGGCATTGAGCGCGAGGAGGCTTACGCTGAAGCTGCCCGGGCCCGGCTCGCCGCTGTGACGCCGCTCAAATCTCGCTCCGTCGACATCGTTCGCGGCAAGCGCGCGGAGGCGCGCATTCCCTTTGGTGCGCTGGTCGAGATCGGTTTGATCTCGCCTGGCACCGTGCTCTACGACGCCCGCGCACGCCACGAGGCAGAAGTGAGAGCCGACGGCAGCATTGCTTCGGCCGGCGCCCAAGGCTCGATCCACAAGATCGGCGCGCATGTGCAAGGCGCCACCGCCTGCAACGGCTGGACCTTCTGGCACTATGAGGCAGAGGGCACACTCAAGCCGATCAACGCCTTGCGCGAGGAGGCACGGCGGCAGCTCGAGCCTGAGGCCTAGCCGCGAAGGCGTGGGCGAGAACTTTTCGCATCACGCTGGGCAGCGCCGCATTGGGCAAGTGGCGGACATGGACCCAACGACAGCGTTCCGGCGCCGTGGCCTTGGTGAGCTTCGCGTGCGACGAAACCTCGGCGAAATAGACGGCAAGCTCCAAGTGGAAATGGGTGAAGGTGTGCTCGACGAGGCCAGGTACCTCGCGCCACTCGGCCTTCAGGGGCGCATCCTCGAAATCAAGTTCTCGCCAGTTTCCTTCGGTCCAGGCCGAGGACGGAGTCTCCAGCATGCCGCCAAGCAGGCCTTTCAGAGGCCGTTCCCGCAGCAGCACTGTTGCATCCTCGCGCAACGCCACAAAGGCGTGCCCGCGGCGCGTAGGGGGTGCGGGCTTCACCTCGCGAGAGGGCAACGCCTCCGCCAAGCCCTCAGCGTGGCCTGCACAACCTGAAACGAGCGGGCAGAGGCCGCAAGCAGGTCGCTTTGGGCTGCAGAGTGTAGCGCCGAGATCCATCATGGCTTGCGCAAAGTCTCCCGCGCGCCCGGCTGGCGTGAGGCTCACGGCGAGTGCCCTGATCTCAGCCTTGGCCGCAGGCAGCGGCGTGGTGACGGCGAAGAGCCGCGCAACCACGCGCTCGATATTGCCGTCGATGGGCGTAGCGTGTGCGCCGAAGGCGATGGCCGCGATGGCAGCGGCGGTATAGTCGCCGATGCCGGGCAGCGTGTGGAGCTCGGCCTCGGTCTTGGGGAAACTGCCGCCGAAGCGCGCGACCACCTCGCGGGCGCAGGCATGCAGGTTTCGCGCCCGCGCGTAATAGCCAAGCCCCGCCCAGGCGGCGAGAACCTCGCCAAGCTCTGCGTTGGCAAGCGCTCTCACATCAGGCCAGCGGCGCAGGAAGTCGACATGGCGCTGCAGCACCGCCTTGACCGTAGTCTGCTGCAGCATGATCTCGCTCAGCCACACACGGTAAGGATCAGGCACGACACCGGGCGCGGCGCGCCAAGGCAGCACCCGCCGCTCCCGGTCGTACCAGGCAAGCAGGGCGCGGGCGCAATCTTCGTTGTGCAAATCCGATGCTCCCGCCGCATGCCTCCGTCGGCACCATGGTGTAGGATCGAGCGCGGCGAAAGCAAGGAACGGGTTATCACCGTCCACCGCTAACCGGGGGCATCGATGCGGAACGACGACCGGAAGGTTTGGGTCAAGGGAGGAAGCGGCGCCCGTGCCATCGGCGCCTATGCGGCGCGCATGCTTGACCCTGTCGCGCGGGCCCGTGGCTTCGCCACCACGGCGCTTCTGACTGAGTGGCCAGCGGTCGTCGGCGAGGAGCTTGCCCGCTTCACCATGCCGGACAAGGTGGTTTGGCCGCGGCGGAGCGAGGAGCGGGAGGCGTCCGGCAGCCAAAGCGCCTGGCGGGAAGACGGCGCGATCCTGGTGCTCAAGGTCGACGGTCCGAGAGCCATCGAGGTGCAACATCGCGCCGAGCAGATTCTGGAGCGGGTGAACATTTATTTCGGCTACCGGGCCATTGCGCAGTTGCGCTTTCTGCAGGCTCCGGTGCCCAGGGGCGAGAATAGGCCCCCAGCGCCCCCTTCTCTCACCGATGACGTCGAGGTCCTCCCCCCCGCCTCCTCACTTACCGATAGGGGCTTGGTTAAGGCCCTGAGGCGGCTTGGTGCCGGGGTCCGCGGCAGGGACCCGAGACCCTGAGGCACCAATATGCCTGCCGGATTGCCCGCTAAGCGAGGAATGTTGTGCAGCACGAGTTGTGCAGCACGAGTTGCGGCATTTAGATGCACTCCCTTTCTCCCTGTTTTGGAGTCGGGAAGAGCAAGGAGCCCGCGACTCGTTAACGTCGCGTGCCCAATCCTTCCTCATCCAGAGTTTCGCCGCACCCTCCAGGGCGCACCTCAGGATTCCTAGCACACAAAGTGATTTGCAAGGGTTGCCGCGGTTATCGGATTGGGCGAAGCTTCGTACCTTGTGGGTTGGGGGGCCTTCAGGGTGTTAAATATCATTATTCCCATGATTCCATGGCGGGGCGGGGCCGCAGGTTTGCGAGGACCAGAAAGATCGGTCCGAAGCCCCTTATCGAAGTGACATTATCGTTCACCCGAAGTGCCGCCATACGGCAGAGGAGCTGGCGCTCTATAGCCTGTACACACGCGGATTGTGAAGCATGCCTCAATCTATAGTCGCTACCGGTAAGTCGCTGTCAAAATGCTGCTGCTTAGGTTTGCAAAGGCTTTGTAAGATGGTTAATCCAGCCGCCGGCAGTAAGGCCGGAGCCCAGAAATGAGCGGGAAGCAAGCCTAAGCGAGTGGAGGATAGCAGTGAGTGAGACCGAAAAAGCCGCCCCAAACAAGGCCCTGATGATCGCAATCGGCGCCCTCGTCGCGGTTGCCGTGGCGGCGGGCGTCTATTACTACCGCGGCGGCTTCGACCAAGGCGCCCAGAGGGTTGCGGACAAGGACAAGGTCGATCCGGATGTGGCCGTGCTCTTGGCGGCCGGTCCCCTTCCCGACATCGTTATCGGCTCGGCCGACGCGCCCAACACCATCGTGGAGTACGCCTCCATGACCTGTCCACACTGCGCGCAGTTCCAGACTGAGGTCTTCCCGCAGCTCAAAACCAAATATATCGACACCGGCAAGGCCCGCTACATGCTGCGCGAGTTCCCGCTCGACAACCTCGCCGCCGCTGCCTTCATGCTCGCCCGCTGCTCCGGCAACGACCGCTATTATCCCATGGTCGACGCCATGTTCTCGACGCAAGAGAACTGGGCTGTCCCCGGGGTCGACGCTAAGGAGAAGCTCCTGCAGATCGCGCGGCAGGCTGGCTTCTCCAAGGACGAGTTCGACAAGTGCCTCGCCAACAAGGAGCTGTTCAGCAAGATCGTGCAAACGCGCGAAATGGCCCATGACAAGTTTCAGGTGGATTCAACGCCAACCTTCTTCATCAACGGCAAGCGGCTGAAGGGCGACCATCAGATCAAGGACTTCGAGATCGCGTTCGGCGACGCGCCCGCCCCGACCGATGCGGACAAAGCCAAGACCGAAGGCTCGACTCCGGCCCCCGCCGATGCCAACAAAGCCAAACCCGAAGGGTCGACCCCACCCCCCCCAGCGCAACAGGCAACCCTGATACGCGGACCCCATGAGACGGCCAACGATATTACTTCTCCTTGCCGTCGGGATCGCGCACTCCGGATGCGGCGGCGGCGCGGGTCCTACCGCCGATGCCGCCTCCGACAAGGCGCTCAACGTTCCGTCGCCCGAAGAGTTGATGCAGGCCGGACCGCTCGGCGAGCGGATGCTAGGCAGTCCGAACGCCCCGGTGACGGTGATCGAATATGCCTCGCTCACCTGCCCCCATTGCGCACATTTCCAGAAGGACGTGTTCCCGCAGGTGAAGAAGGAGCTGATCGATACCGGCAAGATCCGCTTCGTCGTGCGGGAGTTCCCCATCGGTCACACCTCAGGCGCCGCTGCGATCATCAATCGCTGTGCGCCTGAGGACAAATATTTTTCGCTGTTCAATGCGTTCCTGCTTCGCCAGCCGGAATGGGTAAGCCTGGAGATTCGCCCCGACGCGATCTATTCGGTGGCCAAATCGAGCGGCATGTCACGTGAGACGTTTGACAAATGCCTCACGAATCAAACCATTATCGACGGGCTCACGGAGGTGAAACAGCGGGGGCGGAAATTTGGCGTGGTCGGGACGCCGACCTTTTTTGCCAATGGTCGCAAGGCGCAAGGCACCATCACCTTCGAAGAGTTCAAGGCTCTGCTTCGCCCGCGGTCATCTACCTGATCTCGCGGCGTCGGCGGTTTGAGCGTTGAATCGCGCGTCGCTTCTTTCATGTCATAGGACAATACGCATTTGAAGATCATCCGTCTTCGCCTTCTGGGCTTCAAGTCCTTCGTCGAGCCGACCGAGATCCTGATCGAGCCTGGGCTCACCGGCGTGGTCGGGCCTAACGGCTGCGGCAAGTCGAACCTGCTCGAGGCGCTGCGCTGGGCCATGGGCGAGACTTCCTACAAGAGCATGCGCGGTGCGGCCATGGACGACATGATCTTCGGCGGCTCGCAGTTCCGTCCCGCTCGCAATACCGCAGAGGTGACCCTGTTCATCGACAATAGCGCGCGCACGGCGCCGGCTGAGTTCAATGACGCCGACGCGCTGGAGGTCACAAGGCGGATCGAGCGCGAGGTGGGCTCCGCCTATCGGGTGAACGGCAAGGATGCGCGCGCACGCGACATTCGCCTCCTATTCGAAGATGCCGCGACCGGGGCCCGGTCGCCGGCGCTCGTGCGCCAAGGCCGCATCGGCGAGATCGTCAATGCGGCCCCCCAAGAGCGCCGCCGCGTGCTGGAAGATGCCGCCGGCATTGCCGGCTTGCACAGCCGCCGCCACGAGGCCGAGCTTCGCCTCAAGGCCACCGAAGCCAATCTCGAGCGCCTCGGCGATCTAATCAGCGAGATCGGCTCACAATTGCAGGCCCTGAAGCGTCAGGCGCGCCAGGCGCAGCGCTATCGGGAAATCTCCGGCAAGATCCGCGAGACCGGGGCGTTGCAGCACCATCTGCATTGGGTCTCGGCCTGCGCCCATGTCGAACAGGAAGAAGCCGCGTTTCAAAAGGCGCTCGGCAAGGTCGCCCAGGAAACCAAGGCTGAAGGCGAGGCGCTGCGCCAGCAGGCTGAAGCCGCCGAGGAGCTTCAGCCCTTGCGTGACGAGGAGGCCACGCGCGCGGCGGTGCTGCATCGCTTGAGCGTGGAGCGCGATGCGTTGGAGCGCGAAGAAGCTCGCGCCAAGGCACGCCAGGCGGAATTGGAAACGCGGCTCGCGCAAGCCTCGCGCGACCTCGCCCGCGAGGAAGAGCACATCGGTGAGGCCGAAGGCATGTTGCGGCGGCTCGAGCATGAGGCGCGGCGGCTCGAGGAGGCAAGCTCCCGCGACCATCAGGAGCCGCAGTTGCGCGAGGCCGCAACCCTTGCCGCAAACGCGCTCGCCACGGCCGAAGGCGCGTTTGCCGCGGCGACCGAGGATCTGGCGCGGGCGCGGGCAGAATGGCGAAATGCGGAAGCAGAGCACACCGAGCTTCAACAGCGCATCACCTTGCTCGAGCGCCAGTCCGGAGACATTGCCGGAGAGCTTGCAAGGCTCGAGGTTTCGAGCGGGGCAGCGGCCACCCTCCTAGCCCTAAACACCGATCTTGCCAGGCGGGCCACCCTGGTCGATGCGCTTGAGACCGAGCTTGTTGCGTCCGAGGCCCGCGAGGAAGCGGCGCAAGCAAGCGAGACAGAGTCGCGCGCGGACGCGGCAAGCGCCAAGCTGCAGGTCCAGGAATTGGAGACCGAGCTTGCCACGCTGCTCAAGCTGCTCAAGCCCACAAGCAAAGGCGCGTGGGTTCCGATCGTCGAGGCTGTGCGCATCAGTAGCGGCTACGAGCAGGCGCTCGGCGCCGGACTTGGTGACGATCTCGACGCCGCGAGCGACGAGGCTGCGCCAGCCCACTGGCGGATAACGGCGACGGAAGGCGATCCAGCACTGCCTGACGGCACCGTGCCTTTGAGCCAATTCGTTTCGGCGCCGCCCGCGCTCAAGCGCCGCCTCGCCCAAATCGGCGTGGTGGACCGGGCGCAAGGCAAGACTTTGCAGGCCAAGCTCCGGCCGGGCCAGAGGCTGGTGTCCAAAGACGGCGATTTGTGGCGCTGGGATGGCTATAGCGTCGCCGCCGGTGCTGCTTCCGCTGCCGGAGCGCGTCTCATTGAGCGGAGCCGGCTCGAGACTCTGCAAGCCGGAGCGGAAGCCGCCGAGGCCCGCCATCATGGCGCCGAGGCTGCCGTCGCCACGGCCGCAGACAAATCCCATGCCGCTATCGAGGCCACCAAGGCGCTCCGCGCCGAGGTGCGCCAGGCGCGCGATGAGCTTGGCGGCACGCGCGACGCCATCGCCGCTGCCGAGCATGAAAGTCTCGCCCAGATCAAGCGGCTTGGCGCGCTGGCCGAAGCTGAGAGCCGGACGCTCGCCGCCCTTGACGAAGCGCGCGGCGCCTTGGCGCGGGTCGAGTCCGTACGCCTCGAGCTAGTCGCCCTCAACGCGCTCGAAGAGGTT
>Ga0164301_10000697_pt1 | contig 10069 bp, 12 predicted proteins | sample Whisoiple_231_MG_FD_109711 | JGI IMG/M metagenome (GOLD analysis project Ga0164301, IMG submission 109711) | Unamended control soil microbial communities from upstate New York, USA - Whitman soil sample_231_MG | ecosystem: Environmental > Terrestrial > Soil > Agricultural land ... | reverse complement strand
CGTCAGGACCAGCGGGCGCGGTAACCGCGGAAGATTTCGCATCAGTCTTGCTTTGAGGCGGCTGGGGCCTGGTTTGCGGCAGGGGCGTGGTCTGAGCCTGGGTTTTAATTTGAGGCTGATTCTGCGGCTGGGGGCCGCTCTGTCCGGCCACAAGACTAAAGCTTAAGAAGCAGCACGCCAACAGGATCTTTTTCATTCGGAATTGCCTCTCTCCAGACGTGTTACCCGGCCAACATGTCCATAAGTCCATGTGCCCGGGATCCTACTAACTGCTGGGTGCAGCTTAGTTGCGATGTTTGATCCATGCCCGATACGCAACAATACGACCGACTGTGTCTCGAACGGGCTCCACCCGGGCGATGGTCACATTGCCCAGCATGGGCTGAAGCAGGCGGGCGAAATTGGCCCGCACCATGGCATCATCCTGGGCATCCACCGCGCTGGCATCGGCCTGGTAGATATAACCCTTATTTCCGTCAGCAGTTACAACAATTTCGTTGGGATGCGCATGCTGCCCTGCCGGTTGGTCTTTGAAGTTGATGAACCGCGGGGCGACGAAGATGAAAAGCAGAATCACCGTGACCATTACGTCATAATGAAAGCTGCCGCGCTCGTACGTCCAAAAGAGATAGCTCTTGATCATGCTCCAGATACGGGACATGGAATAAGTCTATAGAAGGCGGCGGAGGGGTTCAAACGGCAAGTGCCCGCAGCGAAGGCCCGGTCTGGGTCAGAACTTCTTCGCTGTAATGCGATCCGTGCCCATATAAGGACGCAAGGCTTCCGGCACCAGCACGCTGCCGTCGGCTTGCTGGTAATTTTCCAGAATCGCCAGCCATGTACGCCCGATAGCGAGGCCGCTGCCGTTCAGGGTATGAACATACTCGCTCTTTTTGCTGCCTTCGGGCCGATAGCGGATATTGGCACGCCGTGCCTGATAGGCTTCAAAATTCGAACAGGAAGAAATCTCGCGATAAAGCTGCTGGCCCGGCAGCCAGACTTCAAGGTCATAGGTTTTGGACGAGTTGGCGCCCATATCACCGGTACAGAGCAGCATGGTGCGATAAGGCAGGCCCAGTTTTTGCAGGATTGTCTCGGCATTGCGCGTGAGTTGCTCATGCTGTGCGTAAGAATCTTCCGGACGCGTGAACTTTACCAGCTCAACTTTCTGGAATTGATGCTGGCGGATGATGCCGCGCACGTCCTTGCCATAAGACCCGGCTTCACTGCGGAAGCACGGCGTATATCCAGTAACGGACAGCGGCAGACGTGACGCGTCAATGGTTTCGTCACGATACAAATTCGTCAATGGCACTTCAGCCGTGGGAATCAGCCAGAGATCGTGACCCTCGCATTTGAATAAATCGCTGGCAAACTTGGGCAACTGGCCGGTGCCATACATGGACGCCGAATTGACCATGAACGGTGTGAGCACTTCGGTATAGGCGTGCTCGCGCGTGTGGAGATCAAGCATGAAGTTGGCCAGCGCCCGTTCCATACGCGCGCCCAGGTCCCAATAGACCGCAAAGCGAGCGCCGCTGAGCTTGACCGCGCGCTCCATATCCAGAATGCCCAGTTGCTCGCCGAGTTCCCAGTGCGGCTTCGGGGTAAAGCTGAATTGTGGAAGCTGGCCCCATTTGCGAACTTCTTTGTTATCGTCAGCGGAGTGCCCGACCGGCACGGACTCGTGCGGCATGTTGGGAATGCCGGCCAGGAGCGTCCGTACTTCCTGATCAATCTGACCGGCCTGCTTCTCCAGTAACTCGCCGTCGTCACGCAATGCCTTGGTTGCCGCCATCTGAGCGGAGGCATCCTGTCCGGCTTTCTTGAGTTTGGCAATTTCTTCAGACGCTTTGTTGCGCTCGGCTTTCAGCGTCTCAGATTTGGTAATGAGTTGCCGGCGTTGCGAATCAATCTCACGGAAACGGCCCAGCACCTGGGCAGGATCCATGCCGCGGTTGCGCAGCATCTCTTCCACTTTCGGCAGGTTGTCACGGACGAATGCAAGGTCGAGCATAGAAGTATTTAGCTTATCAAAATTGCCGTTGTGGCTAGTCCCGGCTGAGAAGTGAAACTGACGCAGGTTGAAGGCTGGCGCGCCGCTTGCCGGTAAAAAGGTAAACCGCCGCCGCAAGCGACGCAGTAATGATGATGGAGATCAGCAGATAATGCAGCGGATGTCGCAGGTAACGGAGGAAATGGCGTCCATAGTGCGCCGCCACCATTGTCAGCAATACATAACGCAGTGACCGGCCCAGCAGGACAGCAGCTAAGAAGCGATTGCGCGAAAAATCAAAAGCGCCAGCCACCAGCAGGAACCATGCAGTAGGAAAAGGCGGCGGTGCAATGGTGGAAACGAAGATTGCGCCAAAATGCCACTTCTCAATCGCGCCGCTCACCTGCTTGAGTCGCCGGGCTCCGATCTTCTTCTCAATCCAATCAGTTCCCATCTTCTTGCCGAGCCGGTACGTGAGATAGGCTCCGATCGCCGCGCCTGCGGTGCTCATGACAGCGTAATACCACCAGAGGCCGGGTGTTCCCGCCGCCAGCCAGGCAGTAAGTAGATCAAGACTGCCGAAGGTGGGGATGATGGAGCTATCCAGGATGGCCAAGGGGATAAGACCGATGCCACCAAGATGACGAACCAGCGTCAAAGAGCGGGACGGATGCCGAGCCTGGAGAACTACCGCCAGGACGGGTTTCCAAAATGAAAGATTCGGCATCGCCCATAGCTTAATGGACTCCGGAAGGTCGGTACACCAGAAAACAAAATTTAACGGGGTGTAAATTCAGCGTGCAGTCCAGCCGCTAAAACATAAAATTTATTTTACCTGCTCTTGATCGAGGTTCATTCACCCGGAGCCACCAATGGACATCACAACGGGCTGTATAATCCAATGCAAACATCTTCATGGGCACTGCGTCCGTGGCCAGACGTTTCCCTGGATCTTAGACAGCCGGCAGGTTTTCCATTCAGTTAGCGAAATACACAAAGGCAATCTCCGTCATTTGCTCCACCGTACTGATTACGGCTGGCGCGCTGATACTACTTGGCTGGCAATACAGGATTCCCATCCTTAAAGGACAGTTTCGCGGGACCCTTATCGCCCCCACTACGGCATTGCATTTCATGCTGCTGGCGATGGCGCTCCTGGTGCTGCATCGTCCTGAGAGCTTCGCCCGGCCTTTGCAATGGCTGGCACGGCTCCTGGCCTTCTTTGTCTCCATCTGGGCACTGGCAGTGTGTTTTGAACTCGTCAGCGGCAGGTCACTGGGGATTGACGCCGTATTTTTTTCACACCGTCTTAACGACTGGACGCTGACCAGCTTGCCTCGCGGTCGATATGTATGGCCCACGGCCGTGGCGTTTGCATCTGCGGGGCTGAGTGTCACGGCTTTGAACTGGCCGGGCAGACGAGCGCGTGTATCCGAACTGCTTGGAGCCCCGCTGGCACTGGTCACTCTCATGGCGCTGGTGGGCCAGTTGTTCGGGATTAACCAGCTGTATGGCAACTGGATGGCGATACCCACATGCATCTTGTTTGTTCTGCTGGCCGTGGATGTATTCATCGCGCAGCGCGCTCCCAGCATTGCGGAAGCGATTCTGGGAGATACAGCGGGCGGGATTGTAGCCCGCCGGCTGCTACTGGTGATTTTTTTATTCCTGCCGATGATGGGCTGGCTCAAAATCGTGGCGCAAAAAGCAGGCATGAACGAGAACCTGGCGTCCGCGATTCGCGTGATCATCGAGATGCTTTTCTTTTCCATCCTGATCTGGCGAACGACCATCATCCTGGACCGTCTTGATCAATATCGCAAAAGCAGCGAACGCGTTTTACAGCAGCAGGAAAAACTGGCGACGCTGGGGCGTTACGCGGCCACGATCGCGCATGAAATCAATAATCCGCTGGCGGCAGCCACAAACCTGGTTTATCTGGCGTCTCTGACCGAGACGACGCCGGAGAACCGAAAAGAATATCTCCGATCATGCCAGTCCGAGCTTACGCGCATTGCGCATGTGGTCAGACACACGCTTGGCTTTTACCGTGAAAACACCGGCCCCGCCACAATCATTCTGGCAGAACTGTTTCGTGACCTGGTTTTTTCCTTCCGACAGAAGCTGGGGGCCAAGGGTATTGATGTGGCGGTGTCTTCCCCTGAGGGCGCCCAGGTTACGGCGGTGCGCGGCGAGTTGATTCAGATCATCTCCAACCTCCTCTCCAACGCCATTGACGCCGCACCCGATACAACCGGACAGGTCCGCCTGAGCGCGACATTCCAGGGCGCGGATGCCACGATCAATGTGGAAGATAACGGGCCAGGAGTTCCGCCGGAAGCCGCGGAACGCATCTTTGAACCATTCTTTTCCACGAAAAAGGAGTTCGGCACCGGCATTGGACTCTGGCTCTCACTTGAGCTGGCCAAGAAAAACAAGGCCACGATCCGGGTGGAAAGCCGGCCGGGAAAGACATGCTTCTCACTGCATCTGCGTGCCTCAGTTTCCCAAAGCGATGTTCAGACAGTGGCGGCTCCGAATGGTTCCCTCACCACCCGAGGGCGATTCGGGACGTAGACCTGCCGTCATTACAGTACTTCCCTGCCAGCATTTACACTAGTGACAATGGCTACCCCCACAACCACCACGCCCGCCCATCGCGAACCCGGGACCCGCACCAGGCCCGACTTGCATGTCAAGTTTGCCGGCATCAGTTTCAAGAACCCGGTGATTGCCGCAGCCGGAACCTTCGGCTACGGAGTTGAGTTCGACGATATCGTCACGCTGGAAAAGCTGGGCGGTTTCGTCAGCAAAGGCCTTTCCCGCGAACCGATGGTCGGCAATCCGCCCCCGCGACTGTTTGAGACGGCTGCAGGAATGCTGAATTCAATTGGATTACAGAATATTGGCGCCCGCGCGTTCATTGAGGAAAAGATGCCGAAGCTGGCGTCCAGGAAAAACGTGGTGGTCATTGCCAACGTGTTTGGCTATACGCGCGAAGACTACATTGAAACCATTCAGATCCTGAACCAGGCAGAAGGAATCGCTGCCTACGAACTGAACGTGTCATGTCCGAATACGCACGATGGCGGGATGATCTTTGGCACCAATCGGACCATGCTGGAAGAGTTGGTGGCCACATGCAAGTCGGCTTCACAAAGGCCCCTGATTGTAAAACTCACTCCTAACGTGACCAGCATCCCTGCCATGGCCAAGGCCGCGGAAAATGCCGGCGCCGACGCCATCTCTCTGGTAAACACATTTCTCGGCATGGCGATTGACGCCAAGACCCGCAAGCCGCGTATATCCAACCTGACGGCGGGGTTGAGCGGGCCGGCGATTAAGCCGATCGCGCTGCGGATGGTGTACGAGGCAGCCCACACGGTGGAAATTCCGGTGATCGGCATGGGAGGCATCAGCACTGCCGAAGACGTGGTGGAATTCATGCTTGCCGGGGCGGCAGCGGTGGAAGTAGGTACTGCGAATTTCTGGGACCCATGCGCGACGGAAAAAATTGTGGACGGCTTGCAGCGCTGGTGTGCGGAAAATGGCGTAAGCAAGATAACCGACTTGATTGGCGGCCTGGAAACCTGAACCAAGGTAAATCTAGTGGTCGCCTTTTTTGAGGAACTCCTGTGTAACTTCAGGAAGCTTCTCCCGGATATTGCTGGGAAGGCGGTCATGAATACGGCGGGCCTGTATGCGGGCCACGTCAGCCACAACCACGGGCGCAGGCGTAGCCACCGCCACAATCAGCCATACAACAATGAAGAAAAGGCATCCAGCGAGCGCGAGCAACTCCAGCACCTGCGCGTGACGGGGAGAATAATGCCGGACAGCGCCGAACGCCACCAGGAACATGACTGCTGAAACGCTGGCAACTACCATCAGGCCGATGTCAATGGTGCGGTGAAGGACCTGGCGTCCACGGCAATGGTCGCAATCGACAAGATGCTGCTCATAGTCGCCTCGCATCTCCGGCGCGATACCGGAAATGTCGAACCGCCATCCGGCCAGAATGTCCCCGATCACCTTATCTGTACAAACACTCATTGAAAGCTGGCTAAGAGCATCCTTTAATTCGGGAATGCCAAGAACCCTATGTTCTCACCCCAGAGTAATAGGTTGCAATGGCTTGTCCTGCAGGGCAAGTGTGACACTGGCCGATTGGAAGAGACTCATCTTGCCGCCCAGCGCTCGATAAGCGGTCTCGCGGGCGATCTCCGGATGGTTGTTGTGTTCAGAAAGATGGGCCAAGACTAGAAATGCCGCCTGGCCGTCATAGTCTTTCTCAAAGAAATCGGCGAGTGCGGTGTTGGAAAGGTGTCCTACGCGGCTCATTACCCGCTGCTTGACCATCCATGGATAAGGGCCATTACGCAGCATTTCCAGGTCATGGTTAGATTCAATCATCAAGCCATCACAGGCGCGGAGGTTCTCTTTGACGTTCGCCGGCATGTAGCCCAGGTCAGTAACCACGGCAACCTTCACTCCGAAAGCTTTAAAGGTGAACCCGCATGGGTCAGCTGCGTCATGTGGAATGGTAAACGGCGTAACTGTAATATCGGCGATCATGAAACTACGGCCGGGCTGAAAGTGTTCCCGCCTTTCCAGCTTTACCGGCTTACCTTCAGAATCTTTAGTGGACCGGCGCCAGCTCTGGTAGGTGGCCTCAGTGATATAAACCGGGATTTGCAGCTTGCGGGCCAGCACCTGGAGTCCGGCCACGTGATCATTGTGTTCGTGCGAAATGATGATGGCTTTCAGCTTCTGCGGATCTTCGCCAGCCGCACGCATGCGCTTTAGGGTCTCACGGCAGGAGATGCCGGCGTCCACCAGCACACTGCTTTCATTACTGGAGAGCACCGTGCAATTGCCACGGCTGCCACTGGCCAACACTGTCATGCGCACTGCCATCAGCATGAAGAATAACGGCAATCGGCCACGAAGGGAATGAGAAACTTTGTTCGGCTGAGGAAAACGAGTAACAAAAATAGCCGGAGTTACAGCACGCGGATTTCGGCAAAGGTTTCACCGCCAAGGCGGCACTCGCGATACATCCACACGTTGTGCAGAGAATTGCCGTTCTCGCCCATGTACGAGTCAACAATACGGTCCAGGATTTCCTGCACGCTGGCGTTTTTCACGTGCAGTACTTGAGGAGTGGAGTTCCGGGCTACCCCCACCAGCTCCGAATGGCGGGATGTCCGTACATGATGCTGCTTCAGATAGGCCATGACTTCTTCAGAGTGCCAAAGCGCATCCAGTGCGGCCCGGGGAGGCCGGTCTTCAACTACAAAAAATTCCTTGATGCGGACCTGAAGCAGACTTCCGTGGATGGAAGTGTCTTTTACATTCACGTGCCCACGGGCTGCCTCATTCCACTTAATCTCAGGATAGCGTTGAGTTATTTCCTGCAATGCCTGATCCAGCGGCTCCAGCGTTATGGTGGGTGGAAAAAGATGGGTTGGAACCATGGCGCCGCGGGCGCCGCACTGTGCCCTTTCAATGATTGATCCCGTGCGATGCGCCGAGCTCAGAATCCTTACCACGGCCGTGGCAAGACTAAGATCGGCGTCTTCCGGTGTGGGCGTGGGCGAAGGCGGCGCCGGCGCTGCGTTGGGAATATTGACGGCCTCGCGTCCATCGTCCGCCGGTGGACGGTGGCAGCCGGCGCAGCAGAGGACGGCCACACTCACTGCCAACAACAAGATTGATCTTGTATTCAGAGATATAGCCACGTCCAAGCAGAATAGCGGGAAACAGGAAATTGAGAGTAGAAAAAAATCAGCTCCCGTTTACTCTTTGGTACTCACCCGGCTTTGATACTCACTGCGGTGGGTACTCACCCGGCGAGGTTACCGGGGGCCTGCATCTGCGTCGAACTGAAGTTCAGGCGCATCGAAGGGTATGGAGGATTTGCTGCTATGCCAGAAAGCCAGCCCGTGGAAATTGCCACAATCAGCCGCGAGGAATTGAAAGAGAAGATCGACCGCAAAGACCGATTTGTGCTGGTGGAGACGCTTCCCGCGAACAATTACAACCATGACCATCTTCCCGGCGCCATCAATTTGCCGCCTGACCAGATAGCGCAACTGGCGCCGAAGGTACTGCCGGACAAAACGGCGGAAATCATTGTCTATTGCGCCAAGCTGACTTGAAACGCCTCAGAAAACGCCGCCCGTGAATTGGCGGCCATGGGATACACCAATATCCGTGACTACGCGGAAGGGAAACAGGGCTGGACGGCTGCAGGATTGCCGACCGAAGGCCATAACGGCAACCACCGGGTACAGTAGTTCGATAAGAAAATGCAGAGCGAAAGCCGTGGACTGTAGCTCTATAGCTTCGCTCCATCACGCCTTCCCAGCAGCTAATCCAAAGATTGCGTTCTACCTCCGCGGGCTGAAGCCGGATATTTTTCGGGCCTTAGCGCCTGCATTGCCTGCTCCACTGGCGTGCTTTCCAACTGCATGAGTGCCCTGCCGCAGATCGGCATTTTCCACAATTTTCTTTTCTTATTCGGATGTTCGAACGACATTGAAACAACTGAAAACAATCTGCTTAGCAGCAAAGGCCACGCAACATTAAAAAAGAGCATCTAACCCGCCGTTGGTGTGACCAAAACTTGCGATAGATTGCGGGAGATTCATGGATAAACCTAAACTCCTCTTCGTGGACGACGAGGATTCAATCCGAATTACCTTGCCAGCCATCTTGCACCGGGAAGGATTTGAAGTGACTGCTGCGGCCACGGTCGCGGAAGCCATCGCACTGATCAACAGGCAGACATTCGATATTCTCCTTTCCGACCTCAATATCGGGGAACCGGGAGACGGCTTTACCGTGGTCAGCGCCATGCGAAGGATTCAGCCGACGGCCAGGACGTTTATCCTTACCGGCTATCCTGATTTTTCTTCGGCGCTGGAGGCGATCCGCCGACAGGTTGACGACTATCTAACCAAGCCCGCCGACATACCCACGCTGGTACGGACGCTGAAAAGCAAATTGCAACGCGAGACTCCGCAGATAGCGGGTTACAAAAAGTCCGCCGGCGTCTTACGTGAAAATGAGGGCGAGATCATGGACCTCTGGTTCCAGGCTGTTCAGACTGATCCTGATCTCCAGCAGATCCCCATGTCACGGAAAGAACGCCTTGATCATCTGCCACGACTGCTGAGTGAATTGGTAAGGCGGCTCGAAAAGGCTGAGACCGGCGCCGATCTTGAAACCGCGCGAAGCGCCGCAGAGCATGGGAGAAAGCGCCGCGAACAAGGCTACTCAGCAATGCAGATCGTGCAGGAAAACCGGCTCTTTTATCGCGTAATTGCCAATCGACTGCAGCAGAACCTGCTGGATCTGGATATCAGCACGGTAATCCCGGATCTTATCCGGATCAGCGAGGTGTTAAACGAAATGCTTCAAGAGTCGATTCGAGAGTTCCATCATCCTGAAGGCGTGGCAGCGTAAGTTCCTTATGTCTGACAACATTTATACAAGAAGCCGGTTGTCGCTGCGGTTTGCCTGTCCTGCCATGAGGCTCTTCAAGCTTCCAAAGCCCGGAAGGGTGGTGCGGGCATGTCAGATCGACGGAAACCTCGTATTCTTTGCTTATCCACATCAAGCTCTCAACTTGAATTGATCATTTCGCATTTTGCTGAGGAGGAGTTTGAGGCCATTGGCGCGGCTTCTCCTCAGGAGGCCGTCGCCTTTTGCGCGGCCAATGATGTCAGTGCCATCGTAATGGACTCTGAATTTGTGACGGAAGGCGGCTGGACCGTGGCCCAGAGCCTCCGCATGGTGAAACCGCACCTTCCAATTGTTCTGCTGAAAGCCGGCCGGCGCCGCAAATTGCCTCCTCACGTGGACGCCGTCGCAGGCAAGGTGGAAATGATTCTAGGTGCGTTAAAGGCCCTTTTAAAACAATGTGGAGCGGACGGACACGTCGCCAATATCAAGCAGGCACCATCTTCCGGCTATTGAGATGAAAGCTGGTTGCGCAGGCATATTGGGAAACCTCAACTTTTCCGCTGACATGCAGGCGGGAATTAATCTTCCTAATCCGCTTCTAAT
>Ga0164301_10000696_pt1 | contig 10073 bp, 8 predicted proteins | sample Whisoiple_231_MG_FD_109711 | JGI IMG/M metagenome (GOLD analysis project Ga0164301, IMG submission 109711) | Unamended control soil microbial communities from upstate New York, USA - Whitman soil sample_231_MG | ecosystem: Environmental > Terrestrial > Soil > Agricultural land ... | reverse complement strand
GCCGACGTCGACTCCGGGGGGCGGCTCGATCTCGCCGAAGTGGATCGCGAAGCCGTGGGCGAAGAGCAGCAGGTTGCCGGGGGCGATCCCGTCGCTGATCTCATCGCGCCAGACCTCTGCCTGCTTCTCGTCCGGCAGCAGGATCATCACCAGGTCGCCGCGGCTGGCGGCTTCGGCGACGTCCAGCACCTCGAGCCCGGCCGCTTCGGCCTTGGCGCGGCTGGAGGAGTCGGGGCGGAGGCCGACGACGACGTCGACGCCGGAGTCCTTGAGGTTGAGTGCGTGGGCGTGACCCTGGGATCCGTAGCCGAGGATGGCGACGGTCTTGCCGTCGAGCTTGCCCAGGTCAGCGTCTTTGTCGGTGAAGATGTCGTCGGTTCGCATGAGGCGGCAGGCTAGCGGAGCGCCCTGCGCATCAGCTTCCCGGAGGGGGTGCGCGGCAGGGCCGCCGCCAGCTCCACCCGCTTCGGCACTTTGAACCCGGCCAGCGACTCGGCGCAGTGCCGCCGCAGCTCGTCGGGGCTGACCTCGGCGTCGCTCTCCAGCACCACCACCGCGGTCACCGCCTGCTGCCACTCCGGATCCTCGCGGCCGATCACCGCCGCCTCGGCGACGTGCGGGTGGCGCAGCAGCACCTCCTCGACCTCGGCCGGGACCACGTTCTCCCCGCCGCTGACGATCATGTCGTCGATCCGGTCGGAGACGTAGAGGAAGCCTTCCTCGTCGATCTGGCCGAGGTCGCCGGTGTGCAGCCAGCCGTCGGCGTCGGCGCTGCCGGGGGCGACGGTCGGGCCCTGGACGAGGATCTCGCCGTCGAGGATCCGCAGGTGGGTGGTCAGCAGCGGCCGGCCGGCGGAGCCGAGCTTGCGCTGGGCGTCGGCCGGGGCCAGGGTCGTGACCTGCGAGCAGGTCTCGGTCAGGCCGTAGGTCTGAACCACGGTCGCGCCCTTGGCGATCGCCTCTTCCAGCGGTTCCGCCGGTACCGGACCGCCGCCGACGAGGATCGCCCGCGGGCCGGAGAGGTCGACCCCGGCCTCGAGCAGCCGGGTCAGCATCGTCGCCACCAGCGAGACCTGGGTGATCCCGTCGCGCTCCAGCGCCTCCCCCACCCGGTCGACGTCGAATCCGTCATGCACGACCGCGGCGGTGCCGTAGATGACCGATTTGGTCACGATCCCGAGCCCGGCAATGTGGCTGAGCGGCACGCAGCAGAGCCAGCGGTCGGTGGGCTGGACGCCGATGTTGAAGCCGGAGCCGACCGCGTTCCAGAGGAAGTTGCCGTAGGTGAGTGGGATCGGGCGCGGGGCGCCGGTGCTGCCGCTGGTCAGGACCCGACAGCAGACGGCGTCCATGTCGTGCTCGCCGAGCAGCGGCATGTCGGCCTCGGTCTGGGTCAGCTGGCCGGGGTCGTCGAGGTCGATGATCGGCTCCTCGGCGTTGACGATCGCCGACCGCTCCTCGGCGGTCAGCCGCGGGCCGAGCGGCAGCAGCTCCGCCCCCAGCTTCATCAGCGCGTGGAGGAGGACGACCTGCTCGCGGCGCGGGTGCATGGTCAGCGCCGCGATCGAGCCGCGCCGCACGCCGTGGGCGGCCAGCCGCCGCGCCACCCAGGTCGCTTCCGCCTCCAGCTCGGCGTAGGTCATCTCGGCGCCGTCGGCGACCAGCGCCGTCCGGTCGGGACAACTCTGTGATCTCTGCGAGAGCCAGTCGTCGAGCTTCATCGGGATATCGTCCCCATCATGCCCAAACGCCACAAAGGAGCCCCGTCCGACGACCAGCTCTACGCGCCGATCGAGTGGACGCCGGGCGAGGGCAGCTACGAAGACATCCGTTACGAGACCGGCGGCGGGATCGCCAAGGTGACGATCGACCGCCCCAATGTGCTCAACGCCTTCCGGCCGCAGACCCTGATCGAGGTCTCGGCGGCGATGGAGCTGGCGCGCGAGGACCCCGAGGTCGGCGTGATCGTCTTCACCGGCTCCGGTGAGCGGGCCTTCTGCTCGGGGGGCGACCAGACCGTGCGCGGCGACACCGGCTACGTCGCCGAGGGCGCCTCGGTCGGCCGCTTCCACGTCACCGACCTGCAGATCCAGATGCGGCGGCTGCCGAAGCCGGTGGTGGCAATGGTCGCCGGCTACGCGATCGGCGGCGGCCACATCCTCCACCTCTGCTGCGACCTGACGATCGCCGCCGACAACGCCGTCTTCGGTCAGACCGGGCCGCGGGTCGGCTCCTGGGACGGCGGCTACGGCGCCTCCCTGCTGCGCGACCTGGTCGGGACCAAGAAGGCGAAGGAGTTCTGGATGCTCTGCCGCCAGTACGACGCCGAGGAGGCGCTGGAGATGGGCCTCGTCAACGTGGTCGTCCCGGTGGGCGACCTGGAGCGCGAGACCGTCGCCTGGTGCCGCGAGATGCTGGCCCTCTCCCCCTTCGCCCTGCGCCTGACCAAGGCCAGCTTCAACGCCCACGAGGACGGCTACGCCGGGATCCAGCAGCTCGCCCACGACGCCAACCTCCTCTTCTACGGCTCCGACGAGGCGGCCGAGGGGCGCGAGGCATTCAAGGCGAAACGGCAGCCCGACTTCTCCCAGTTCCCCCGCCGCGCATGAGGATCTGGCTGATGGCAGCCCGGCCGCGGACGCTGCCGGCGGCGGTCGCGCCGGTCCTGGTCGGGACCGCGGCGGCGGTCCAGTGGTACGGCAGCCTGCCGCGCTGGGGCGCCTTCTTCGCCGCGCTGGTCGGCTCGATCTTCATCCAGATCGGGACCAACCTCGCCAACGACTACTCCGACGCCAAGCGCGGGGCCGACACCGCCGACCGGCTCGGGCCGGTGCGGGTCACGGCCAGCGGCATGGTCACCCCGCAACGGGTGATGACCGCGACCTGGATCGCCTTCGCGGTCGCGGTGGCGTGCGGGATTTACCTGACCGCGGTCGCCGGCTGGGTGATCCTGGTGATCGGCGTCCTCTCGATCGCCGCCGGCGTGCTATACACGGGCGGGCCGCGCCCCTACGGCTACGCCGGCTTCGGCGAGGTCTTCGTCTTTCTCTTCTTCGGCCTGGTCGCCGTCAACGGCTCCTACTACGTGCAGCTGGAGCACCTCGACGCGCTGCCGCTCGGCCTCTCGATCTCGATCGGGTTCCTCGCCACCGCGATCATCGTCGTCAACAACGTCCGCGACGTGGAGACCGACCGGCGGGCCGGCAAGAACACCCTGGCGGTGCGGGTCGGACGTGAGCGGGCGGTGCAGCTCTACAAGCTGCTGATCGGCGGCGGCTTCCTGGTCCTGCCGATCGCCCTGGTCGCCGGCGACGCGAGCCTGCTGCCGCTGATCGGGCTGTTCGCGGCGCCGCTGGCGATCAAACCGACGAAGACGCTGGAAGAGCGGCGTGACGGGCCGGCGTTGAACGCGGTCCTGGCCCAGACCGGGGCGCTGCTCGGCGTCTTCAGCCTGCTGGTCACGGCGGGCCTGCTGATCTCCGCCTGAGAGACTCGGGGCGTGCGCCTCAGCTCGGTCGAGGTCATCCCCTACGCGCTCCCCTTCAAGGAGCCCTACGTCACCGCGCGGGGGGTTCTTCAGCGGCGGGAGATGGTGCTTCTGCGGGTGCGGGACGAGGACGGGGTCCTCGGGCTGGGCGAGGCGGTGCCGCTGTCGCTGCGGGGCGGGGCGACGCTGACGCAGGTGGTGCAGGAGCTCGAGGGGTGGGCGGAGACGCAGGCGACGGAGGGCTTGTCAGCTCCGGCGCGTTGTGCGGTGGAGACGGCGCTGATGGATTTGCGGGGTAGGAGGGCAGGATCGGCGCCTGCGAGCGCGCCTACCGAAGCGGTTCCGTGCAATGCAACGCTCGTCGCCGGGGCTCCGGAGGAGGTGGCAGCGCAGGCGCTTGGGTGGGCGGAGGATGGATTCGCCACTTTCAAGCTGAAGCTCGGCGCCGAGACCGCAAAAGAGTCCGATATGCGGACCTTTTTGCGGTCTCGTGATTTTGAGACCGTTCGGGTGGCTCGCGAGGCGGTCGGCGTCGAGGCGCGGATTCGGATCGACGCAAACGAGGCTTGGGACCTGGAAACGGCGAAGCGCGCGCTGGCGGAGCTGGAGCCGCTGGGGATCGAGCTCGCGGAGCAGCCTGTCGCGGGATTGGAAGCGATGGCGGAGCTGGCGGCGTCCACCTCGATCCCCCTCGCCGCGGACGAGAGCGTGGCGACGCTCGAGGAGGCAGAGCGGGCCGCGGCGCTAGGGGCCTGCGAGTTCACCGGGATCAAGCTCTCCAAGGTCGGCGGGCCGGAGGCGGCGCTCGCCATCGCCGACGTCCTCCCGGCCTACGTGACCAGCGCCCTCGACGGGCCGGTAGGGATCGCGGCGGGCGCGCAGGTCGCGCTCAGCCTCGCGGAGACCGATCGCCCCGAGCGCCTTCACCTCGCCCACGGCCTCGCCACCCAGCGCCTCTTCGCCGAGACGATCGCCTCCGTGGAGTGCGAGCTGCGCGACGGAATGTTGCACCTCCCTCCCGGCCCCGGCCTGGGCGTCGAGATAGACGAGGATTCCCTGCAAGCGCACCGCATCTAGGACCTCCATGGACCCGACCAACGCCAACACCGCCCTCGCCTCGGCCTTCGCCGAGGAGCTCGCCCGCGGCGGGCTGCGACTGGCGGTCGTCTCCCCCGGCTCGCGCTCGACGCCGCTGGCGCTGGCGCTCTGGCGGCAGCCGGAGATCGAGGTGAGGGTGATCGTCGACGAGCGTTCGGCCGGGTTCTTCGCCCTCGGCGCCGCCCAGGCGAGCGGTGAGCCTGTGGCGCTGCTCTGCACCTCGGGCACGGCGCTGGTCAACTACCACCCGGCGGTGGTCGAGGCCGACGAATCGGCGATCCCGCTGGTCGTGCTCAGTGCCGACCGGCCGCCGGAGCTGCGCGGGATCGGCGCCGGCCAGACGATCGACCAGATCAAGACCTTCGGCTCCTCGGTGCGCTGGTTCTGCGAAGTCGGCACCCACGAGGCCGACGACAGCGGCCTCCTCCACTACCGCTCGACCGCCTGCCGGGCGCTGGCCGCCGCCCGGGGCGAGGCGCGGCCGGGGCCGGTCCACCTCAACCTCCCCTGGCGCGAGCCGCTGGCGCCGCTACCGGTCGAGGGCGCGGTCACCGCGACCGACCCGCTGGCGCTCGAGGGCCGCGAGGGCCGCCCGCTGACCGCCGTCACCCACATCGACCTCGAGCCTTCGACCTTCCTGCTGGACGAGGTCGCCGGCCACATCGGCAACGCGATCTCCGGGGTGATCGTCGCCGGCCGCCAGCTCGACCCAGAGCTGCGCGAGCCGCTCGCCCATCTGGCGCGAGTCTCCGGCTTTCCGATCCTCGCCGAGCCGACCTCGCAGCTGCGCTGCGGGCCCCACGATCGCTCGCATGTGGTCGCCGCCTATGACCTGCTGCTGCGCGAGGAGCACTTCGCCCGCTCGGTCGTCCCGGACCTGATCCTCCGCTTCGGCGCGATGCCGACCAGCAAGCCGCTGCGGGCCTGGATCGAGGCGAGCGGCGCCGACCAGATCGTCGTCGACCCCTACGGCGGCTGGAACGAGCCGAGCCGGCGGGCGGCGGCGATCCTCCGCGCCGACCCGACCGAGTTGGCCCAGGGCTGGGCGGCGCGACTGGAAGGGCTGGAGGGACGCGAACGACCGCTGCCGGACCGCTGGCTCGAGGCCGAGACGGCAGCGCAGGCCGCGCTCGACGAAGCGCTCGGCTCCACCACCGGCGAGATAACCGAGCCCGCCCTGCACCGCGCCCTCGGCGCTGCGCACAGCGACGGTGACCTCGTCTACACCAGCTCGAGCATGCCGATCCGCGACCAGGAGGCCTTCCTCGCCGCCGGCGCCACCGACGCCCACTTCCTCTGCAACCGCGGTGCCAACGGGATCGACGGCCTCGTCTCCTCCGGGATCGGCGCCGCCCAGGCAAGCGGCCGCCCGACGACGATCGTCACCGGCGACCTTGGCCTGCTCCACGACATCGGCGGGCTTGCGGCGCTCCGCGACGTCTCCACTCCGGTCCGCATCATCGTCATCGACAACGACGGCGGCGGCATCTTCCACTTCCTGCCCCAGGAGAAAGCCCTCGGCGACGGCGAGTTCGAGGCCCTCCTAGGCACCCCCCGCGGCGTCGACGCCGCGAAGGCCGCGGCGCTCTTCGACCTGCCTCACCGGCGCCTCAGCTCGCTCGCCGATCTGCCGAAGGCCCTCGCCGCCGGCACGGGCCTGATCGAGGTAAAGACCGACCGGCAGACCAACGTCGAGGCCCACCGGGGCCTGCAGGCGGCCGTTCAGGCCGCGATCAGCAGCTGATCGGCCCGGCTTCGCGGCCAAACCCCGGCTGCCAGACGGCGCCGTAGAACGCGACCCTTCTCTGGGAGAGGACCTTCTTGCGACAGCTGCCGTCGGCGTTCATCTGCATCAGCGCGTTCCCGGTCGGAAAGAGCAAGCCGAGCTCGGGCACGAAGGAGGTGTCGGCGCGAACTTGGACATAGGCGATCCGCTGCCCCGAGGGATCCCAGCTTGGTGACGACTCGATGATGTCGTCCGTGCGCGAGAGGCGCCTGACATGGCTCCCGTCAGCCCGGGCCACGTATAACTCTTTCGCCAAGTAGTCCTCTTCCTCTTCGGCTTCGACCAGGTCGGGATGTAGGTAGCCGGTGAAGGCGATCCGCGAGCCGTCGGGCGAGAACACCGGTTCGGTGGCATCACGAAGGATCTCCCGCGATTCCCCACTGCCGAGGTTCAGCAGGACGACCCGTGGACCCCGCAGGTTGGAGTCGTACTTTTTGAGGAGAAGGCTCGATCCGTCGGGAGTGAACGAGCCCGGAATGTTTTCAAGGCCGTTCCGCCAGCGGGTCAGACGGCGGGACTCGCCGGTCTGGAGGTCGACGATCCAGGTCGTCGTGCTGAAGTTGAGGTTCCGGCCGAGACGGAAACGACTGCGGGTAAATGCCAGGGTGCGTCCGTCCGGAGAGAAGACGGGGTTGGCCCCACTCACCGTGCCGGGAAGCTCCCGCACTCCGCTGCCGTCCGCGTTGACGACATAGATCCGCCCCTTGCCCTCTTCCCCACCTGCATTACCGAGGAAGGCGATCAGGCTGCCGTCACTCGACCAGGTGGGACCGGAGAAAGGACTCGGAACGACTCCGTTCGCCTCGCCTAACTTGCCGAGGAGAAAGCGCAATTGCCTGCCCGTCGAGGGATCGACCGTCGCCAGGGACATCAGCGGTGGGGTCTCGTTTTCCGAGCGTTCGGAGGTCTTGGTCTCGATCAGCTCAACGGTTGCGAGACGCGGCCCCGGCGGCGCTTCGCCAAACGCCGAGGCCGGCAGAGCGAGAGCGATCAGAAGGACCAGCAGTACCAGGCCGCGCACGGGCGAAACCCTACTCAGCCAAAAGCGGCAGAAGCGCGCCGAGCTTGACCTCGGTCTCGGCCAGCTCGGCGGCGGGGTCGGAGCCGGCTACCACGCCGACGCCGGCGAACAGGTGGGCCTCGCGGTCGCGGAGCAAGGCGCTGCGGAGGGCGACGCAGAATTCGCCGTCCTCGGTGGCGTCCATCCAGCCGACCGGGGCGGCGTACCAGCCGCGGTCCATGCCCTCCAGCTCGGTGATGGTCGCCGCTGCCGCGGGCCAGGGCTCGCCGCCGACCGCCGGGGTCGGGTGCAGCATCCCGGCCAGCTCGATCGCCGAGTGCGGTTCGGCCAGCTGGGCGACGATCGGGGTCGCCAGGTGCTGGATGTTCGCCACCTTGGCGATCTCCGGCTCGGCCCCAGCCTCGACCCAGACCGCGTGCGGGCGCAGAGCGCGGACGATCCGCTCGGCGACGATCCGCTGCTCGCGGCGGTCCTTGTCGCTGCGCAGCAGCTGCTCGCCGAGGTGGTCGTCGACCGCGGGGTCGGAGCTGCGGCGAGTCGAGCCGGCGAGGGCGACGGTCGAAGCGCTGGCGCCCGAACGGCGCACCAGCAGCTCCGGGCTGGCGCCGAGGAAGGCCGCCTCCGGGGTGCCGCAGCAGAAGCAGAAGCAGGCCGGGAACTGCTCGCGCATGGCGCCGAACAGGGCGGCGGGGTCGTGGGCCGCGGCGGCGCTGACGATCACCTCGCGGGCGAGCACGACCTTGCTCATCTCGCCGGCGGCGATCCGGGATGTGGCGCCCTCGACCGCGGCTTCGAACTCGCGCGGCGAACGGGCGCTGCGGATGTCCGCATGGGCGGTCGGGTGCGGGTCGAGCAGCGGCAGCGGCGTCTCCAGCCGCAGGGATGCGAGCCGAGCGGAGAGCCTCTCTCCCAGTCCGTCGGCGTCATCCCCAGGGGCGACCACGGCGTTGACGGTGAGGAAGGCGCGACCGCCGCTGCGGCAGATCGAGACCTCGGGCAGGACCAGCGAGGCGGGCGGCAACGAGGACCAGGTCGGGGTCGCCCCGCCTTCGGGGTCGAAGGCGAAGCCGCCGAGCCAGACCGGGCCGGCCCCGGCGGGCAGGCCGCGCGGCTCCTCGAGCACGGCGCCGGCGCCGATCCGCAGGCACTCGTCGGCGACGTCGGCGAAGCGCGCCTCGCCGCGCGAGCTGGCCTCGTGCGCCACCCCGAGCCCGGCCAGGGCGAAGTCGCGGTCCGGCTGCTCCCAGCAGAACCAGCGGTCGGAGGCGAGCCGCGAGGCGAAGACCGCGGCGCAGGGATCGTCGAGCTCGACCTCGCGGGTGACGCTGACGAGGGTGCGGCGCCGGCGCCCGGCGCCTATCGCAAGCGCGGAGGCGAGGTCGCTACTCGTGACCACGCCCGATGGCGATCTCGCCCGTCCGCACCATTTCGACCAGGCCGTGCGGGCGCACCATCTTCTCGAAGGCCTCGATCTTCTCGGCGGATCCGGTGACCTCGATCGTCATCGTCCGCCGCGCCACATCAACAATTTTGGCCCGGAAGATCTCGGCGAACTGGATGATCTCGGCCCGGTTCTCGACCGCCGAGGAGACCTTGAACAGCGCCATCTCGCGGGCAACCGTCTCCTCCGGCTCCATGTCGCGGATCTTCAAGACGTTGATCAGCTTGTGCAGCTGCTTGGTCACCTGATCGATCGGGTGGACCGCGCCGTCGAGCGTCAGGGTGACGCGGGAAACGCTCGGGTCATCGGTCGGTCCAACGGCGAGCGTGTCGATGTTGAAACCGCGGCGGGAGAAAAGACCGGCGACGCGCGCCAGCACCCCCGGTTTGTTCTCGACCAGGATCGAGAGGATGTGCTTGCGACCGGTGAGCTGGCCCGGCATGTGCAGGTCCTCCAGCTTGACCGTCTGTGGCGTCCCGGCCTCCATTAACGCACCGCCCCTCGCGGTGCCTCAACCATGTCGCGGGCGGCGTTGCCCGGCGGGATCATCGGGTAGCAGTTCTCTTCGCGGGCGACGCGGACATCGAGCAGGACCGGCCCGTCGTGCTCCAGCGCCGCCGTCATCTGCTCCTCGAGGTCGGCGGAGTTGTCGCAGCGCATCCCTTTGGCGCCGAAGGCCTCGGCCAGCTTCACCCAGTCGGGGCTGGAGCCCATGTCGACCGAGCTGTAGCGGCGGTCCCAGAACAGCTCCTGCCACTGGCGGACCATGCCCATGTAGCCGTTGTTCATCAGGAAGACCTTGACCGGGATGTTCTCGCTCACGCAGGTGGCCATCTCCTGGATATTCATGATCAAGCTGCCGTCGCCGGCGATGCAGACGACCTGCTCGTCGGGGCAGGCGACCTTGGCGCCGATCGCGCTCGGCAGGCCAAAGCCCATCGTCCCCAGGCCGCCGGAGTTGATCCAGCGGCGGGGCTTGTCGAAGCCGTAGTACTGCGCTGCCCACATCTGGTGCTGGCCGACGTCGGAGGTGATGATCGCGTCGCCCTGGGTGGCGCGGTGCATCGCCTCGACCATGAACTGCGGCTTGATCTCGCCGTCGCTGCCGGGCTCGTAGTAGAGCGGGTGCTCCTGCTGCCAGCCGCGCAGCGTCGTCCACCAGTCGTCGAGGCGGCTGGAGTCGGTCTGCAGCGCCCGGTACTCGCGGGTCAGCTTCGGCAGCACCTGCTTGACGTCGCCG
>Ga0164301_10000692_pt1 | contig 10089 bp, 19 predicted proteins | sample Whisoiple_231_MG_FD_109711 | JGI IMG/M metagenome (GOLD analysis project Ga0164301, IMG submission 109711) | Unamended control soil microbial communities from upstate New York, USA - Whitman soil sample_231_MG | ecosystem: Environmental > Terrestrial > Soil > Agricultural land ... | reverse complement strand
ATCGCTGAAACGCAATATCAGCTTCATAAAAGTTTATGAATAATAAAAAAAAGAAAGGTGGTAAAAAACTGTGTATATAGGATTATTTGGTAATAAAATTGGAATGACCCAAGTTTTTAGTGAAGATGGTTTAGCTACACCTGTAACGGTTATTCGTGTAGGCCCCTGTTTAATCATTCAAGTAAAAACAAAACTTACAGATGGGTATGATGCTGTTCAAATAGGTTATTCACAAGTGCCTTTGAGAAAATTAACAAAACCGCAGTTAGGCCACTTAAAAAAAGCTGGTGCTCCTCCGTTAAAATACTTAGGTGAATATAATCCTAAAGATATTGAAAGTTTTCAAGTGGGTCAAAAACTAACTGTTGATCAGTTTAGTGTTGGGCAACTTGTCAATATAAGCGGAAGCAGTATAGGAAAAGGTTTTAGCGGAAACCCAAAACGACATAACTTTAAACGTGGACCAATGACACATGGTTCAAAAAATCATCGTGCGCCAGGATCTATTGGACCAGGATCAACGCCAGGTCGTGTTTTTCCAGGAAAAAAAATGCCAGGGCAACTTGGAGCAAAACGAATTACGGTTTCAAAATTAGAAATTTTAGGTATTGATACAACACAAAATCTATTAATTGTAAAAGGTAGTGTTCCGGGAAAACCAGGCAATTTATTAAACATAGTTTCTTCAACTTGATTTTTCAATACTAAACCTAGAGTTAAACCCTAAAATATATGACTATTAATGAAGCAATCAATTTTTCTGTTAAAACTTTGGATGGGCAAGAAACCCAAGAATCTGCAACCTTAAATTTACGAGTTCCAGATTATTATAATTCAACCACTCTTGTTGATAAAACAAATTACCTTTTTTATAAGTCTTTTCAAACACAAAGTACTAACGAACGTCAAGGAACAAGATCTACAAAAACACGTGCTGAAGTAAAAGGTGGAGGACGTAAACCTTGGAAACAAAAAGGAACTGGTCGTGCAAGAGCAGGCTCAAATAGATCACCTTTATGGAAAGGTGGTGGAGTTTCTTTTGGACCTAAACCAAAAGATTATTCTAATAAAATAAATCGAAAAGAATGGCGATTAAGTTTACGTTTACTTCTTTTGAAAAAAGCTTCGGATATTACTGTGGTAGAAAATTTCAATTTAAGCTCTACAAAAACAAAAGATTTTGTTCAAACCTTAACAAATTTAGGTACTAATCCTTTAACAAAAATTGTTCTAATTGTACCGAAGATTGAAAAAAGCTTAAGACAACCGAGTAAAAATCTAAAAACAATTAAAATTTTGCAAGCAAATTCTTTGAATTTTAAAGAACTTCTGTTAACCAAGTCAATTCTGCTTACAAAAGACAGCTTGAAAATAATTGAGGAAACTTATAAAAATGCCTAAATTAAATCTTAACTTAACAATTGATGCGATCAAATATCCGCTAATAACAGATAAAACAACTACTTTACTAGCAACAAATAACTACACATTTATTGTAAGTCCTAAAATTACAAAAGACGAAATAAAAGCCACAATTGAGTTTCTTTTTGACGTAAAAGTACAAAAAGTTAATACTTGTCATATGGCAAAGAAAAAACGTCGAATGGGGCAATTTGTTGGAACAAAACCACATTACAAAAAAGCGATTGTAAAATTAAAAGAAGGATACAGTATTCCTTTATATTCTAAAACTTAATATTAACTAGAAAAACAAGGTTAAAACTTTATGGCAATTCGAATATGTAAAGCCAAAACCCCGGGAACTAGAAGACGGGTAATTTCAACTTTTGATGATATCACAAAACTAACTCCTGAAAAAACACTTATTGGAAGAAATCATCGTCGAAAAGGACGAAATACAAGTGGTCGAATTACAATTCGACACCGAGGAGGTGGACATAAACGAGCATATAGAATCATTGATTTTAAAAGAGATAAACAGAATATTGTTGGAAAAGTACATTCAATAGAATACGATCCCAATCGAAACACTCGAATTGCCTTAATTCATTATGTAGACGGCGAAAAACGATATATTTTATGTCCTGACAACTTAGAAGTAGGTGTTTCTGTTCAAGCTGGTATTGATGTACCTATTCAAGCGGGAAATAGTTTACCCATTGCAAACATACCTTTAGGTTCTTTCATTCATAATGTTGAATTAATACCAAAAAAAGGCGGTCAAATGGTTCGAGCTGGTGGAGCTTCTGCACGTGTGTTAGCCAAAGAAAATGACTATGTGACCATTCGTCTTCCTTCAAAAGAAATTCGGTTAATACCAAATAAATGCTATGCAACGATAGGAACTTTGAGTAATCGTGAATTTTCAAACACTGTTTTAGGAAAAGCTGGAAGAAAACGATGGTTAGGCATACGTCCAACAGTTCGAGGGTCAGTAATGAATCCATGTGATCATCCGCATGGTGGAGGAGAAGGACGAGCACCTATTGGTCGAGCAAGACCTTATACACCATGGGGGAAAGCTGCTTTAGGTGTAAAAACAAGAAAGAAAAACAAAGATAGCGATATTTTCATCATTCGACGTAGAAAATAAAAATTATTAAAGACTTCAAAAAAACTATGGGTAGATCATTATCAAAAGGACCATTTGTTGCTTATCATTTGTTGCAAAAAATTGAGCAAATGGACGCAGCAAAAGACAAAAAAACAATTAAGACCTGGTCTAGAGCATCGACAATAATTCCATCAATGATTGGTCACACAATTGCTGTTTATAACGGAAAGCAACATGTTCCTGTCTTTATTACAGAAGAAATTATTGGTCATAAGTTAGGGGAATTTGTTCCAACAAGAAATTTCCGATCTCATGTAAAAAGTGATAGAAAAACGAAACGATAAATCTAAAAATAATTTATGAAAGTTCAACAAACAAGTAGAGCAGTCGCAAAATATATTCGAATTTCACCAACAAAAGTAAGACGAGTTTTGGATCAAATTCGAGGAAGATCATATGAAGAAGCTCTTATGATTTTGGAATTTCTTCCTTACAAAGCATCAGGACCTATTTGGCAAGTTTTAAATTCTGCTGCTGCTAATGCTGAAAATAACTTAAACTTAAAAAAACAAAGTTTAAGAGTAAAAACAGTTTTTGCAGATCAAGGACCAACTTTACGAAGAATGCGTCCTCGCGCTCAAGGACAAGGATATCAAATTCGAAAACCAACATGTCATATTAGTGTAATTTTAGAAACAACAAATTAATCTTTCAATATTATGGGACATAAAACGCACCCTTTAGGTTTTCGATTAGGGATTACGCAACAACATCGCTCGTCTTGGTACTCAAAGTTAAATAAATACGCAGATTTAATTAAAGAAGATTATGAAATGCGAAAAGTTATCTTGGGCTACTTAGAAGATAATTCAATAAAATCAACTGGAATTACTAAAATTCTGATTAATCGTGATCATATTTATAACAGTAATCAAATTGATTTAGAAATTCAAACTGCAAGACCAGGAATTTTGGTTGGAAAATTTGGAAGTGGGTTAGATCATATGGATAAACAGCTTACAAAGCTATTACCAACAAAAAATCCTCTTTTACATATTGTAGAAATTAAACGGGTTTGGGAACACGCTGATTTAGTTGCAGATAAATTAGTTAGTCAACTTGAAGATCGAATTCCTTTTCGACGTGCTATGAAAGCAATTCTTCAAGCAATACAAGAAGACTCAGAATCTGAAAACGAAAAAATTCAAGGAATAAAAATTCAAGTAGCAGGACGTGTAAACGGAGCTGAGATTGCACGAACAGAATGGTTACGCGAAGGTCGAGTACCCTTACAAACTTTACGTGCCGATATTGATTATTCATATAAGACAGCACAGACAGTTTATGGCATCCTTGGTATAAAAATATGGTTATTTAAAGGTACAATCACTGCAAAATAATAAGAAATAGCCCATCATTTTTGAAACCCTTAAAGAAAAATTATGCTTAGCCCAAAAAGAACAAAATATAGAAAAGAACATCGTGGACGCCTAAAAGGCAAGGCAAGTTGTGGAAATAAAATAAACTTTGGACAATATGCCTTACAAGCCTTAGAACCAGTTTGGATAACTTCAAGACAAATTGAAGCAACGCGACGAACAATTACTCGCTACACAAAACGTGGTGGAAAATTATGGATTACCATCTTTCCCGATAAACCTGTAACAGCAAGAGCGGCTGAATCAAGAATGGGTTCAGGAAAAGGATCTGTTGACTATTGGGTTGCGGTTGTACGACCTGGAACAATACTTTTCGAACTTAGCGGTGTTTCCTTACCAATCGCAAAAAAAGCAATGCAAATTGCAGCTTATAAATTACCAATCAAAACAAAGTTTCTTTGTAAAGAGGAGAGTATCACTTAATGAAATTTTCAAAAATCAAGGATGTTTTAAACTTAAGTGATGAAGAATTAACAAACGAAATTATTATGGGGAAAAAACAATTGTTTGGACTACGTTTAAGTCAAGCAACACGACAAGCCTTTAAACCCCATTCTTTTCGTTATATTAAGCATCGTTTAAGCCAACTATTAATGGTTCAACATATGCGACGTACTCAAAGTAAAACAAAGGAGTAAAAAATGGCAAAAATTGAAAAAATTGGTGTAATCGTTAGTAATAAAATGGAAAAAAGTGTAGTTGTAGAAGTTGAATATCGTTATCGTCATCCTATTTATTCAAAAATTGTAGTTCGTACAAAGCGCTATATGGCACATGATGAACTAAATAACTGCAATGTTGGTGATAAAGTTATTCTTGAACAACATCGTCCATTGAGTAGAAAAAAACGTTGGATAATTAAAGAAGTCTTAAATAAATCAGTTATCTCTACTTAAATCTTGAATTAAAAGTCTAGGAAATAAAAAAATGATACAACCACAAACTTATTTAACAGTTGCTGATAATACGGGCGCTAAAAAAATAATGTGTATTCGAGTTTTAGGTGGAAATCGTAAGTATGCAAAAGTTGGAGACGTTATCATTGGAGTTGTAAAAGAAGCTACCCCAAATATGTTAATTAAACGTTCTGATATTATTCGCGCCGTTGTTGTTCGAACAAAAAAAGCAATCAAACGAAGTGATGGTACGGCTGTTAAATTTGACGATAATGCTGGTGTTATTATCAACTTAGAAAAAAATCCACGAGGAACAAGAATTTTTGGACCAGTCGCTCGTGAAATTCGAGACAAAGATTTTACAAAAATAGTCTCTTTAGCCCCTGAGGTTTTATAAATGAAAAAATTAAAGCAAAAACAATTTACAAAAAATCCACCTTTAAAAGTAGGTGCCAACGTTAAAGTTATTTCAGGTAAAGATAAAGGAAAAGTTGGAAGTATTAAAAGTTTTTTAAGAAAAACAAACAAAGTGGTGGTGGAAGGAGTTAATTTTAAAACAAAGCATTCAAAACCTAGCCGAACAGGTGAGACAGAACAGATTAAAAAATTAGAATTTCCAATACATGTTTCAAACGTTTTAATTTATGAGGAATAGTACTTATGGAAACCGAAAGAATTACGCAACCCTTAAATCTTGTATATAAAGAAAAAATCATTCAAAGCTTGCTTCAAAAATTTAACTACGAAAACATTCACCAAGTACCTAAACTTGTAAAAATACAAATTAATCGTGGTTTAGGTGCAGACGGGCAAAACAATGCCATTTTAAAAAAATCAGTTGAAGAATTTAGAGTTATTACCGGGCAACAACCTGTTGTTACCAAAGCAAAAAAATCAATTGCTGGCTTTAAACTGCGAGAAGACATGAATTTAGGTGTCACTGTTACCTTACGTGGAGAAAAAATGTATTCTTTTTTAGAAAAATTAATTCATTTGGTTTTACCACGAATTCGTGATTTTCGAGGTTTACGATCAAAAGGATTTGATCAAGATGGAAATTACAATTTTGGATTACGTGAACAACTTGTGTTTCCAGAAATTAGTTATGAAAGTATCGACCAAGTTCGCGGTTTTAACCTTACAATTGTAACAACAGCAAAAACAAAAAACGAAGGAATCGTTCTTCTAAAAGAATTTGGTTTTCCATTAATTGATTAAAAAGGAGTATTTATTGTGACAAACGATACCATTTCTGATATGCTAACGCGAATTCGGAATGCAAATATGGTGCGACATCAGATTGTTCGAATTCCTAAAACAAAAATGACACAAGCAGTAGCAAACATACTAAAAGAAGAAGGCTATATTTCAGAAGTTGAAGAATTTCAAGAAAACAACCAAAACTACTTATTAGTATGTTTAAAATATCAAGGTCAAAAACGCCAACCGATTATTACAACAATCAAGCGAATTAGTAAACCAGGTTTACGAATTTATGTTAACAGCAAAAATTTACCAACAGTTTTAGGAAACCTAGGCATTGCAATTTTATCTACGTCAAAAGGTATTATTACCAATAATCAAGCAAAAGTTTTGGGAATTGGTGGTGAAGTTATTTGTTATATTTGGTAATATAAAAAGTAAAAAGGTTAAAATAAAATGTCTAGAATTGGAAAGTTAGTTATTACAATACCACCAAAAGTGGAAGTAAAGTTGGAAAATCAAGTTGTTTATGTTTCGGGACCCTACGGAAAGCTTACAAGAAAAATTTCAAATCGGCTAGAATTAAAAAATGAAGACCAACAACTTCGTCTTCTTCCGCTGGATAACTCTCGTAAAGTACGAGAAATTTATGGCTTATCCCGAACTTTAATTAATAACATGATTATTGGTGTTTCTACAAAATTTGAACGAAGACTTGAAATGAAGGGAGTTGGATACCGAGGACAAGTAAAGGTTAATGAGCTTTTATTAAACTTAGGCTATAGTCATCCTATTTTAATCCCTATTCCAAAAGAAATTGAAGTTACGATCGAAGCAAACACAAAAATATGTGTTCGAGGTATTGATAAAGAAGTTGTAGGTCAACTTGCAGCAACCATCAGAAGCAAACGTCCACCTGAACCTTATAAAGGAAAAGGTGTTATGTATACAGGAGAAGTAATTAAACGTAAAGTTGGAAAATCAGGTAAATAATCATGAGTAAAAGAGAAAAAAAAAGTATAAAAGGAAGTTCAAGCCGCCCGCGGCTTTTAGTTTTTCGCTCTCATCAACATATTTATGCTCAAATTATTGATGACTCTGCTGGAAAAACAATCGCATCGTGTTCAACCCTTGAGCCCTCGATCAAAGTACAGTTAGACTCAACTTCAACAATCACAGCTTCTTTATTAGTTGGAGAAACCTTAGGCAAGCGCTTGACAGAAAAAAATATTCAAAGCGTCATTTTTGATCGAAATGGAAAACCTTATCATGGAAGAATTAAAGCTGTTGCAGATGGAGCAAGAAAAGCTGGAGTAAACTTTTAAAAATGTATTTCAATAAAAGACTTTATAAATAATTTATGATAAATGAATCAGAACAATCGAATCTAAAGAAAAGTTCAACAAGACTTGGTCGCGGGAAGAAAAAACAAACAAAACCTCTTCGTTGGGAACAACGGTTGGTTCAAATTCAACGCGTTTCAAAAGTAGTAAAAGGTGGAAAAAAATTAAGTTTTCGAGCAACTGTGGTCATTGGGAATCAAAACAGCCAAGTTGGCGTTGGCGTTGGTAAAGCAGATGAAGTAAGCGTTGCTGTTAAAAAAGCTATTAACGACGCGAAAAAAGCATTGATTACAATACCATTAACAAAGACAAAAACTATTTCTCACACGGTTACGGGCATAGACGGAGCATCAAAAGTATTTATTCGTCCAGCAAGTGCTGGAACCGGAGTAATTGCAGGTAGTTCAATACGAATTGTTTTAGAACTAGCAGGAATTCAAAATATTTTAGCAAAACAATTAGGTGGAAACAATATTTTAAACAATGCACGGGCAACAATATTAGCCTTAAAAAGTTTAAAAACTGCTAGTCAAGTAGCAGAAGAAAGAGATATTACCCTAGAACGGTTATTTAACTACAATACTTAGTAGGTAGACTCTTGGTCTGATAAGAGAAAATATCTAGTTAACTTTATTCACCCTAAAAGAAATACGAATATGAAAACTATAAAATCACAATCGTTGACAAGCCGAATTTTTTTAACTATTAGTTTATTAAGTTTAGTAAGACTGGGAACTTACATTCCAGTTCCTTATATTGATCGAAAAGAATTTTTAGAATTATTACAATCAGAAACTTCTTCTATCAACACGTTAATCAATACTTTTTCGGGTGCAGGGGATAATTCATTTGGTCTTTTGAGCTTAGGAATTTTACCTTATATTAATGCATCTATGATTGTTCAACTTTTGACAAATGCCATCCCTTCTTTAGCTAAATTACAAAAAGAAGAAGGAGAATATGGACGTCGTCAAATTACAGAACTTATTCGATACTTAACCTTTTTCTGGGCAGTTGTTGAAAGTATTGGATTAACACTTAGTTTAAAGAAGTTTATTTTAGAATGGAATTTTTTTACAGCCACAGAAATTAGCTTGTGTTTTATAAGTGGATCAATGATCGTGTTATGGTTTGGTGAGCTAATGACAAAATATGGGTTGGGTAATGGATCATCTATCTTAATCTGTTTTAATATTGTTTCTAGTCTTCCAAATCAAATAAAATCGTTTATTGTTTCATTAGATGATCCAAGCAGTAAATTAATTAGTATTTGTTTTCTAATTGGAGTTTCTTTGGTTACAACAGTTGGTTGTATTTTTATGAATGAAGGAATCATTGAAATTCCTTTGATTTCATCAAGGCAGTTTTTGCGTAAAAATGCGTCAACGCCGAAAACCTTTAAAAATGCTAGCTTACCATTGCGTTTAAACCAAGCAGGAGTGATGCCATTAGTTTTTACTTCTTATGCAATGAGCATTTTTACAGTCTTTTTTAGTGGCTTAAAAAATACGATTCAAATACCAACAGTCTTAAATACTCTTGTTTTCTTTAATGCAAACGTAGCATACTGGAGTGGAAAACTAATATTTTGGGCTCTTTATTGTGGATTAATTTTCTTTTTTACATATTTTTACTCAACAATTGTTTTAAACCCAAAAGACGTTGCTGAACAACTTCAAAAGAATTCAGTTGTTATTTTAGGAATTCCTCCGGGTAATGCCACAAAAAGTTATTTAAAAAAAACTTTAAGTCGTGTTGCACGGATTAATGCAATCTTTTTAATTACTAATATTATAGGATTACAACTTGTTGAAGCCTTTTTTCATTTAAATCTTATGAGCTTACGAGGTCTTGGTTTTACATCCCAGCTTATATTGGTAAATGTTTTAATTGATACTTTAAGAAGAGTAAGAAGTTTTTTAAACGAAGAAATACCAGCAGTTGATCGCTAAAAAAGTAAGACAACTAAAAATAAAAATTTAAAAACAGGTAATACAATGAAAGTCCGTCCTTCTGTCAAAAAAATGTGTGCCAAGTGTCGTGTCATTCGTAGAAAAGGTCGGGTAAGAATTATTTGTGTTAACCCAAAACACAAACAAAGACAAGGGTAATTTATTCAAGTAAAAGGAGTTTATTCAATGGTTAGACTTGTTGGCGTTGATTTACCGCGAAATAAAAATATTGAGTATGCTTTGACCTCAATTTATGGAATTGGTCTTGCAAGAGCAAAAGAAATACTTGAAAAAGCTGGATTAAGTTCAACTGAAGGAACAAAATTACGAGTTCAAGATTTAAGTGATGCAAATATTAGTAGCCTAAGAAAAATTTTAGAAGAAGGGTATCAACTAGAAGGAGACCTACGACGATTAAAAGCTTTAACTTTAAAACGCTTAATCGAAATTGGATCAGTAAAAGGACGTCGTCATAGAGTTGGACTTCCTGTACGTGGTCAAAGAACGCGTACAAATGCACGAACACGACGTGGATCGAAAAAAACGGTTGCAGGCAAGAAAAAATAAGACATACATACCTAAACTATTTTTAATTTATGTTATCAAAAACAAAAAAGAAAACAAAGCCTCTTGTTGCTACAGGCATCGTACATATTCAATCAACCTTTAATAACACAATTGTAACTGTAACTGATTTAAATGGTAATAGTCTTGCTTGGGCTTCGTCAGGCAGTGCCGGCT
>Ga0164301_10000691_pt1 | contig 10100 bp, 10 predicted proteins | sample Whisoiple_231_MG_FD_109711 | JGI IMG/M metagenome (GOLD analysis project Ga0164301, IMG submission 109711) | Unamended control soil microbial communities from upstate New York, USA - Whitman soil sample_231_MG | ecosystem: Environmental > Terrestrial > Soil > Agricultural land ... | reverse complement strand
TGAAGTCGTCGGGGCGGTCGGCCTTGTTGACCGCGACCATGACCGGCAGCTCGCCGCGGCGCAGGGTCCTGGCCAGGTCGGCGTCGCCGGCCCGCAGGCCGGCGCGACCGTCGACCACCATCAGCACCGCGTCGGCCTCGGCGATCGCCAGGCGCGCCTGGCTCTGTACGTCGCGGGCCAGCTCGGCCTCGTCGCCGAGGTCGATGCCGCCGGTGTCGACCAGCTCGAAGGCGACCCCATTCCACTCGGTGGCGAGCCGCTTGCGGTCGCGGGTGACGCCCGGCTCAGGCGAGGTGACCGCCTCGTTGCCGCCGACCAGGCGGTTGACGAGGGTGCTCTTACCGACGTTGGGGAAGCCGACGACGGCGACGGTGGGAAGGCTCATGCGAGGCCCCGCTCGCGAGCGAGGGCGACGACCCGGGCGACCACCTGCTGGAGGGAGAGACCGGTCGTGTCGAGCTCGACGGCGTCCTCGGCGGCGCGCAGGGCGCCGTGCTCGCGCTCGGTGTCGCGGGCGTCGCGGCGGCGCTGCGCGTCGAGCACGGTCGCTAGGTCCTCGCCGGTCTGGGCGGCGCGGCGGCGCGCCCGCTCCTCGTCGGAGGCGGTGAGGAAGACCTTCAGCGGCGCCTCGGGGCTGACCACGGTCCCGATGTCGCGCCCCTCGGCGACGTAGCTGCCCGCCTCGATCAGCTGCCGTTGGCGGGCGACCATCGCCGCCCGCACCCGCGGGTGGACCGAGACTCGCGATGCGGCGGCGGTGACCTCGGGGGTGCGGACCTCGGTGCTGACGTCCCGATGGCCGAGCAGGACGTTGCGGCCGTCGAAGACGATCTCCAGTCCCTCGGCCAGGTCGCCGAGCGCGTCCCCGTCGTCGAGGTCGACGCCGCCCTCCATCGCCGCCAGCGCCACGCAGCGGTACATCGCCCCGGAGTCGAGGTAGGTAAAGCCGAGCTCGCCGGCGACGGCGCGCGCGACCGTTGACTTGCCGGCCCCGGCGGGGCCATCGATCGCGATCACCATGGCCGCAGCGTATTCGTCGTTTCCACCCTTTTCCCCGCCATAACGAGGAAAAGGGTGGAAACGATGCTCAGGAGCCAATAAGGGAGGCGAGGTCGGGCTCGAAGCCGGGGTAGCTGACTGCGGCGGCGTCCATGCCTTGGACCTCGACGCCTTCGGTCGAGGCGAGGCCGGCGACGGCGCCTAGCATCGCGATCCGGTGGTCGCCGTGGGAGTCGATCGTGCCACCGCGCAGGCCGCCGCTGCCCTCGATGACCATCCCGTCCGGGGTCGGCTCGACCTTGCCGCCGAGCGCCCGCAGCGCCGCGGTCACCGTCTCGATCCGGTCCGACTCCTTGCGCCGCAGCTCCTCGGCGTCGCGAATCGTCGTCGTCCCTTCGGCGAAGCAGGCGGCGAGGGCCACCAAGGGAAGCTCGTCGATCGCCAGCGGGATCTCGGCGCCGCCGACCTCGGTGGCCTGCAACGGCGCGGAGCGGACGCGGAGGGTGGCGATCGGCTCGCCACCCACCTCGGTCTCGTTTTCGCGCTCGATCGCGGCGCCCATCCGCTCGAGGATCGTCAGCAGGCCGGTGCGCGTCGGGTTGACGTTGACCTCGGAGAGGACGACCTCGCTGCCTTCGACCAACAGGGAGGCGACGATGAAGAAGGCCGCCGAGGAGATGTCGGCGGGGACGGTGATCGACTCCGGTTCGAGGCGCTCGGCGGGGCGCACGATCACCGCGTTGCCGTCGCGCTCGACCGCAGCCCCGGCCGCGGCGAGCATCCGCTCGGTGTGGTCCCGGCTCGGCAGCGGCTCGACGATCCGCGTCTCTCCCCCCGCCAGGAGACCGGCGAAGACGAGGCAGGACTTGACCTGGGCGCTGGCGATCGGCATCGCGTAATCGGTCCCGTGCAGCGTCGTGCCGTGGACTTCCAGCGGCGGCAGGAGGTCGTCGCGAGCGCTCAGGTTTGCCCCCATCCGCCGCAGCGGCACCACGATCCGGTCGACCGGGCGGCGGCGGATCGACTCGTCGCCGTCGAGCGTCCAGCTCTCCCCTTCCTGCCCGGCCAGCCACCCCGGCAGCAGGCGCAGCAGGGTGCCCGCGTTGCCGACGTCGATCGTCGCCGGACCGGCGCCACGCAGGCCGACGCCTTGGATGCGCAGCCCCTGGGCGGGATCGCCCTCGACCCGCGCACCGACGGCCTCGATGGCGGCCAGGGTCGAGCGCGTGTCCGCGGCGTCGAGATACCCCGTTACCTCGGTTTCCCCCTCTCCCATCGCCGCGATCAGCGCCGCGCGGTGGGAGATCGACTTGTCCGAGGGCGGGCGCAGAGCGCCGCGCAGGGGGCCGGCGGGATTGAAGCGGGCGCTGCTCATGCGTCGGGTGCATCGACGACGGTGACCGTGTGGCCTAGCCGGCGCACCAGCTCCTGCGCCTTCGCCGCCTGCTCGTCGCCGGCGACCCAGACCGAGACCGCGCCCGAGGTCATGTCCGGCGCCGGGTAGAGCGCCATGTCCTCGATGTTGACCCCGGCCTCGCCCAGCGCCAGCGCCAGCTCGGCGACCGTTCCCGGCTTGTTGGCGACGACGATCCGCAGCTCACGCAGCGGCCCCGCCTCGGACTCCAGTTCGAGCAGGCGTCGGCGGTCCTCGCCCGCGCCGCCGTGCCAGGCGGCGAGCGCCTCGGTGTCGCCGGCGCGGATCAGCTCCGCAGCCTGCCGCAGCCGCTCGGCGACCGAGTCGACCGAGTCGGCGACCGCCTCGCGGTTGGCGGCGTAGATGTCGGCCCAGATCGCCGGGTTGGAGCCGGCGACGCGGGTCGCGTCGCGGAAGCTCGGCCCGACGTCGGGCAGCCGCTCGGAGTCCTGGGTCAGCGACTCCGCCGCCTCGCTCGCAAGCGCGTTGGCGAGAACGTGCGGCAGGTGGCTGACGGTCGCCATCAGGCGGTCGTGGCTCTCGGGGTCGATCGCCTGCGGCCGCGCTCCCAAGGCCGATACTGCCCGCTGCAGGCGGTCGTAGAGGATGCCGCTGGAGCTCTCTGTCGGCGTCAGGTACCAGCGGGCGCCCTCGAAGAGGTCCTCGCGGGCATTCTCGACCCCGGCGGTCTCCGCCCCCGCCAGCGGGTGGCCGCCGATGAAGCGCTCGTCCTGGCCGACCGCGGCGACCAGCTCGCCCTTGGTCGAGCCGACGTCGGTGACCGCAGTCTCCGGGCCCGCCGCCGCCAGCGCCTCGCGCGCCTGCCCCGGCAGCGCCGCGACCGGGGCGCAGCAGAAGACCAGGTCGGCGCCCTCGCAGGCCTCGGCGAGCGAGTCGGCGGCGCGGTCGATCGCCCCCAGCTCGACGGCGCGCTGCAGCCGCTCGGGGCTGCGCCCCCAGCCGACCACCTCGGCGTCCAGCCGCCGCCGCGCGGCGAGCCCGATCGAGCCTCCGATCAGGCCCACCCCGAGGACGGCGATCCTCATATGCAGACGGTCACCCTCATGCGCCGCGCCGCGCCTCCACGGCGGAGGAGAAGCGTTCCAGGACGGAGACGGTGTCCTCCCAGTCGATGCAGGCGTCGGTGATCGACTGCCCGTAGGTCAGCTCCTCGCCGGGGACCAGGTTCTGGCGGCCCTCGACCAGGAACGACTCCAGCATCACCCCGACGATCGACTTGTTGCCGTCGGCGACCTGGTCGGCGATGTCGCCCGCCGCGAAGAACTGCTTCTCCGGGTCCTTGCCGCTGTTGTCGTGGGAGGCGTCGATTACCAGCCGCTCCGGCAGCCCGGCGACGCCGAGGGTGACCAGCGCGTCTTCCACCTCTGGCGGGTGGTAATTCGGCTCCCCGTGGCCGCCGCGGAGAATGATGTGACAGTCGGGGTTGCCGGTGGTGTGGAGGATCGCCGGCATGCCGGCGTCGTCGATCCCGGCGAAGGCATGCGAGGCCGCCGCCGCCCGCACCGCGTCGACCGCGATCTGGATGTTGCCGTCGGTCCGGTTCTTGAAGCCGATCGGCATCGATAGCCCGGAGGCGAGCTGGCGGTGCGTCTGGCTCTCCGAGGTCCGCGCCCCGATCGCCCCCCAGGCGACCGCGTCGGCGATGTACTGGGGCGTGATCGGGTCAAGGAACTCGCAGCCGATCGGCAGCCCCGTGTCCAGCACTTCCAGCAGCAGTTTGCGGGCGATCCGCAGGCCGGCGTTGACGTCGCCGCTTTCGTCCAGGTGCGGGTCGTTGATCAGCCCCTTCCAGCCGGTCGTCGTCCGCGGCTTCTCGAAGTAGACCCGCATCACCACCAGCAGCTCCTCGCGCAGCGCCCGCGCGGTCGCGCTCAGCTTCGTCGCGTACTCCATCGCCGCTTTCGGGTCGTGCACGCTGCACGGGCCGACGACGACCATCAGCCGCGGATCCTTCCCCGAGAGCACGTCGCGCACTTCTTCGCGGCCGCGGACGACCACTTTCGCCCGCTCCTCGCCTAGCGGCAGCTCGCCGAGCAGCTTTTCCGGCGGCACCAGCTCCACGACTTTGGCGATCCGCTGGTCGCGAACGCCGTCTCGTTTCGTCCCCTCCATCCCGATGAACATATTGCTTTTACCTTTCTCCAAACCCCTGAAATCGTACTTTCTGGTCGATCGCTACCGGGGCAGGTCGGAGCGCACGACCAACATTGAAGGGCGCCCGACCGGAAGATGTGAAGTCTTCGGGCGGCAGGAGGCCGCCGGGCCGGACGCCTAGCTAAATCGCCAATAGGTGAGGTAGCCGCACGCGACGGCAGCGGTGGACGCTGCGGTGGTCGCGGATGTCGGCTTGTCCAACCTCACGGTCCTGAGGTTGTATCACGGGCGAAGGTTTAGTCAAGTAATTCCGACAGGCCACGCAGGAAGCGCTCGTTCTCGGCCTCGGTGCCATAGCTGACGCGGATGTGGCCGGGGCCGCCAAGGGCCTTGCCGGGACGGACCGCGATCTCGCGCTCGGCGAGGCCGGCGATCACCGCGGCTTCGTCGGTGTCGCCGAGGTCGATCCAGGAGAAGTTGGCGTGGGTCTCGCTAGTCCGCAGGCCGAGGGCGTGCAGCCCCTCCTCGACGGCGAGGCGGGCAGCGACCGTGTTCTCGACCCGGCGCAGGACGTCGTCCTGGTGGAGGATCGCCTCCGCCCCGGCCGCCTGGGCGAGGGCGTTGACGCTGAACGGCTGGCGGACGGCGTCGACCGCAGCGCGGAACTTGGGCGAGCCGATCGCGTAGCCGACCCGCAGCCCGGCGAGGCCGTAGCACTTGCTGAAGGTGCGCAGGACGACCACGTTCGGGAAGCCGGCGAGCAGGTCGAGACTGGCGTCGGGGTCGTCGTGGGTCTGGAACTCGACGTAGGCCTCGTCGAGGATCACCGTCACGTGGGGCGGGATCCGCTCGCAGAAGGCGGCGATCTCGGCCGCCGGAATGTGGGTCGCGGTGGGGTTGTTCGGGTTGCAGACGATCAGCAGCTGGGTCGCCGCCGTCACCTCGGCCGCCATCGCGTCGAGGTCGTGGACGTCGCCCTCGGCCAGCGGGACGCGGATCTCGCGGGCTCCGGTCAGCGCCGGCAGGTACGGGTACATCGAGAAGGACGGCCAGGCGTAGACGATCTCGGCGCCGGGCTCGCAGAGCGCCTCGGCGGCGGCGAGGAGGATCTCGCAGGAGCCGTTGGCGACGGCGATTCGACCCGGCTCGGTCTCGTAGCGCTCGGCCAGGCGCCGGCGCAGCAGGGTCGCGTCGGGGTCCGGGTAGCGGTTCATCGCCGCCGCCGTCCCCTGGATCGCCTCGACCACCTTCGGGTGCGGCGGGAAGGGCGACTCGTTGGACGCGAGCTGGGCGATGTTGCCCGAGGCGATCGCCTCGGGTGCCTGTCCGGTCGGGACCCCGGCCTGGTAGCCCGGCATGCGGGCGAGCTTCTCGGCGAAAGTGATCGTCATCGGCGACCGATTGTGACGGACGGGAGCGGAGCGCTCTACTGCGCGGCTTCGAGGTCGGTCCGCAGCTTCTGCGCCTCGCCGACGTAGACGTGGATCGGCAGGTGCTCGGCCGGCGCGTAGAAGTGCAGCATCACCCGGATCACCCGCGGCATCGAGCCGGGAACGGGGATCTCGCGGCAGCACATCAGCGGCACCATTGTCAGCCCGAGGTCGCGAGCGGCCACCGCGGGGAACTCGGCATCGAGGTCGTCCGTGGTCGTGAACAGGCAACTGACCATCGCCTCCGGCTCCAGCCGGTTGCGCTCGATCAACCCCCGCATCAGCTCCTCGGTCGCCCCCAGGATCGCCTCGGCCTCGTTCACCTCGGCCTGGACCGCGCCGCGCACCGCGAAGAGGCGCTGCGCCGGGGGCTCGTAATGCCCGCGCTGCATGTCGCCATTTCGGCTCACGAAGCGCAATCTTCCCAGACCCGGGGGGCGAAACTCACAGCGGTGGGACTTATGACCGCATAGCGAGCAGAAATCACACCGCTGTGGGATCGAGGCTGGCCGATCTGGCGGGCCGGCAGCATGGCGTCGTCTCCCGGCGACAGTTGCGCGTTTTGGGCATGAGTAACGCGGCGATCTCGCGAGCAGCATCGGCAGGACGCCTGCATCTCGTTTTCCGCGGCGTGTACGCAGTGGGATATCCCACCGTTAACCCGCGCAGACGGCTCATGGCGGCGGCGCTCGCATGTGGCGACGGTGCGGTCATTTCCCATCGCAGCGCCGGGGCACTCCTCGGCCTCCTCGATAGGGGACCGGTGGTGATCGACGTGATCTCCCTGGGAGATCGCGGCAGGCAGATCGACGGCATCCGCTTCCACCGCGTGCGGCCGCCGCGGCGGGAGGAGATTGGGACTGTGGCCGGCATTCCCTGCACCAGCCCTGCTCGGACGCTGGTCGACCTTGCGGGCACCGTCGGCGACTGGACCCTGCGTAGTTGCTTCGAGCGGGCCGCGCAGAAGAAAGCTCTCGACATTCCGGCGATCGAGGCGTCGATGGACCCGGGACGCCGCGGCAACCGCAGCCTGCGCGCGCTGATCGACGAATGGCGCGGCGCGGCCCCGATCGCCAAGAAGGGGCGCCTCAAGAGCCCGCTGGAGGCGAAGGTCCTACCGCTCGTCCTCACCGGCAACGTCCCCACCCCGCTCCTCAACGCCCCGGTCGGTATAGCCAAGGGCCGGATCGAGGTCGACTTCCTCTGGCCCGAGCACCGCTTCGTTCTCGAGGCCGACAGCCGCGACTTCCACGCCACCCCGATCGCCTTCGAGCGCGACCGTTGGCGCGACCGAGAACTCCTCCGCGCCGGCTACACGACCCTCCGCGTCACGAACCACCAAGCCGTAACCGAAGCCGCCGCAATCGCCGAGACCATCGGCTCCCTACTCGGAGGCCTCCCGAAGACGCGCGACCTCGGCCTCTGAGAGCTTGCGCGCGCCGCCGCTTTGCAATCTGCCCAATGCCAGCGGCCCGAACTTGACACGTTGCAAAGCCACCACCCGGTTCCCGACCGCTTCGATCATCCGCCGCACCTGGCGGTTGCGGCCTTCGCGGAGGACGATCTCGACTTCGCGGTCGGTGAGGCTGCGCACCTCGGCGGGCCCCGTTCGCCCGTCCTCGAGCTCGACGCCGCGGCGCAGGCGCTCGAGGTCGCGGTCGGAGATCGGCTTGCCGAGACGGACCCGGTAGGTCTTCGGGACTTCGTAGCGGGGGTGGGTGAGGCGGTCGGCGAGGGCGCCGTCGTTGGTCAGCAGCAGCAGGCCGGTGGTGTCGGCGTCGAGGCGGCCGACCGGGTAGAGGCGCGCGTCGGTGTCGACCAGCTCGACGACCGCCGAGCGGCTGCCGGGCTCCCGCGCGGTCGAGACCACGCCCGCCGGCTTGTTCACCGCCCAGACCTCGCGCCGCTCCGCCGCGACCGGCTTGCCGTTGACCCGCACGTCGTCGCCCGCCTCGACGTCCCGGGCCGGATCGGTCACCACCTCGCCGCCGACCGTCACCAGGCCCTTGGCGACGATCTCCTCGGCTTTCCTCCTCGAAGCGACGCCCCCGTGGGCGAGGAACTTCGCCAGCCTCACGGCTCGGCGCGCTGTTCCCCGGCCTTCAGCAGGCGCTCGCGCAGCTCGCGCTCGTCCTCCGGGCTGGGGTCGAAGCGCGACGGGTCGGGCAGCTGGTCCATGCCGCTGAGGCCGAAGAGCCGCTCGAACAGTTCCGTCGTCTTGAAGATCGCGGCGCCGAACTGGGAGCGGCCGGACTCTTCGATCAGCCCGCGCTCGGCCAGGCTCTGCACCGCCGACTCGGAGGTGACGCCGCGGATGCGGGCGACCTCGGGACGCGTCACCGGCTGCAGGTAGGCGACGATCGCCAGCGTCTCCGCCTGGGCCTGGGTCAGGGGCGGCGTCCGCGGCTTCGAGAGCAGCCGCCGGGCGGCTTCCTCGCTGGCCGGGTCGCTGGCGAGGCTGAAGCCGCCGGAGACCTCGCGCAGGACCACCCCGCGCTTGCCCTCGGCGAGATCCTCGCCCAGCAGCCCGATCGCCTCCTGGACCTGACCCTCGCTGGCCTGCGTCGCTTCGGCCAGGTCCTTGACGGAGACCGCCTGCGGCGAGAGGAAGAGCAACGCCTCGACAGTGCGGGAGAGGTCGCTCATCCGCTCTTGTGAATCGCGTCGGGAAGCGTTTTCTTGACCCGGATCGGGCCGAAGCACGAGTCCTGCTCCCAGGTCACCTCGCCCTTGCGGTACAGCTCCAGCATCGCGAAGACGGTGACCGCCTGGGTCAGCCGGTCCTCGCCGCCGAACTCCTCGTCGAAGTCGAAGTCCTGGCGCCGCAGCAGCGCGTCGCGGACCGCCCGCAGCCGCCGTTCGAGCGAGACGGTCGGGCGGATGTGGCTGAGGTCGACGTCGGGCGGCTCGGTCAGCAGGTCGCCCAGGGCGGCGCCGAGCTGGTCGGGGTCGTAGACGGCCACCGCGGCGTCGACGGCGACTCGGCGCAGCTCGGCCGGCAGCGGCGCCGAGCGGTAGAGGTAGCCCCGCTGGCTCTCGAAGCGATCGGCGAGGACCTTGGAGGCGTCGCTGTAGCGGCGATACTCGAGCATCCGCGCCAGCAGCTCCTCGACCGCCTCCTGGGGGCTGAGGTCGTCGAGGTCCTCTTCGGGGCTGGGGAGCATCAGCCGCGACTTCAGCTCCAGCAGAGCGGCGATCAGGACCAGGAACTCGGTCGCTACCTCCAGCTCCAGTTCGCCCTCGCGCTCGAGGTGCTCGACGTAGGCGACGACGACCTCGCCCAGCTGCAGGTCGAGGAGGCTGACCTCCTCGCGCAGGACGACCGCCATCAGCAGGTCGAACGGCCCGGCGAAGAGCTCGAGGTCCAGATCGAGGTCGAGGTCGGCGATGGCCACTGCGTCCCAGACTAGAGCGGGGGCGGGACGGCGGCGAGCAAGTTCCCGGCTATTTGGGAGATGCGGAGCCGAAGCCCATGCGCTCGCGCACGTCGGCGACGACGGGAGCGGCCAGCGCCCGCGCCTTCTCGGCCCCGGCGGCGAAGACCCGCTCCAGCTCGGCCTCGTCGGGCCGCAGCTCCGCATTGCGCGCCTGGACGGGGGTCAGCAGCTCGACCACCGCCTCGGCGACCGCCTTCTTGAAGTCGCCGTAGCCGGCGCCGGCGAACTCGGCCTCGACCGCCGCCTGGTCGCTGCCGCGGGCGACGGCGAGGATGTCGATCAGGTTGGTGATCCCGGGCTTGTCGGGGGCGCGGACTACCTCGCTGCCGGAATCGGTGACCGCGCGGCTGAACTTCTTGCGGATCACGTCCGGGTCGTCGAGCACCAGCACCGTCCCCTGCTCGGTCCCGCCGGTGGTCGACATCTTCCGTTCGGGCTCCTGCAGGTCCATGATCCGGGCGCCGACCTCGGGGATCACCAGCTCGGGCACGACGAGGGCCTCGCCGAAGCGCTCGTTGAAGCGGCGGGCGATCTCCCGCATCAGCTCGACGTGCTGGCGCTGGTCGTCGCCGACCGGGACCTCGCCGGCGCGGTAGGCGAGCACGTCGGCGGCCATCAGCACCGGGTAGTAGAAGAGCCCCATCGACGCATCGAGGCCCTTGGCGACCTTGTCCTTGTAGCTGTGGGCGCGCTCGAGCAGCCCCT
>Ga0164301_10000686_pt1 | contig 10123 bp, 11 predicted proteins | sample Whisoiple_231_MG_FD_109711 | JGI IMG/M metagenome (GOLD analysis project Ga0164301, IMG submission 109711) | Unamended control soil microbial communities from upstate New York, USA - Whitman soil sample_231_MG | ecosystem: Environmental > Terrestrial > Soil > Agricultural land ... | reverse complement strand
CTACTTGAGCGCAGGCCACGTCTCAGTAATTGATTGGCCGTGGTGGATTTCTAGTTTCGTTCCCAACCTCGAAGCAGAACTTGGACTTGCACTCATGTTCGCGAGCATGATCCCGATTTATTGGCGCGCCGGACGGAAGCGCACGTAATCCACATCGCACAGTCCCATGAGTGATTCATTTAATAACGTCGTTCGTCTGAGCTCGGAGCAGCGTGAGCGAGCCGACAGACAGCGCGCACTAGCTTCTGCATACCGGCTGGAAGCTGCAGTAGCGCATATTCCTGCGGACGTGCGCTCGGCCGTCGTGAAAGCCGTTGCGAAAGCGCTCAAGCAGGAGCGCCCGGACGCCTTTCGGCGCTTGCCGTGGCCTTGGTGCGAGCGGTTGCTCGAGTGGTGGGACTTGAGAATAGAAACAAAGCGCAAGGCGCGGGTCGTCGTGCCGTTGCCGACTTTGCGGTAATCACCTTCTGCGGCAAGCAGCATCCATCGTAGCTCCTGCGCCGCTAGGTTGATGGCTCCACTTGCATTCGAGCTAGTGATTAATCCCTCGGCCGCCAAGGCCCTCGACCTCGATGTGCCGCCGACGCTGCTTGCGCGCGCCGACGAGGTGATCGAGTGATGCGCCGCCGCGAGTTCATCACGCTGCTCGGCGGCGCGGCAGCGGCGTGGCCGCTCTCGGCGTGGGTGCAGCAGAGCGAGCGGATGCGACGCATTGGCATGCTCGAGAGCTTGAAAGCTGACGATAAGGAAGCGCAGGCCCGCATTTCGGCATTCGCGCAAGGGCTGAAGGAATTAGGTTGGACCGAGGGCCGCAACGTTCAAATCGACGTCCGGTTTGGGCCGGACAATGCCACCTTACGCAAGCACGCGGCGGAAATGGTCGCGCTTGCGCCGGATGTGATCATTGCAAGTGGCAGCGCGACGACAGGGCCCTTGCTGCAGGTGACACACACAGTGCCGATCGTGTTCGTCACAGATAGCAGATAGCAGGGTCGTCCTGATCGATCGCGATCCTTTCGTCGCTGGAGGAAGCCGATGCGGGCGAGCGCCGACGCCACGCGAACGACGCCTCTCGTCCGCTCGCAAGCGCGACCCGGCCGAAGGCGCTGGCGCGTTAGCGGCGCGCCCATCGCGGCCCTGCGCGTCGGCTCGTAGCCGAGGGTGGTGGCGAGCAGAGCCTCGCCAATACCATCGCTAGCGTGGGTTGCAGCGGCTCTCCACCCGGTCGCAGTTTGGCTCTAATGGCTTCGTCGGGGTGTGATGGCTCCTCTGTTTCAGGTTCTGAATATGAGGCTATGGGCTGCCGGTCGTCAGCCGGTACTGCTTCGATTCTGGTAATATCACCCTCGGTGAGGGATGGCTCGTTTGTCTCAAGTGCTATGCTGTAAGCGGCCTTCAGATCGAATTGGTGTAGGTCTCCAGCCATTGCCAATTCTATTTCGGTAATGTCGGCAGGCTTAGAAAGGGGTACTTCCTCTTCGTCTGGTATGACTGAAGGAAGTTTGCTTGCCGGTCCGATACTTCGCCGCGCGACAAAAACGAACGCACATATTCCAGCAAGCACGACCAGAAGAACGATGATCGTTCCATAAGCCGTGGCGGCCATCTCGTAAGCTTTAGCCTTACCGGCAGCTTTGTCTGCCTCCAATCGCTTGATCGTGGCATGGAGCTGCGTTCTTTCTGCGTGCAACCTTTCGATTTCCATTTGCGCGACTTGCGCATCGCGTTCCGAGAACGTAATGCCCGCAAGCTGCGCATCAGCTTTTGTACTTTTTGATGCTCCAGCCTGCTGCAGTGAAAAGGTTGTTGTGCTAGTTTCCGCTGGCGGAGGCTCTGGATCGAATGCCGACGAATCCACTGCCGCGAGGCGTAAAGTACCACGACCTTTCCGATCAAAGCTCGCGACCCAGAGGAACCCCGTCCCTCCGCTAATGCGGTATATCGGCAAGCCTTCTTTGGCAGAGCGAGCGACGTTCCCGATGAAGTCGATAAGATATCTATCTTTCGAGCTGCTGCCCTTCCCTAACGCTGCAATGCTTTCGCTGTCGAGTGGCTTCAATTCGACGGTGCCCCATACTGCAAGTATGGCGTCGCCTGCTCGACCCCGCCTTCTAATTATTCGTGGCGACTCGCCCAGCCTGTGCGAATACTGCTGAATGTCTTCGTCAGCTTTTTTCGGACCAAAAAAAGCCGGGGCTTGAAAACGGTTTACGTAAACAACCCTGCCGTCACGCGATTGCAAAAGCGAGTGTGTGATGTTGAAAGACCTTCGCCGCTCCCTCTGCTGGCGCGACTTTTGACACCAAGTAAATCCATCAAATTGATCGCTCGGAGCGCATTTGTACTCTCGGTATCCTGCATCACTGGATTGCACTCGTTCACCGAGAGCAAGTCCATCCACCGTATATGCGGATATTTGCCCGCGTGCTGGCGTGCTCGCTAGCAGACAAAGGACCGCAATGAGTCCGCGCTGCGTGGGCACAGCCCTGCCCTCCGTTATGCCTCATGCGCATTTGTCCTGGCATCTCGTTAGTTTTCAAGCGATTGTGATTGTTATGGATAATCGCAGTTCCTTATGACATCGGAGGAGCAAAGTTGCCGGCATGCTCTCTTGGAAAGTGCCTTGGCTCGCGTGCGAACCCTTACACGCTGCTTCCAAGAGCTTCGGTATGGCCATGACATAGCCTCCTTGCGAACCAAGTTGCAACCGCTCCCGCCGCTGCTCGAGTCTCAACACGCTCAGCCTCAGATAATCGCACCGCCGTGGGAGCCTCCGTAGGAATATTTCCCCGAAAGCTACAGCAGCCCGGCCGCCATGGACAAATGTTAGCCATGAAACAAATGTTTGGCGGACCAAAACAGAACCCGCACCGGAAACAAAGCGACTAACAAGCGTCTGCACCCCGGCACCCCCGTAGTGCAGATCGGGACCGTGTCAGCCTTTGCCGCGCTGACGCGGTCCCACCTCACGCCAGAGGCAGGCTGGAAGTGCCACTGCGTGATGGAAGCCAAATGAGCCGACTAGGGCGCCGTAAAACTCACCTTGCAGCACATCGTTGACGATGCGCCGGGATGGAACGTCCCGATGCGCCAAATCTTCGCCAACCTGCACCCAAATCTTTGGCTGAACGAGTTGTTTAAGGAGGCGACAGGTCTAGTTTTCAGCTCGGGGATGCGTGGGACGTAGCCAATGGATCGGCTTCGGCGCCAAAGGCCGAACCCAATTGGGGGCAGAAGGAGCTGATAATGAGAGCTGATCAGCGTCGAAGTCTTCACAGGACGATCCTCACCGCAGCGGTGCTCCTACTTTCAGCGTCTGCCGTGGCCGCTCAGACCACGTATTACGGCCCTGGCGGAGATTACCTTGGCCAAGGAACATGGCGCCGCAACACCGCGACGTTCTATGATGCCAAAGGAAACTTTGTCGGCACCTCTTCCACTGTCGGGCGTTCGACCAGCTTCTTTGGTCGCGATGGTGCCTTTCAGGGCACCTTGAGCCGCACTGGAGACAGCACGAACTTTTATGATCGCGCTGGGCGCTATCAGGGGTCCGTGACGACCGTGCCGCCGCCCGGTTCGGTTGGCACACGTTCCAAAAGGCGGCGGTGAAGCCCGGACAACGCCGTGGTGGGTCCAATAGGAGGAACACGGCCTATGACTGTTGGTGGATCAAACGAATGGGACGCCGGCGATGACCCCGGTCCTATTCCGCCGCGCGCTGCCAACCCACGTTATCGGCTGGGCAAGGAACTCACCCTCAAAGCCGGCGACCTCAATCCACCATGGGGACCGCTAGGCGAACGACCGGGTGAAAATACGCGGCGAGCGACTGTCCAAAATCTACTGGAAGGGGGCAATGGGGCGGTAACGCCGGCGCTAAACGCGAGTGACGGCGTCCCTATTCAATCGCCGATCAAAATAGTGTGCTGTCCAACTTATGCCCTGTAGCCCGGTCTGTGGCCGTCACCAGGAAGCGGAAAGGGCCCCGAGGAACCAGGGCCTCTCGGGAGCGCCCGCTTTGGGGGCCTCCAAAAAAATGGACTTTTTTAGCCCCCCGGCCCTCGCAGCGTTGCGTTCCGCGATGCCGGTGATTGGGGGGCCTTACCACCCGATGACGCAGGGCAAGATCGAGCGATATCACCGCTCGATGAAAAACCGGATCCTGCTGGAGAACTACAACCTGCCAGGACAGCTCGAACACAGCATCGAGGAGCTCGTCGAGTACTACACCAACTCTCGATACCACGAGAGCCCGGACAACCTGATGCCGGCTGACGTCTACTTCGGGCGCGGTCAGGCCATTCTCGATCGGAGGGAAAAGATCAAACGAAAAACCATCAAACAAAGACGCCGCCTGCATCAGCAGGCAATCGCTGCCTGAACCTTCAAACCAGATGAGCCAGACACTCTCTTAAATTGCCAAGCCAATTGTCCGAAATGCTCTGCCGACATACAGTTAGCCGGATATCGGTAGGAAGCTGTCCGCTGAATATGAGGGCAGTAATCGCCGCCACCGCCAATATGATTACGAGTCGGGTGAATGTCGCCAGCTTCGAACTGCTTCGAACGTGTGTTGCGAGATGATCGGCCGGATTGAACGAGTCATCGTTTCGCACGGATAACGAGATGGAGTTGACTGCAGCACTGGGTTCGGTCGAAATCTTAGAGACGCCTACGCTTTCAATAAGCAGCTCTGGCACCCGCGTACCTGCGAGTGCGGTGGCTGCTTCTGATACCTGTCCGAGCCAAAGGGCTCGGGATTCTATGTTAAAGTAAGCAGCACGATCAGAGGCGCCCGCCTCGGGGTGCACGCCAGCATGGCGCGCGACCGCTGTCTCAATCGCCGCAGCCAAGCTTGGAACTGCATCGGACTTCGTCATTTCTTCCAGCCACCATAATTATCGCCTCCCCGCGGCGTCCCGGCCCACGCTAGGTCCATTTAGGTTCGGCGTGCGCGCGAACGTTAATGTTCTCGCCGCGTGATATTCGCGATCAGTACGGCCTTATCGACGATACCCATCAAAGTACGCCATTCCGTTGCAACCCTCAAACTGTTTGTTCAAAAAAATAAGAAGATAAAAAAATAAAAAATAAAAAATAGCTCTTTGGTACGCTGCAGGCTCCCGATCCTGCAGCCGCAACGCCTCATCACTCCGCAACTCCGCCTCCACAAACCGCAACTCCAGCTGCAGCCGCTCACGCCGTCCCTCCAACTCAGCACGCGACTCAGCAGTCAGCCGCTTCATAACAGCACCTCCCTAGGCAGCTCGCGCACGCACAGCCGTGTGCCTTGGCCGCCAAAAACAAATGTTTGGCGGACAGTAACAAGCCCCGCACCAGCGCAAAGCCTACTGATGCAGCGGGGGCCTTGCTGATCACCTTCGCGGAGTGGTTACAACCTCTGCGAAGACCCGAGCGGGGCAAGCTCCTTCCCCCCAGTCCGCGGGTGCGATGACTGTCGCGGCCGACTAACCGGCGCGAGTCTCTCGTGCGCCGTGCAACCGCCTGTGGTATTGTATCGGTGGATTTGCCGCCCTCTGGGCAAGCCCTCATGCGTTGACTTAGCCCCGCTCCGGCGGGGCTTTTTCGTGCGAGCGTCTCCCCTGCGCCGCTGTGCAACCACTCTGCGGCTCGGTGTTGAGTCGGCGGGTTTGCCGCCTTCTGGGGGCTCCTGGGCAACGGAACCGGGCGTGTTCAAGGCCCTTCCGCAGACCGGTAAACCGGACTCCACCAAACCGCGCCGGTGGACTCCCATTAGTCATGGCGGGCCAACGAAGTCGATGAACTCGACGCTGAGGTCGGTTGCGTCGCCCGCCATCCCCCCACAGGAACGCCGATTTGGCGAACGTCTCGCGGCGCTTTGGCTCATTGGCCTGCTGCAAGACGTTGAGCGGCGGCTGGGATGGCGATGGTAGGCGACGTTGAGTCGGGGTTACCCAAAGATTCGCAACGAGCGAGCAACGCGCGTCAATCATAATTATGGTGGCGCTATGGGCAAAAAGGCATTCTTCCAAGAAATGTCAATTAGAACAATGCTTCGCCGCGGACAGAATATCCCAGACCACCATGAACATCGCCGCGATCAACGGGCCCAGGACAATTCCATTCATGCCGAAGATCTCGATGCCGCCGAGCGTGGACAGCAGCACCACGTAGTCGGGCATCTTGATGTCGGTGCCGACCAGGATCGGGCGCAGTAGGTTGTCTACCAGGCCGATGACGAGGACGCCGTACGCGATGAGAACGAGCCCCTGCCAGACGGCGCCGGTCGCCAGGAGATAGAGCGCGACCGGGAACCAGACCAGGGCGGCGCCGACCGCGGGCAGCAGCGACAGCAACGCCATCAGTGCGGCCCATAACAGCGCCGCGCGGATCCCCAGGAGCCAGAACATCAGGCCGCCGAGCGCGCCCTGCAGGATGGCCACGACGATCGTGCCTTTGACCGTGGCGCGCACGACGGTGGCGAACTTGCTGAAGATCACGCGCTGCTGTTCGGCTCGCAGCGGCACCGCATCCTTGATGACTCGGAACAGCTCCTCCCCGTCGCGCAGCAGGAAGAACAGCAGGTAGAGCATGACGAACAGTCTGACCACGAGCTCGAACGTGGCCTGACCGACATTGAGGGCCTGGGTGGCGATGAGCTGGCTGGCCCTCCCCAGAATAGTCGACAACACCTCCTGTATCCCGGCCAGGTCGGTCAGTCCGAAGCGGTCCAGCAGGCCGACGGCCCATGCCGGCAGCACATCCAGCACGTGCTGGAAACTGCCGGCGAGATTGACCTCTCCGGACTTGAACATCGCGTAGACACTGGACGCTTCTCGCACCAGGGACGCCATCACCAGCGCCGACGGCAGGATCACGATGAGCACGATGACCGCCACCGTGGCGAGAGCGGCCGGGGTGGGCCGCATCGAGGCGCAGAATCGCCGGTACAGCGGGGCGAACACGATTGCCAGAACCGTCCCCCACAACACCGCGCCGTAGAACGGCCAGAGGATCCACGCGAACGCCAGCGATATCGCGATGACCAGCCATATGAAGGTTTTGTCTTCGAGGGTGCTCAAGTCGATCCTCATCCCGGCACGCCGGAGCCTTTGCGCCCCACGGTATAACGCGTGTGGCCACGACAAGCTGTGCTCAAGGGGGATTCATCCACGCGGATCTGCAGGGAGGTGCGACCGTTTGCAGCGGGCCGCCCGCTGCGTGGGGAAGGCGCCCTCGCCGGCTGTCAGCCAATCCTTGGGAAGACAAATGGGCGCAAGACCTCTCTCCCGGATTGACCGAGAGGAAGCATCGCGTGCCCGCGGAGTGCGTTGGCCGGCCCTCACCTCAACCGGTCACGCGACCCGTCGAGAAAATAGTGCTGGAGCTGCTGGCGATCACCGAGCCGGCCCCCGACATCGAAAGGCGCAGCGTTGTAACCGCTGATCAAGCCATCTGCGCCAAGGCCGGCGTACGTTGCGGCGACTGCGCGATGGCGCCGCCGATCGCACCCACGCCGACCGCCGACAAGGCGACCGCAACCGCCACTCCGGTGATCAACTGCCTGACTGCGCTTCGCATGTTCGTCTCCCATCCATCATGAGGAGACCGTAGAAGCCAAAGCCGGTGGCATCTGTGACGCGGGTCACTCCTGGTCGATTCGGACGTTTGCTCGCGCGCGGCACGTCGGTGGGCCGGACAGACCAACCGCCCCGGAAACCGGCTGAAAACCCGGAGGAAAGCGCAAAACTGTGATGGCCATCACAGTTTTTGCTCGAACCGGGACGCCACAACATGCGTAGTCGGGGTCAATGGCGGAGCTTGCGCCCGAGGGAGACTGTCATGATCAGGATTCGCACCGCACCGTTCGCCGGGCTCGCCCTGCTTCTATGCGCGCTTCCGACCGCGGCGCCTGCCAGCGTCAGCAAACCCACCGCGGAGGAACGCGGCGCCTGCATGGGTGACGCGATCAGCCTGTGCCTCGCGGCGATCCCGAACAAAGCGCGTATCGCGTCCTGCCTGGCGTCCAAGATGTCCCAACTCAGCCCGCGCTGCCGGTCGCAGTTCGAAAAAGCGGCCATCAGCCGGCAATAACCGAGCCGGAACGAACGGATTGGCTGTCCGGAGCTGCGCCGCGCAGCGCTTCTGCTCTTGAACGGCCTGGGTCGCGCTTCGGGCCTTCTGATCCCGCCCTTTTCGACCCGTTCTCGCGCGTTCTTTGACTTGTCGCTGTCGGTCAGGCAGCGCTGCGGCGCCGCTGGCGGACAGGCCGTTCCTGCCATAACCTCCCGGCGCTTGAACCAAATCACCGCTCGATTGTTGAACGATGGAATCAATACAGAGGACATGTCCATGAATGAAGATCGCGTGGTCGGCACCGCCAGGAATGTCGGCGGCCAGCTGGAAGAAGGCTTTGGACGCGTGACCGGCGACGTCAAAAGCCAGGTGGAAGGCAAGATCAAGCAGGCCACGGGCGCGGCCCAGGACCTTTACGGGCAGGCGCGGGATGCGGCCGGCGATGCGGCCAAGGCCGTGCAGGAGCGCGCCGCTCCGCTGGAAGAGGCGCTGCGCAACACGATCGAGAACCGGCCCTACACCGCGGTTGCGGTCGCACTGGCGATCGGCTGGTTCGTCGGCCGCATGAGCCGCATGGACTGACGGGCGGATCAGGCCCGGCGTCGACGAGACGGCCGCGAGCTGACGGCTCAGCGCGCGGCCCTCCTCCTTTGCCCACCGCAAAACGATTCCAGTTGATCGAACAAGGAGCTAGCCGCCGCTGCGGACGTAAGCCCACAACAGCTTGAGATCGTCGTCGCTGATCTTGTCCCGCCACGGCGGCATGGCGGGCGGCTTGCCATTGAGCACGGCGTTCTGGAAGCGATCGAAATCGTCCTTGGGAAACTTACGCAGGTCGAAAGTGACTCCGCCCGGATTGACCATGTCGCGGCCGTGACAGCTCACGCAGAAATCGCCGTAGACGTCGCGCCCGAGGTCGGCGTCGTCCGCCTGCGCGCCGGCGCAGAGAGCAGCCCAAATGGCGAGCGCCGGGAAGACCCGGCGCCGCACACCATTGCGATCTTGCGCGCACGGCGCAGATCGCACGCTAGTGTGGCGCATTTGACGTTCCTATCAGTACTTGCTGCAAGTCATTCATAGGAACGTCAAATGCAAAGCCACACTAAAATCATAGACTTGCTAGTGTCCATTTGTTTCCGACGTTCGTGAATGTGCGTCCTGCGAGATGATACGAACGTCGGAAACGGGACACTAGACCTTCTTCTGCCGCAGCGACGCCACCTGGATCGGCGGGACCCAGGGCTTGTCGGCCCAGGCCACGCCTTTGCGGGCCACCTGCGCGTCGATGAGATAGGGCTTGCCCTCGACCGTGTGCTTGCGCGCACGTACCAGCGCCTCGCGCAACTGCCCCGGACTCTCGACCACCTCGCCGTCGACACCGAAGCCCTTGGCAATCGCCGCCATGTTCATGTCGGGCTGGCCCAGATAGTCGTGGACGAACTGCCCGGTCTGCATCATGCGTCCGCCCGGCACATTGGCGATCACGCGCGAGTGCGGCCCGCCATAAGCGTGGTTGTTGTAGACGACGGTGATCACGGGCAACTCGAGCCGCGCCATGTTCCACAGCGCGGTCGGGCCGAAGATGAAGGAGCCGTCGCCGACGAGACAGATCACCTGCTGGTTGGGACGCGCGAGCTTCACGCCCGCAGCGGTGCCGACGCCGGAGCCGAGATGGGCGCCATAATAGAAGAACAGCTCGCGGCCACCGATCGGATTGAAATCGAACGAGTGCAGCGCGACCGAGCCCGCCTCGTGCACGATGATGGCGTCGGGATCGGCAAACTGCGCGATCTCCCAGGTGAGGCGGTCGGCGATAATCGGGCTCTGGTCCCAGTCCGGATTGTTCACCACCTGCGCGCGCGCGGACTTCGCCCATTCGCTGAACTTGCGCACATCGCCGGTGCGCTCGACCGCTTTCTGCCGCAACGCCGGCGTGAGCAACTGCTCGACCGCCGCCATCAGGTCGTCGAGCCCATAGCCGACGTCGCAGACCACCGGCACCTCGGTGAGCATCACGTTGCCCATGCTGCCGTGATCGATGCGCATGTCGATGAATTTCGGCCCG
>Ga0164301_10000682_pt1 | contig 10143 bp, 10 predicted proteins | sample Whisoiple_231_MG_FD_109711 | JGI IMG/M metagenome (GOLD analysis project Ga0164301, IMG submission 109711) | Unamended control soil microbial communities from upstate New York, USA - Whitman soil sample_231_MG | ecosystem: Environmental > Terrestrial > Soil > Agricultural land ... | reverse complement strand
GTAGAAGTTACGCTGCGTCTCGAAGTCGGCCAGCATGCGGGCCACCCCCAGGCTGACCACGTTGTAGTGCTGCTCCTCGCGCGGCACCGCGCAGTAGCGGATCCCGCGCACGTCCTGGGTGCCGTCGATCAGGCCCTCCGTGAACAGGAATCCGGCGGCCAGGTCGAAGTCGTGACCGGGGGTGCGCATCGTCACGGCCACGTTCCGCTGCTCGGCGCCCGGCTCCTCGATGCGGATCTCTATCGGCTCCTCGGTGGCCAGGCGGTCGCGGCGCTGCTTGCGCGTGCCGGCCTCCATAGTGATGATGCCGGTGCGCGTGGTGCCGGTAGGACGCTCGATGGCGGCGCCCTCACCGTCGGTGGGCAGCGCCTCGGCCGGTTCGTTGATCGCCATGGCCGAAGGATAGACGCCGGTCCCGGCGGTCTCCGAGCGCCCGGCAGCGTTTGGTCGAAGGTCGCAACGGGTACTTGAAGCTTCAGCCGACGAGGAGGAATACACGTGTCTACCACAGGTTGGATAGTGCTGATCGTGATCGTGGTCGTGGTGATCGCCATAGTGGCCGCTCTGATGTCGCGACGCAGGTCGCGCGAGATGGACATGCGGCGAACCGCCGCCGAGGCACATCGCGAGGAGGCGGTGTCGCGCAGCCGCAGCGCCGAGGCGGCCAAGCTCGAGGCCGACGAGAAGGCGGCACGGGCGGAGCGCGCACGGCTCGAGGCCGAGGACACCGCGGCCCGGGCCAGCCAGGAGCGCGAAAGCGCCCAGGAGCACATGAACATGGCCGACGAGATCGATCCCGACGTCGACCGATCGGAGACAGAGGATGCCGCGCCGGCGGATACGGAGCGCTGAGCGCACGCGCTGATGCCGCTCCGAGATGCCGCCGAGGCCATCGACCGCCGTGTGGGGGATGCGGTCTCGGCGGCCGTCCAGGCCCACCACCGCCGGCGTCTGTCGCGTCTGGGTAACGCTGCCCTCGACGCGCCCGCCGGTGGCTGGGCAGAGGACGCGTTCCAACCGCGGCACGGCAACACGCTGGAGCTGCTGATCGACGGAGAGCACGCGTTCGAGCGGATGATCGAATCGCTGCAGCGGGCGACCGCGTACGTGCACATCACCGGCTGGTTCCTGTCGCCCGACTTCGTGATGCGTGACGGCTCCGTCCCGGTCGTTGTGCGCAACCTGCTCGCCGAGCTGGCCGAGCGAGTCGATGTCCGCGTACTGCTCTGGGCGGGCGCGCCGGTACCGCTGTTTCGCCCCTCGAGGCGAATGGCGCGTAAGACCCGGGCCGAGCTGGTCGAAGCCGGGCGCATCCGCTGCGAGCTCGACCCGCGCGAGCGCCCGCTGCACTGCCACCACGAGAAGACGATCGTGATCGACGGCCGGGAGGCGTTTGTCGGCGGCATCGACCTGACCTCCCTGGCGGGCGACCGCCGCGACAGCTCGCGGCATCCCGCCCGAGCGGTCATCGGCTGGCACGACGTCACGTCCGTCGTGAGGGGCCCGGTTGTCGCCGACGTGGCCGAGCACTTCGCCCTGCGCTGGCGCGAGGTCACCGGCGAGCGCGTTGCCGTCGGCGCACACGATCCGGCCGCCGGATCCTCCACCGTCCAGTTCGTCCGCACCGTCCCCGAGCACGTGTATGGCGGACTGCGCCAGGGATCGTTCGGCGTGCTGGAGGCGTACGTGCGCGCGATCCGTTCGGCCGAGCGGCTGATCTACATCGAGTCCCAGTACCTGTGGTCGCCGGAGATCGTCGCGCTGCTGGCCGAGAAGCTCCGCGATCCGCCGCACGACCGTTTCCGGATGCTGCTGGTGCTGCCGGGCCGGCCCAAGGGCGGCACGGACGACACCCGCGGCGCGCTGGCCGAGCTGATCGACGCCGACGGTGGCGCCGGCCGGGTGCTGGCCTGTTCCCTGTACGCGCCCGCAGGCTCGATCGCCGACCTGATCTACGTCCACGCCAAGGTCGGCGTGATCGACGATCGGCTGCTGATCGTCGGCTCGGCCAACCTCAACGATCACTCCATGTTCAACGACACCGAGGCTGCGCTCGTCACGGACGACGCCGAGCTGGCGACCGCGACCCGTCACAGGCTGTGGGCGGAGCACCTGGAGTGCTCGATGGCCGAGGCGTCGGGCGACGCCACCGAGCTGATCGATCAGGTCTGGCGACCGAGGTGCGAGGATCAGTTCCAGCGCCGCCGGGCCGGCCGGCCGATGACGCACCGCATCAGCCGCATCGACGGCGCCTCGCGGCGCTCCGCGCGCCTGCTCGGGCCGCTGCAGGGCCTGCTGGTCGACGGGTAGCGACACGACCGCGGTCGGCTGCTAGATTCGCCTGCGATGGCCGAGCACACGCTGCCCGCCGAGACGTTCCAGGTCAGCTTCGATGCGTCGATCCCACCGGCGCTCGAGATCGACCCCGGCGACACCGTCACCTTCCAGACGAGCGACGTCGCCTACGACCGGCTGGCCGCCGGCGAGTCGGTGGAGGCGATCGGCCTGCCGAACTTCAACCGCGTGACCGGGCCTGTCAGCGTCCGCGGCGCGGCGCCCGGCGACGCGCTGCGGATCGAGGTGCTGGACGTGCAGGTGAGCAGGGCCTGGTCGGTGTGGCTGCCGGGGTTCGGCGGACTTGGCCACCGCAGCGAGGTGCAGCGAGCCATGCAGACACCGCTGGTCGACGGCCACGCCCAGATCGGATCGCACCGGGTGCCGCTACGGCCGATGATCGGCTGCATCGGCACGGCGCCGGCCGAGGGAGCCGGCTCGACCTTCGAGCCCGCCTACCCGTTCGGCGGCAACATGGATCTGCGCGAGATGGAGCCGGAAACGACGGTGTACCTGCCGGTGAACGTGGCCGGCGGCCTGCTCAGCATGGGCGACCTGCACGCCGCCATGGGCACCGCCGAGCCGACGTCGGTCAGCCTCGAGGCGGCCGGCCAGGCGACGCTCCGGATCGGCGTCGAGCCGGCGATGGCGCTGCGCTTCCCGCGGCTTCGCCGCGGCGGAGAGACGTTCTTCCTGGGCATCGCCGACAGCTTTGATGAGGCGCATGCGCTGGCGCTGGATCAGGCCTGCGACCACCTGGTCGACGAGCAGGGGATCGACCCGTTCGAGGCCTACGCGCTGATCAGCGCCCGCTGTGACATGCGGCTGGGAGGCCCGGCCTCCGCGATCGTGATGGCGGTGCTGCCGGACGACTGAGGCGCCGCGAGCCTCAACTGGCGAGGATCTGCGTATGCGGAGGGGCACCGTGAAGGCGGCCGGGGTCACGAAGAGGTGTCGGAGTAGACTCTGCACGTGACATTCCCGGTCGGTTGGGATGGGCTGAACCGGCTTACGCTTCGCTTCGTCGAGCCGGAGTTGGAGCGCGCGTATCGTGACGCGGATCAAGCGCCGGGGGTGCGACGTGCTCGGACGGCCAGCCTGCTTGCGGTCGGCGTGTGGGTGCTCGTCGCTCTCGTTGGTCCGCCTGCGGTCGGGATCGCAGCTGGCTCTACGTGGCTGATCGCCGGGGTCATGACTGTGTTCCTGCTGGGATGCGCGTGGGCGAGTCGATGGGCGACGACCCAACCTAGACGAAGCCTGATCGGACTCGGGCAACAGGTCGCAGCCACTGCGGCAGTGCTGACCTTGACCTCGGTGACGGATAGGTTCGCGATGTACGCACTGCCTGGGATGATGCTGACGGCGGTGTTCGGGTTCTCGGTGACCAGGCCACCGTTCGTCGGTTCGATCCTGCTGGGCGTCGTCTACTGTCTGAGCTTCCTGGCGGTCGCCGCCAGATCGGGGCTCGGATCAGAGCTTTCGCTGCAGTTCCTGCTGCTTGCGGCAACGGTGGTCAGCGCGTCGGTCGGGGCCTACCTGCTCGAGCGTTCGCAGCGTGAGGCGTACGCCCAAAGCAGGTTGGTGATGGCGTTGCATCAGCGCGTCGATGCCCTGCTGCGGACATATCTTTCCCCCGACGTGGCGGCAACGCTGATCGATGATCCGGATCGCGCCTCACTCGGCGGTGTGGAGACGGAGGTGACCGTCCTTTTCGCCGACCTGGGCGGCTACACGGCGTTTGCAGAAAAGGCCACACCGACGGAGGTCGTCGCCATGCTCAACGAGCTGTTCGGCGCGGCTGTGCCGATCGTGCTTGCCGAGGGCGGTGCCGTGGTGCAGTTCATGGGCGACGCCATGATGGTCATCTTCAACGCCCCGACGCCACAACCGGACCACGCGCTGCGGGCTGCCCGCTCGGCGCTGGCAATGCAATCAGCGATCGCTCGCCTGCCGTCCACCGGAAACGCGCCCCGCTTCCGAGTTGGCCTCAACACCGGGCCGGCGATCGTGGGAAACATCGGCGCCGCCCAGATCCGGAACTTCCTGGCGATCGGTGACACGACGAATCTCGCAGCACGCCTGCAGACATACGCACCGGTGGGCAGCGTGGTGATCAGCGCGAACACCTACGAGCAGATTTGCGACCAAGCCGTCGTCCGCCGACTCGGGATCCCGCAACTCAAAGGAAAGTCGCAGGCCGTCGAGGTCTACAAGCTGATTGATCTGCGACCAGGGACACCGCACAGGCAGCGTGCCTAGCGTGAGGGCGGTGACCACTGGCTTGCCGGTTTAGTGGAAGCGTCTGTCCGTCTTCTCGGAGGATCTCGAAACCACCGACCCGGGGGGAATGGGCACCGTCCACGGACACGACCCTTTTGCAGGATTACATCGAGACCCTCAAACGGGCAGTGCCCGACCCGCGGGCCGTTATCGACGACATGCATGACGCCGGCGACGCGGTCGTGGTCGTGGTCGAGGGCCGGTTCGCGGGGACGTTCACTGGCCCACTCGCCAGCCCTGATGGCGACAACGACCCCACCGGCGCGGTCGTCGACCTGCGATTCGCCGACGTTTCGCGCGCCCGAGGCGGCAGGATCGTCTCCTATCACACCTACTACGACCAACTCGGACTACTCACAAAACTGGAGTAGTTCAGCTCCTGCGAAATTTGGCTTCCGAAGCGGACAACGCCCGTTCTGAGCCTTTTACGCGCGTCTCGAGACGCGGTGAGCACTGCATCCAGACCAGCTGTCATGAGGGTGCGGATCTGTCGAGCCCGAGTTGATGGGCGAGCACGACGATTTGGACGCGGTTCCTGAGGCCGAGCTTGGCGAGCACGTGCGAAACGTGCGTCTTGATCGTTGCCTCCGTCACGACCAGATGCGCGGCGATCTCGGCGTTTGTCATCCCCAGTGCGACCAGCCGCAGCACCTGGAGCTCGCGGTCGGTGAGTTCCGCCAGCGCATCGGCGGCCGGCGGTTCGGGCCGGTTCAGGGTCGGCACGACGCGGTCGAGTAGGCGGCGGGTCACCTTTGGTGCCAGCAGTGCGTCGCCGCGCGCGACGACGCGAACCGCGTTGACCAGCTCCTCGGGTGGCGCGTCCTTGATCAGGAATCCGCTGGCGCCGGCCTGCAGCGCGTCGACCACGTACTCGTCGAGATCGAACGTCGTCAGGATCAGCACCCGTTGACCCGGGAGGCGACGCGTTGCCTCGACGCCGTCCATCACGGGCATCCGGATGTCCATGACGACCACGTCCGGCTGGACGCGCTCGGTGACCTCGACCGCCTCGGCGCCGTCCCCGGCCTCACCAACGACCTGGATGTCCGGCTGAGCCTCGAGGATCATCCGGAAGCCTGCCCGCATCAGCGGCTGATCGTCGGCGACGACCACCCGGATGCCGCTCACCCCGCGCCCCCTTCCGTCGGCAGCACCGCCTGCAGCAGGTAGCCGCCCCCAGGCGCCGCACCGGCCCTGAGCGAGCCGCCGAACAGCGCCGTCCGCTCCCGCATCCCGATCAGCCCGTGACCGCCCGGGGGCGCGGCTGTCGCGGCGCCCGGGCCGTCGTCGCTGACCCGCAGCTCGAGCGCGTCAGGCAGGTAGCGCACGAGCACGTCGGCTCTCACCGTGCCGGCGTGCTTGAGGACGTTGGTCAGCCCCTCCTGGACGATCCTGTAGGCAGACACGCCGACGGCAATCGGCACGGGACGCGGCGCGCCGTCGACGGTCAGCTCGACCAGCAGGCCCGCCGTCCGCATCTGGGTGACCAGGCTCTCGATCTGCTCGACGCTGGGCTGCGGCCCTCGCTCGCTGCCGTCGGTCACGCGCAGCAGGTCGAGGACGCGGCGCATCTCGGCGAGCGCCTGGCGGCCCGTGTCCGCCATCGAGTCGAGCATCGGCCTGCCCGGGTCATCGGCCGGAAGCGTCTCTCGCAGTGCACCGGCCTGCACGACCATTAGCGTGACGTGGTGGGCGACCACGTCGTGCAGCTCGCGGGCGATCCGCGCGCGCTCCTCGGCTAGCGCCGAGTCCGCCTCCAGGGCGCGTTCCCGCGCGAGCTGGAGCGCGCGCTCCCGGAGCGCTTCGACGTACTGCCGGCGCGTGCCCATGTAGAGGCCGATTCCGGTCGCCGCGGCGACGCTGACCGCCGCCGACACGGCGTTGCCGACGGGCGAGTCGGTGGTGTGGATGACCTGTACCAGCATGGCGACGAGGGCGATCCCCGCCGCCTTCAGCCCCTCGTCCCGCGGTCGCCGGGCACAGACGGTGTAGAGCGCGACGAGGAGCGTCGGGGCGCTGACCACGCGCAGCGCGAGCAGCCCCTCTGTGGCGACGATTGCAGCGTTCATGGCCAGCACAGCCATCGGCCGGCGCCGTCGCTCGAGCAGGGCGAGCGCACCGCCGACGCCGAGGACGATCTCGGCCATCGTGTCGGTCGCGGTGCGCTCGCCAAACGTCTCGGCGATGATGACGACGAGCGCCAGCCCGACCGCCAGACCGACGTCGACCAGCCGCTCGGGCAGGAGGACTCTCGGTGGGCCAGGGAGCTCCTCGGTCATTGGCACGAAGGCTACGCCTCCAGACGAAGCGTGCGGCGCGCTGCCACGGCCAGCATCACCACCGTCCACACCGTGAGGACGGCGACCGCTGCGCCAGCCGTCATCGCGAACCCGAGCGGCTCGTTGCTGAAGGGCTCGAGCCGCAGCGCGGCGGCGCGAGGGACGAGCTGTCGAACCGGGCCGAGCTGGTCGATGCTGAGCAGCAGGGGCGACAGGGCGAGTTGCCAGCCGAGCAGCACGCCGACCGCGGTGGCCCGGGATCCGACCACCGCGGAGAACCCGAGCGCGAGCAGCAGCTGGGCGGTCATGACGGCGATCAGCCAGACGGCGTCCTTCGCGATCAGCGAAGCGCTCGGAGTGCGAAGGTCGCCGGCCAGTGCGAACGTGCACACGACCGCGACGGCGAACGCCAGGAGCACCATCGGCAGAAGCACGATCAACGCGCCCGGGAGCCGAGCGGCGAACAGCGCGATCCGCGACCGGCCGGTAACCACCAGCTCGCGGAAGACGCCGGCCGACTGGTCGCCGATGCCGGCGGTCGTGCCGATCAGGACGGCCGCGACCCCGCCGATGGTCGTGATGATCCACAACGAACCCTCGAGACTGTGGCTGCCGCCGGCGGGGCCGTACTTCCCGGCATTGCTCAGGTGGTAGCCCCATGCGATCCCGTAGGCGACGACCACGGCGACGACGGTCAGGATCACCGCCCAGATCATCTGCCCCCGGCGCCGCACGAGCTTGAGCACCTCGGCTGCGATCATCCGCCCGTTCATGCCACCGCTCCCCGCGTCGTGGTCAGCTCGAGGAAGCGCTCCTCGAGCGTCCGCCGCGCAGGGCTGATCCGGTAGATGTCGATGCCGGCGTGGACCAGTGTGCGAGTGACGCCGGGGATCGCCTCGCGGTCATCGCGTGCGATGGTCAGCCGCAGGCCCTCGTCGGTGCGGGCAACCGTCGCTATGGCGGGCGACGCGACGAGCACTCGCTTAGCTGCCTCGCGGTCGCCGCACTCGAGGTCGACGACCAGGTTCCCGTCGGCCGCGATCTCGCTGATCGTGCCCTGCATGAGGACGCGGCCGCCGTCGACGATCGCGGCCGCATCGCAGATCTTCTCGACCTCATCCAGCAGGTGCGAGGAAAGGAAGACTGTCCGGCCCTCGCCGACCAGGTCGCGGACGAAGCCGCGGAACTCGAGGATGCCGCCAGGATCGAGGCCGTTGGTCGGCTCGTCGAGGATCAACAGCTCCGGGTCGGCGAGCAGGCAGCGGGCGATCCCCAACCGCTGCCGCATACCCATCGAGTAGGTCGCCACGCGGTCGTCCGCCCGATCGAGCAGTCCCATCCGCCCGAGCGAGGCGTCGATGCGCTCGACGGCGGCCGTGTCCCGCACGGCGGCGGCGATCCAGAGATTCTCGCGACCCGTCAGGTGCCCGTGGAAGCTTGGCTCCTCGACGATCGCCCCGACCCGGGCCAGCGCCTCTGCTCGTCGCTCCGGGACGGGAAGCCCGAGCAGCTCCATCGTTCCTGCGCTGGCCGGAGTCAGGCCGAGCAGCGTGCGGATGAGGGTGGTCTTGCCAGCGCCGTTCGGCCCCAGGAAACCGAACGCGCAACCGCGCGGGACCTCGAGCGTGGCGGCGTTGACGGCGATCCTGTCGCCGAACTTCTTGGTCAGGCCGGACGTCCGAATGACGGGCCCGGCCGGGGTATGAGATGTGCGTGTCGCGTCCATGCTCAGAACGCTACGAGCCGATCGCCGCCACCGCCTCGGCCACGCGACTGAACTTTGACCTCATCCCAAAGTCGCAGCACCCTCACGGGCAATACGGCCGGACGAAGCCAGGTGGCGAGACACAGCGCCTCGGACGGGACGCCAGCCCACACAGCTGTGAGCATCCACCCGGAGCGCCCGACGCGCCCAGCGGGCAGAGAACCCCGGGTGAGCTTGTATAAGGTGCCCGCTTATACGTGGAGCCGCCACGACGACCGAGCCCCTAGGGCTGCTCCCGGAGCCCGGGTGGCAGGAGGCAAAACCCCTGCAAAACGCGTACGCGGCCGTTCGCAGACCTTCGCACCCATTCGCAGAGAAAACCGCTCCAAACCCGCGGGTTTCGCGAAGAATCGCAGCATATTGACCTAGTAGCGGGGGCAGGATTCGAACCTGCGACCTTCGGGTTATGAGCCCGACGAGCTACCGGACTGCTCCACCCCGCGCCGATGCATCGGATTTTACCACAGTGGGCATTGGTAGAGTTGCCCCCGTGCTGCTGGCCTTGATCATCCTCTGGCTCGTCGTCGTCGTGGCCACCTCGGTCTGGGTGGGCCTGCGCGGGCGCCGCCTGGCGGTGTCCGCCAAGGCCGCGCAGGCGGAGGTCGATCGCTACATGGAGGCGTCGCGGCTCGACCTGCTGCCGGCCAAGCTCGAGGAGCTGCAAGGGCGCCAGCACGCGCTGAAGGAGGTGCTGGCGCGGCTGCAGGTCTCGATCGCCGAGTTCATGGTGCTGTACCGCTCGCTCGACGCGGTGCGCCGCCAGCTGACGAACGCCCGCAGCTTCTTCATGACCAAGTGACCGTGCGCGTCGCCGCCATCGACATCGGCACCAACTCGACGAGGCTGCTGGTCGCCGATGCGGACGATGGGGCTTTGCGCGAGGTGGAGCGGCTGCTCGAGATCACGCGGCTGGGCGACCGGGTGGATGCCGACGGGCAGCTCGCAGAGGCGTCGATGCAGCGGGTCGAGACGTGCGTCGCGCGGTTCGCGGATCGCGCGCGAGAGCTGGACGCCTCCACCCCGCTCGCGGTGGCGACCAGCGCCGTTCGCGACGCGGCCAACGGCGCCGAGTTCATGCGGCGTCTGGAGCAGGGCTGCGGTGTGCGCATTCGGGTGTTGACGGGCGAGCAGGAGGCGCGGCTGACGCTGCGCGGCGTCGTCTCGGGACGGCGGCTGGCCGGCGCCGTGGTCGTCTGCGACATCGGTGGCGGCAGCACCGAGCTGATTGCGGGCGAGGATGGCCGCGTCGGCTTCGCGGTCAGCCTGAACATGGGCTGCGTGCGGATGAGCGAGCGGCACCTGCACAGCGATCCGCCCACCACCGAGGAGGTTGCGACCCTGCGGCGCGAAGCGGCCGGGATGCTGCCCGGCGACGTGCCGGCCGGCTCCCTGATCGGCGTGTCGGGCACCATCACCACGCTGGCGACGATCGACCTCGGACTGGACGAGGAGATCCCGGAGCGGGTCGACGGGCACGAGCTGTCG
>Ga0164301_10000680_pt1 | contig 10156 bp, 11 predicted proteins | sample Whisoiple_231_MG_FD_109711 | JGI IMG/M metagenome (GOLD analysis project Ga0164301, IMG submission 109711) | Unamended control soil microbial communities from upstate New York, USA - Whitman soil sample_231_MG | ecosystem: Environmental > Terrestrial > Soil > Agricultural land ... | reverse complement strand
GTGCCGAGGAGTTGGTCGGCCTGCTCGTCGAGTTCTACGGTGCGGGTCTGGCCCGCATCCTGGAGTTGCTCGACGAGCAGGCCGTCACTCCGCTGCTGGCCGACAAGATGGTGACGGGGCTGTTGGTGCTGCCCGACCTGCACCCGCAGAGCACCGAGGAGCGTGTCCTCGCCGCGCTGGAGCGGGTCCGGCCTTACCTGGGCTCGCATGCCGGCGACGTCGAGTACCTCGGGCTGGACCCCGACGGCACCGTGCGGTTGCGGTTGGCGGGCAGCTGTGATGGCTGCCCGTCCTCGGCCCTCACCGTCAAGATGGCGATCGAGAAGGGAATTGAGGACGTCGCTCCGGAGGTCACCAAGGTGGAGGTGGAGGGCGTCGCGCCCGATCCAGCTTCGCCGCTCACTGCGGGAGCAGTGCCCGAAGGGGCCACCATGCTCCCGTTGATGCAGGTGAGCAAGCAGCCAGAGGCACCGGCTGCGACGTGGGTTCAGGTCGACGGGATCGAGGGACTCGGTCAGGGTCAGCTGGTTCCCATGCTGGTTGGCGACACCGCAGCGGTGGTGTGCAACGTGGCAGGGAGTCTGTACGCCTACGCTGACCGCTGCGCGGTGTGCGGCTCCGGCCTGACCGGTGCGGAGCTGGACGGGGCCTTGCTGGCCTGTCCCGGCTGCGCGCAGCGTTACAACGTGGTCCGAGCCGGTCGTGGCTCGAGTGGAAGCGACAAGGCGGCTGGGGTGCACCTCGACCCGCTGCCGCTATTAACCGAGAATGGCGGGGTCCGCATTGCGGTCCCCGCGCAGGCGGTGTCGTGAAAGGGGGGCTGCGGCGCTTCGTTGGGGGCGCCGCTCCCCCTCCGCCTTCTGCCGAGCCGCAGGTTCAGAAGTGCGAGATGTGCGCCGAACCGATCGGCGAGTGGCATGGGCACGTGGTCGACGTCGAGGGCCGCGGTCTGATGTGCACCTGCCGTCCCTGCGCGCTGTTGTTCACCAAGGAAGGTGCGGCTGGCGGACGGTTCAAAGCAGTTCCCGAGCGTTACCGGTACGCCGCGGACGTACCGCTCGCCGAGGCAACCTGGGATTCGATTGGAATCCCGGTGGCGATGGCGTTCTTCTTTACCAATAGCAAGCTCAAACAGACGATGGCCTTCTACCCGAGCCCTGCCGGGGCAACCGAATCGCTGTTGTCCTTGGAAGCTTGGTCTGATCTGCTCGCTGCGACTCCGACCCTGGCGGACCTGCTACCCGACGTAGAGGGATTGCTGGTGCACAAGGGAGAAAGCGGGTTCGAGTGCTTCGCGATCCCGATTGACGCCTGCTACGAGCTCGTCGGTCTGGTCCGCATGCACTGGAAGGGCTTCGACGGCGGCGAAGAGGCTTGGACGGCGATCCACAAGTTCTTCGACGACCTGCGGGAACGCAGCGAAAGAATGGCGGTCGCTGATGGCTGAGCTGTCCTTCACCTGTGTCGATGTACAACCCGAGCGCTACGCCGCGGCGCCCACGTTGCTGTTCCGGCTGCGGGTCGGCGCCGCGGGCGGGCAACGAGTGCGTGCTATCGCGCTGCGTTGCCAGATCAGGATCGAGCCGTCGCGCCGTGGATACGGCGACAAAGAGGCAGCCCGGCTGCTCGAGTTGTTCGGCGAGCGCGGACGCTGGGGTGACACGGTCAAACCATTCCAGTTCGCCAACACCTCGACGGTTGTTCCCAGCTTCAACGACTGGATTGAGCTGGACATAACTGTCCCGTGCAGCTATGACATGGAGGTCACCGCAGGACGATATTTTCATGCCCTCGAAGACGGCGAGGTCCCGTTTATCCTGTTGTTCAGCGGCACTATTTTCGGTGACGGCGAGAATGGGATGTGGATCGAGCAGGTGCCGTGGCCAGCCGAGACCCGATATAAAATGCCCGTAGCGGTGTGGCGTGAGATGATGGACATCCACTTCCCCGGCAGCGGATGGCTGCGGTTGCGTCGAGACACGATCGACGCCCTAGCCGACTTTCGGGCGGCGCGCGCGTTGCCTACCTGGGACGACGCAATCATCGCCGTACTGGACACGGCCCGCGAGCGCACTGTGGTCGGCGAAAACACAGGGGAGGGAGGCTGAATGACAGCTTCGATGGACATCGCCCGGGGGGTGGCCGACGCCGTCCTCTACGAGGGTTACTTGCTGTATCCGTACCGGGCGTCGGCAGCCAAGAATCAGATCCGCTGGCAGTGGGGGGTGCTGATGCCCTCCGCCTATGCCGCAGCCGGGCATGGTGAGCACGCCAGCTCGCACAGCGAGTTCTTGCTGGAGCCCGGCGCCGACCCGGTACTGCACATCCGGTTGCGATTCCTCCAATTGCAGCACCGCAGTGGTGGAGACGGACCAGTTCCCGAATTCGACGAGGCGGTGGAGCACGAGATCGACTCCGTGGTATCAGTAGCGGAGTTGTTGGAGAGCGAACAGGTGATCCCGGTCACCATCCCTGGCAGCACGGAGACCACCGACGGCATCACCCGCCAGCGGTGGCCGCTGACCGGCGAGGTCCGGCTGTCCGGACAGCGGCTGGAAGGCCCGTACGGCATTTTGCACCTCAGCCTCGAGGTCGTTAACACCGCGCCGTGGGTGGATGCGGAGGCAGCGCGACACGTGGCGCTGCGGCACTCGCTGATCGCTGCCCATACGGTGCTGGCGGTCACCGACGGGGAGTTCATCTCGTTGCTCGACCCGCCGGAGTGGGCAAAACCCGCCGTCAAGAGCTGTCGCAACGAACGCACCTGGCCAGTAATGATCGGCGAACCAGGAAGCCGGGACGTTTTCCTGATCTCGCCGATCATTCTTTACGACTATCCAACGATTGCACCGGAAAGTCCCGGCGACTTGTTCGATGGCACCGAGATCGATGAGATTCTCACGTTGCGCACGATGACCCTCACCGATGAGGAGAAGGCCGAAGCGCGGGCCACTGACGAGCGCGCCCGGAAGCTGATGGATCGCGTCGACTCGATGCCGCCGGAGATGCTCGACAAGCTGCATGGAGCGATCCGATATCTTGGCGAGACTCCCCGGACCTCGCGTAGTCCCGGTGAGCCGGATCCGGTCGAGACATTCACCACTCCAGGCACGCCGTGGTGGGATCCCGGCGCGGATTCCTCGGTAGACCCGGACACCGACAGTGTGCTCGTCGCCGGAGTCGAGGTGGCCAAGGGTAGCAAGGTGGTGCTCACGCCGCGGTTGCACGGGACGGACGCTCAGGACATGTTCCTTGACGGGCGCACCGCTACCGTTGCCGCCGTGTTGCTCGATGTCGACGGCAACACGCATATCGCGGTCACCCTCGATGATGATCCGGGCGCCGACCTATCGCTGGTGCAGGGCCGGTTCCAGTACTTCTCCCCCGACGAGATCGTTCCGCTGACGGCCCAATCGGAACAGTCATGACCACGATGGTGGCCGGAATCGGTAACATCTTTCTTGGGGACGACGCGTTCGGCGTCGAGCTGGCTCGCCGGCTCACCTCCGAGACGGTTCCAGACGGTGTACGGGTTACTGATTATGGGATTCGTGGGATGCATCTGGCCTACGACCTCCTCGATATGGCTCCGGACACCACGATCCTGCTCGACGCCGTTTCTCGCGGCGGCGAACCGGGAACGATTTACGTGCTCGAGATCGGCGCGGGCGACGTGCCGGGCATCGAGCCGTCAGCTGTCGACGCGCACGGGATGACTCCGGACGCGGTGCTCGCGCTGCTGGAAAACCTCGGCGGCAGCGCGGGGCGGACCCTGTTGGTCGGCTGTGAGCCGGCCAGCACCGAGGAAGGTATCGGGTTGACCAGCATCGTCGAGTCAGCCGTCGACAGGGCTGTCGCGGTGGTTCTGGATCTGCTCACTGACACGGAAGGAAGTGAAGCGAATGTTCCGTCTGGTGCGTCGGCTGCTGTTCTGGGGGTCAGCGATCGGCCTGGTCACCGTAGCGGTACAGGTTTCTAAGGACGTGGCTCGCTACAAGCAGATAAGCGAGATGTAACCCCAACTCCCACCACGGAGGTAAAGCCCATGTGCCTCGGCATCCCAGGCGAGGTGATCGAGCTCATGCCCGAGCACCCCGATTTGGCCAGGGTCGATGTCAGCGGGGTCAAGCGCGCGATTAATATCGGTCTGTTGACCGATGATCCGCCTGTTCCCGGCGACTGGATTCTCATTCACGTCGGTTTCGCGCTCTCTAAAATCGACGAGAAGGAGGCCAAGGCAGCGATGGACTTCTTGATAGGCATCGGTCAGGCTTACGAGGATGAGATCGCCGCCCTGCTCGAGTCGCGAATCGACGAAAGGCAGTGAGTGGTATGCGATTCGTCGATGAGTACCGGGATGCCGAGAAAGCTCGTACGCTGGCGGCCAAGATTGCGGCGCTGTGCGAGCCGGGGCGACACTACAAATTTATGGAAGTCTGCGGAGGCCACACGCACACCATCTACAAGCATGGGCTGGAGGACTATCTTCCGGAGTCAATCAGCCTGGTGCACGGGCCTGGCTGCCCGGTGTGCGTGCTCCCGATGGGTCGAGTGGACGATGCGATCGCACTGGCCGAGCAGCCAGATGTGATCATGACGTCCTTCGGCGACATGATGCGGGTGCCCGGCGGGCGCGGGTCGTTCTTCGACTCCTCGGCCGCCGGCACCGACATTCGGATGGTCTATTCCCCGCTCGACGCGCTGAAGATCGCCCGGCAGAACCCGAACAAGCACGTGATCTTCATGGCGATCGGTATGGAGACTACCGCGCCGTCTACTGCGATGACCGTGCTGAGGGCGGCGGCTGAGGGCATCGAGAACTTCTCGATCTTCTGCAACCACGTCATGATCGTCCCGGCGATCAAGGCCATTCTGGACTCCCCCGACCTGCGACTGGACGGGTTTATCGGCCCTGGCCACGTCTCCACCGTCATCGGTTGCCGGCCGTATGAGTACATCCCAGCGGAGTACGGCAAGCCGATCGTGACGGCGGGGTTCGAGCCGCTGGATATTCTACAGTCGGTGTATATGCTGCTGCAGCAGCTGGCCGACGGGCGCTGCGAGGTGGAAAACCAGTACTCCCGGGTGGTTCCGTGGGACGGCAACACGGTGGCGCTGCGGGCGATGGGCGAGGTGATGGAGCTGCGTCCCTACTTTGAGTGGCGTGGCCTCGGGTTCATCTCGCACTCCGCACTGCAGGTCCGGGAAAAATACGCGGCCTTCGACGCGGAGCGGCACTTCACGCTTCCCGGCGTCCGGGTCGCCGACCCGAAGGCCTGCCAATGCGGCGAGGTGCTCAAGGGTGTGCTTAAGCCGTGGGAATGCAAGGTGTTCGGCACCGCGTGCACGCCTGAGATGCCGATCGGCACCTGCATGGTCTCCTCGGAGGGAGCCTGCGCGGCGTACTACAACTTCGGCCGGTTCAGCCGTGAGCGGATCCGTGAAGTCAGCATCGAGACGAGCCGGGCATGACGCCTCAGGACACTACCCAGCAGCACCAAGCTGACTGGGCGGAGGCGGCCGTCGCCGAGCACGCCGAGGAAAATGACACAGGACACCTCGCGCATGCCACAGTCGGGGCTGCTCCCGCCAGCCGGGAGCAGTTGGTGCTCGAACGCATCGATCGGGCGAGGCGGGCCCGTCCCCGGGTGCGGGAGAAACTCATCACCCTCGCGCACGGAGCCGGTGGCAAGGCCACCCAGTCGCTGATCGAGGCGATATTTCTTGACGCCTTCCGCAATCCCCTGCTGGAGCCGCTCGAGGACGCCGCGACGGTGACGGCCGGCAATGTTCAGCTGGCGTTCACCACGGACTCCTATGTGGTGTCGCCGCTGTTCTTCCCAGGTGGGAACATTGGTGACCTCGCAGTCAACGGCACGGTCAATGACCTGGCTGTCTCCGGTGCGCGGCCGGCGCATCTGTCCGCCGGGTTCATCCTGGAGGAAGGATTCCCGGTCGAGGACCTGCGGCGGATCGTGGCCTCGATGGCTGCGGCCGCTACCGCAGCCGGGGTTTCGATCGTCACCGGCGACACCAAGGTTGTGCAGCGCGGCAAAGGTGACGGCTGCTACATCAACACAGCCGGAGTGGGATTGATCACCAGCGGCCTGAACCTGGGCGTGGCCACTGCCCGTCCGGGCGACGTTGTGATCGTCTCAGGACCGGTGGGCGACCACGGAATCACCATCATGCTGGAACGTGGTGAACTCGACCTCGAGGCCGATCTGGTCTCCGATACCGCATCGGTGTACGAGCTGGTCCAGGGACTGCTCGATGCGGTGGGCCCGGATGTCCGAGCGATGCGCGATGCCACCCGTGGTGGTGTCGCGACGATCCTCAACGAGGTGGCCACGGCTGCTGGCGTGGCCGTGGTGGTTGAGGAGGAAGCCGTTCCGGTACGCCCGGAGGTGCGCGGCGCCTGCGAGCTACTGGGCATCGACCCGCTCTACGTCGCCTGTGAAGGGCGCATAGTGGTGATCGTCGATCCTGCCGCCGCCGATGCTGCGGTCGCGGCATTGCAGGCCCATCCACTCGGTGCAGGAGCCACCGTTGTCGGTCGCGTTGCCGTGGATCCTCCTGGACTGGTATTGCTCAAGACCGGATTCGGCGGCACCCGCATCATTGATCTGCTGGTCGGCGACCCGCTTCCGCGGATCTGCTGAGGACATCGCTAGGAGGTCCGCTGAATCGCAGCGAGTTGATCACCGAGCTCGTGGCCGATTGGCCCGAGCCCGGTGAGATTGTCTACCTTGAGCGCCGGGGTGACAGTTACACGATACGGCGCGTAGGCGCTGATGGTGCTATGCCGCTGCCGACGCCGGACGAGGCACTGCCTGATGCCTGGATCTACTACGGCGGATGGCCAGCGCGTGATAAGCACGAACAGTCGGTGTTCTTCGATGACCTGTTCGCGGAGATGGAGGCGGCGGCCGGGGGTCACGATCGTTGCCGTTGGTCGGTGGATGATCCTTGGCCGCACGCGCACTAAGTCACGCTCACCACGTTACGGGCACGGAGTCGAGGTGGGATGGCCTACCGCATTCACGCGTCCGATCGGACCGCGTTCAAGCGCTGCCGTCGGCAATGGGATCTGAGTTCGCGCAACCGGCAGAACCTCGAACCGATCGCCGGTTCCGGTCTGATTGACCTTGCTCAGGCTGTGCATGATGCACTCGCGGTGTACTACTTCCCCGGAATGTGGGAATGGGACAGGTCCATCGTGGCGCCTCTGGTGCATCAGGCTCTGGAGCGTTCGGTGCGCACCCAGGCGAAGGCTGTAGGCGGCGTTGGGGTCGACGACCAAGCCCTGCAGGAGACGCTGGATTGCGGTCGTGCTCTGCTCGATGCCTACGCCGCGTGGGCCCCGACAGTCGATCACTTCACCCCAATTCGCGTCGATACCGACTTCGAGGCGAATATCCCCGACCCAGCGACGCCCGGGGCCACTCTCGTGACCCCTACCGGTGCGGAGATCCGGTATTGCGACCGTGTTGACCTGCTTGCGATCGACTCCGACGACGCTTACTGGGTTGTTCAGCACCGACTGGTCACCGACGACTGGGCCGATCAAGACGCACTGCAGCTAGATGAGCGGTCGATCGCGTGGAGTTGGGCGTGGCCGCAGTTCTATTTGGGGATGCAGATCACAGGCACCATGTACAACGAGATCCGAGCCGACGCCAGCGGTGTGGACGCGAGCGCCACGCACCCGGTTCGGCATCAGCAGGTGCATCATCGCCGAATGTATGCCCGCAGCGGGACCGTCTCAGGAGAGCGGTTGCAAGCCGAAGGCACTGACGCGTTCCGCCGCACGATGATCCGGCGCGGTGCGGCGGAACTGGCAGCGGCCGGCGCTGACCTCGCCGCGGAGGTCAGCGCGGCCACCAGTACCAACCTTGAGGTTTATCCGAGCCCGGAACCGCACGTATGCGGACAGTGTTCCTACCGCGCCCCGTGTCTGATACTCAACCAGGGTGACGACGCCACCGGCGAACTATCGAAGTCCTACCAGCACCGTCCTCCGGAGGTCGTCCAGGAGGGGCGGCTAGGCGGTGTGACCTGGTCAATGAACCGCGGCGCGGCGCCGCCCCGGTGGCCGATTTAAATGCGGTGCTTATCGAGGGCAAGCTGTACCCGTAGAACGCGAACTCCATTGACGTGCATCAGCCTTCCAGGCTTCAGGAAGGCAAGGAATTCACGAAGAAGGTTAACTTCAGGCGAGGATGTGCAGACCCATGAGTGCTTCCCTTGTGTGGATCTCGGGTGCGTCAGGCGGTATCGGGCAGGCGCTGGCCAAGACCGTACCTTGGGAGGGCGCCCGGGTGATCGGGATAAGCCGGCACCGCCCAGAGGGCACCATCGATCACCTCAAGGCAGACCTCGCTGATCCATCGATGTGGCCTGTGGTCGGGGATTCATTCCGTCGCGAAATGGAAGGGTTCGACGGCGAGCACGTAGTGTTCGTCCACGCCGCCGGCACCGTCGACCCCACGGGCTTCGCCGCGGAAGTCAATAGCGACGCGTACCTGCGCAACGTGCTCCTGAACAGCGCCGCCCCCCAGATACTCGGTCAGCTTTTCCTGGCTGCCGCCCACCCGGTCAATGCTCATCGCCACCTCGTCATGCTTACCTCAGGCGCCGCCCGGAGCGTCTATCCGGGATGGGCGTCGTATGGAGCGAGCAAGGCCGCCATCGACCAATGGGTGCGCAACGTGGGCGCTGAGCAGGATGAGCGTGGCGGCGTGCAGGTGTTGTCGGTCGCTCCGGGCACGGTCGACACTGCCATGCAGGCGCAACTCCGCAACACCCCAGAAATGGACTTCCCGAGTCGTCAGAAGTTCCTGGGCCTTCATGAACAAGGCAAGCTCAGCGATCCTCAGCAGGTGGCGGGTCAGATCTGGGCGCTGCTTGACCGAGGCCTGGACAATGGAAGCGTGATCGACCTCCGAAATTTAGTCCCTTCCTAATCCGAATCGGCACCTGCTCGCCTGTTCGAACGGCGCAGGCGAAAAACACATGCGATCGCGGCTAAGGATAGTCCTGGGCGATGGTGTCGCGGGAGCGCGGCCAGGTCCAGGTGGTGCCGGTTGACCTGGCGATAGCACCGGCGATAACGCTCACTAGCAGGTCTCGGGTCATTCCGCCGACGCCCTCGAGCCCGGCCTTGAGCTTAAGTCGTTTCTCCGGATCCGGTTCGTTCACGGCACCCTCGACGAGTACCGCCAGCATCCGATCGGCCAGTAGCTCAGCGCTGTCGGGCCCCCCACCGACACCCCGCAGCGAGCGCCCGGAGGCATCCGTGATCACGGGCACCGCTGGCTCGCCACCTCGTCCGGGGCCGCTGCAGTTGACCGCCACCGGGTAGTTGTAGGAGCTCAAGCGGCGCAATGACTCCCGCACATTGTCGTAGTGCTCCTCGGCAAAAACGCGCAGCGCCTCACCCACCTCGACACTGTGCCCGTTGCGCCCGAACCGTTCGACCACCCAATGCAGCACCTCGAAATCATCAGACCACAGCTCTTCCACGCGACCAGCTTCCCAAGTCCGTCCACCCGATCATGATCTATGGGAGTACCAACCGGCGGAGGTGGTTTTGAAGTGCCACCTCCGCCGGTCCCCCGTTTACGCTCGCCGGCCCGACCTCGCTCCTCCCCCGTTGGGGTGGCCACGGTGAGGTCGAAAATCGACGAGACGAAGCATGGTGGTGTCTTCCTTCCTTCCAGTCCTGCCCGCCGCATGCATGATCCCGTCAGATCAGACCACAGGACTGCGCCTCTTTAGATTTCGGCAGCATAAAATCACATCTTCGGCTGCTCGCTGTTCTGACCCCCCAATGCCACGGCTCCGTCATGTTGGATTTTTGTCTGTTTTGACCGGCTTGGTGATTAGGTCGACGCACCAGCGGATGCCGTGTGAGAAGTGACGGCGGGCCTTTTTGAGGTTGGTCCATCCGGCGAGGCGGAACGCGGCCATGACTGTGTTGCGGATGATCGCCATTGCCTGTGGTGCGGTGCCGGCGCGGAGGGTGGATCTGTCCTCGTTGAAGGTGGTGTCGCGGACCCAGTGGAGTCTGATCTCGATGGCACCCCAATGGTCGCGTAGCAGTTGGGCGAGATCTTGACCCGCGGCGTTGTCCGCAGCGAGGCTGGTGATGCAG
>Ga0164301_10000677_pt1 | contig 10172 bp, 13 predicted proteins | sample Whisoiple_231_MG_FD_109711 | JGI IMG/M metagenome (GOLD analysis project Ga0164301, IMG submission 109711) | Unamended control soil microbial communities from upstate New York, USA - Whitman soil sample_231_MG | ecosystem: Environmental > Terrestrial > Soil > Agricultural land ... | reverse complement strand
GTCCGCGTCCGCGACGAGTACCACGGCTGCCGCTCCTGGGTCGAGATCGACCGCGAACTGCCCTTCGAGGGCACGCCGGTGATGGCCGACGAAGAGTTCGACCGCGCCCGCGAAGAGATTCGCAACCGCTGCGGCGCCGGCGAGCCGGCCCTCGTCTAGCCAACCTCCCGCCTCGCTAGTCTCGCCTCGATGTCCTGGGTTGAGACCGAGTCGCTGAGCTTTACCGCTCGCCACGACTCCGACGACTCCGCCTTCGCCGAGCGCACGCTCGACCGGCTCGAGGAACTGCGGCTGCGGCTCGAAGACCGCTTCGAGACAGTGCCGGAGGAGGTGACGATCGTCGTCCACACCAACCCGCTGTGGCTGACGGCTGCCCACCCCTTCCTCCCCGCCGCCCGCTGGTCATCGGCCCCCGCCGGCCGCCGCTACCTCGCCGGCTGGCCGATGTCGACCGAGCTGCACGTCCTCAACGACCCCCACATGGAACGGCGCGCCGCCGGCGACGACTCCTACGAAGCGCTGCGCGGCACCGCCGAGCGCCTCTACGCGCAGATGGTGATCGCCGCCAACAACACCGCCCTCCCCCCCTCCTGGACCCCGCGCCGCTTCGCCCGCTACCTGCGCTGGGCCTGGCTGGTCGAAGGCGGCGCCCAGTACTTCTCCCGCCAGGTCGGCCTCTACCGCGCCGCGGTGATCCGCCGCCTGCGCGAGAGCGCCCGCCCCTCCTTCCCGCCCTCGCGCCGCGACGCGGTGATCCTCGGCGGCACGATCTTCGACCTGCTGGAGAACGAACGCGGCCCCGAGGCCTGCGAGCGCCTGGTCGCCAAGCTGCTCCCCCAGGGCCCCGAGGTCCAGCTCGAAGACGCCTTCGACGCCCGCTTCCGCGAGATCGAGGACGCCTGGCGCGACTACCTGCGCGAGATGGTCCGCGGCCCGGTCGCGGTCTGAGCCGGCATCAAAGAACGCGGAAGAGAATCCAGATGCTGGAGACCAGCGCCATCGCCACGAAGGCAACCGCGAAAGTCCGGACGTAAGCGCCGATCACCCCGTAGTTGCGGGGGCCTCGACCGCCCTGCGCCTCTTCGAGGTAGCGAGCGTTCACCGGTTCCGGCGCTTCGTACTCGTCCGCCGTCACGTTCTCCACCAGGATCGCGTTGGCTGCTTCGACGTAGTTCGGGTGAACCAGGATCCGGCGGGATCCGCCGCCGGGACTCAACAACCCGTAGCCGAGCTGGGGACCGTTGGCTCCTACCTGCTGCTGGATGCTGAGGATGCCGGCGCTCTTCAGGAGCCCACGAATCGCTTCGGCCTCACCCTCGTCCGCCGCCCAGGCAACCTGCACGAGATCCTCAGCCATCGCGACCTCAGGTCAGCTGGTAGAGCAGTAGGACGAAGAGGCCGCCGGCGATCACCGCGACGACGATCCAGAAGGCCAGCCGCGCCGGGGAGGTGAGGCCGGTTTCCCCGCGCGCCAGGCGCCGTTCCTGTTCCAGCTCGGCGACCTCGTCCGCTTCGTCCTCGATCAGCACGTCGGCCAGCACCTGGCGCGCCTTCTGCGCCTGGCTGGAGGCGACGTAGACGTCGCGCGGGCCGCTGGAGAGGAAGTCCGGGTTGTCGAAGCCGCCGCTCCGTTTCAACATCGAGGGGATGCCGGCCTCGGAGAGCAGCCCCTGCAGCATCTCGCCTTCGACCTGATTGCGGGCGAAGGCGACCTTGACCATCGGGCCGTCGCCGCCACCTCCACCGCCGCCGCCCTCGTCGCCACCGCCGCCGGGACCGCCGCCGCCGTGGGCGGCGCCGCGCCGGGGCTCGCCGGGGGGCTTATGAGACGTCGAGATCGACATCGGCGATCTTCAGGTCGGCGAGGTCGTAGGCCTTGACGTCCGGCGCCTCTTCGTTCTCCAGGGAGACGATCACGTAGACCTGTTCGGGCCAGGCGACCGCCTGGTTGACGTCGGTCTGCGAGGGATAGGCGGCGCTGCGGGTGTGCGAGTGGTAGATCCCGAGCAGCTCGTCGCCGGCGCCTTCGATCGCTTTCAGCGCGTCGAACTGGCCCTGCGGGTCCATCTCGTAGCGCAGCGGGCTGGCGGCGGCGTTCTCGACCCGCACCACGCTGGTCGCCTCGCCGTCGCGGCCGCCGATCATCCCGCAGCACTCGTTCGGCAGATCCTCGCGCGCATGCGCAACCATCTCGTCGATCAGGGCCTGGGAGATCTTCATCGGCTGAGGCTAGCCGCCGCGCGGCCGGCCTACCACCAGACGGTGGAATCGAGGTTTTCGATCTCCTCGATCGGCTTCGTGTAGACGCCGGAGGAGAGGTACTTCCAGCCGTCGTCGGGGATCAGGAAGACAACGTTGCCGGACTCCAGCTCGCTCGCGATGCGGTGGGCGATGTAGGCGATCGCGCCGCCGGAGACGCCCGAGAAGACGCCCTCCTCGTCGAGCAGCTTCTTGGTCCAGACGATCGCGTCGCGGTTGGACACCATGATCTTGCGGTCGAACATGTTGATGTCGATGATCGGCGGGATGAAGCCGTCGTCGAGCGAGCGCAGCCCCTGGACCAGCTCCCCCTGCATCGGCTCGGCGGCGACGATCAGCGTCTCCGGGTTTGCCTCCTTGAGGCGGCGGCCGTTGCCCATCAGGGTGCCGCCGGTGCCGAGGCCGCCGACGAAGGCGGTCACCTCGTCCAGCTCTTCGAGGATCTCGACCGCGGTGCCGTTGTAGTGGGCCAGCGGGTTGGCCTCGTTGCCGTACTGGTAGGGCATGTAGAAGCCAGGGTCCTGGGACATCTCCAGCGCCACCTCGACCGCGCCGTTGGAGCCCTTGGCGCCCTCGGAGTAGACGATCTCGGCCCCGTACATGCGCAGCAGCTGGGTCCGCTCCTCGGTGACGTTGTCGGGCATCACCACCTTCAGCGGATAGCCCTTGCGCCGGCAGATCATCGCCAGGGCGATGCCGGTGTTTCCCGAGGTCGGTTCGAGGATCGTGTGGCCGGGCTCAATCGCGCCCTCGGCCTCCGCCGCCTCGATCATCGACTTGGCGACCCGGTCCTTGACCGAGCCGGTCGGGTTGTGCCCCTCGAGCTTGGCGTAGATACGGACGTCCGGCTTCGGCGAGAGCCGCGGCAGCTCGACCAGCGGCGTATTGCCGATCGACTCGACAACATTGCCGAAGCGACCGCCGCAGGGTTTGTTGAGAAGTTCCGCCATTCCGCCGCCCGTTACTTCAGAAAGTGTAGCGAGGGTCGGAGCGGGCAGTGGGTCAGTTTGAAGCCGGTCGATGGGCTCGGGAGCCAAAGTGCCGGGCCAGTCCAGCATTCGGCCACATATGGGTATCGTCGGCTACTCATGCCAAAGGATCGAGAAACCGTGTTCGCAGTCAGCGAGACCGTCCAGATCGTCTACCTGCGCAGCAGCCAATACCCCTACGAATACGCGATCATGCTCCAGGTCCGAAATGGGGACGGATGGCAGACGGTCATCGTGGCTGACAATTCCCATGAGGGGGAACGGAGAGACAAAAGCGTTGACGACCATCATTGTCATCGCTACGCTGGCGATAAGAAGCGGTCAGCAGAATCGCTGCCATACGAGGTAGTCGATACCAATGACGCTATGGCTAAGGCGATCCGATGGTTCGCCGATGATTGGGAAGAACTAATCTCATGACTATGGTCCGAACGCCCGCTCAAGAGACTGCCCTAACCGCTTTCATAGATGCCGCTAAGGCGGATGAGGATTATGGCTATCCGCATGGCGCTGCTTTTATAGCTGCCGATGATCCGGAGCGGGCAGCTGGCGTTCTCTGGAGCTATCTACAGGAAGGGCGACCGACGGTCCTGGTGAAAGAGGATCGAGCCGAGATGCTGATTCTCCCCGTGCGGCTGAGTCTTTATCGCCGACTGGCTGATCGTCTCCGTGGTCGACTCCCGGTGGAAGTAGCCTGCCGGCCCTACCCAATGACCGCCGAGATGGCCGCTCACCACCACGGGTCAGCTCTTAGAGCAGAGATCAAACGGGACTCGCTGGTTAGCGACGACCTTGCCTTCGCCTGCGCCTAGCTCTCCTCAGTCCAGCAGCCCCGCGGATTCTTCCAGCGACCAGACGTGATCCGCGACCCCTGACGCCATCGCAGGCGTACGCGGGTGGCGCTCCAGAGGTGGTGGGTCAGTTTGAGATGAGGTGGGGGCTGGGGCTAGGCTTCTACTTCGGATGGTCACCAGCTACCCGAAATATTGGAAGTGGCTGCCATTCACCGCACTTGGCCTGATGCTCGCCGGAGATTTCGCTCCGATCTCCGACTCGCTAGACAACATCTTGACCGGGGTGGCGATCGCGAGCCTGCTGGCCTTCTCCGGCACCTATTACTGGCGTCAGTGGCGCGCGCGGCAGGCGGATCGATCCAGCGGCGGCACGATCTCTTCCGACAAATAGGTGTGAGCCGCACTTCCGCCACTGGGAGGATTAGAAAAACCTTCTATTGGAGAGATAAAGGCTCAGCCGGTATACCTATCGGCGTCTGTCCCATTTTCGAACGGAGGAACTCGATGAGATCGACCCGGCTGACCGCCCTGTTCGCGGTCTTCCTTGTGGCACTCGCCTCGCTGGTCGCGGCGGGCTGCGGCAGCAGCGACGACAGCACCACCAGCGGTGGTAGCGGAGGCGGAGGCAGCGAACCGCTGACCGTCGGCTCCGACATCCCCTATCCCCCGTTCGAGCAAGGGAAACCTGGCGAATACACGGGCTTCGACATCGAACTGATGGAAGCGATCGGCGAAAAGATCGGCCGCACGCCTGAATTCCAGGACACCTCGTTCGAAACGATCTTCCGCGACGTCGCCCAGGGCAAGTTCGAAGCCGTGATCTCCGCCGCGACGATCACCGAAGAACGCGAGGAAGCGGTCGACTTCTCCAACCCGTACTACCTCTCCGAACAGGCGGTGCTGGTCAAAGAAGGCAGCGATCTCAAATCGCTGGAAGAACTGAACGGCAAGACGGTCGCCGTGCAGCAGGGCACGACCGGGCAGGAACTGGCCAAGGAAGAACTCGGCGACAGCGAAATCCGGCCCTACCCGGAAGGCCCCGACGCGGTCAACGCGCTCAAAGCCGGCACCGTCGAAGCGGTGATCATCGACGCCCCGGTCGCGCAGAACGCGGTCGAAAAATCCGGTGGCGTGGAAATCGCCGAAAAAGTCCCGACCGAAGAAGAGTATGGAATCGCCGTCGGCCAGGGCGAAACGGATCTGCTCGACGAAATCAACACGGGCCTGCAGGAAGTGATCGACGACGGGACCTACAAAACGATCTACGAAAAGTGGTTCAAACTCGCGCCGCCGGAAGAGATCGTCAACGCGACCCACGAAGCCGAATAGGGCCAGGGTCTAACTTGATCTGAGTCAGGCGGGGCGCCCGGGTGGCGCCCCGTCGTCTCTCCCCCAAAGCACCAGGACAAGAAGATGAGCGAATTCTTCCATCAGTACTTCGATTTCGGCTACATGGGAGAACACTTCTGGGAAGTCTTCGAAGCCTTCCTCCAGAACCTGCTGATCTTCGCCGTCGTCGCCGTCCTCGCCCTCGCCTGGGGGCTGATCCTGGCCCTGCTGCGGCAGCTGCCCGGGAAAAAATTCCTCCCGGTCCGCTTCATCACGATCGCCTACATCGACATCTTCCGCGCGATCCCGATTCTGATCGTGATCCTGCTGATCTCCGGCGGCATCCCCTTCCTCGACTTCATCCCGAAAGAGATCCGCATCCCCCACTGGTTCGGCAAGCCCGACCCCTTCTGGTACGGGGTGGCGGCGCTGATGCTCGTCTACGGCGCCTTCAGCGCCGAGGTCTACCGGGCCGGGATCGAAGCGGTGCCGCGCGGCCAGATGGAGGCGGCGCGCTCGCTCGGGATGAGCCATGGGCAGGCGATGCGCCACGTCGTCGTCCCGCAGGCGATCAGCGTCATCCCGGCGCCGATGCTGAACGAAATGATCTCCCTGCTGAAGGACTCGACCCTGGTCAGCGTCATCGCCTTCGCCGAGTCGGTGCTGATCAGCCGCGAACTGCTCGCCCAGTCGTTCAACAGCTCGGCCCTGATCCTCACCGGCTTCTTCTTCATCCTCATCATCCTGCCGCTGGCCCGGGTGGTGGACAAACTGATCGCCCGCAACCAGGGCAAGATCACCCGCGGCTCCCACATCGAGGTCGCCTGATGGCGGAGGCGATGGTCAAGCTGGAGGGGATCTGCAAGCGCTTCGGCGAGCTCGAGGTGCTGAAAGGGGTCAACGTCGACATCGCCAAAGGCGAAGTCGTCTGCATCCTCGGCCCCAGCGGCTCCGGCAAGAGCACCTTGCTGCGCTGCGTCAACCTGCTCGAGCCGCCCGAGGAAGGCGACATCTACATCGAAGGCAAGTCGATCTGCAAGGGGCCGGGAAGCGGCAGCGGAGAGAGCAGCTGGGAGCTGGACTTCGTCCGCCAGCGGGTCGGGATCGTCTTCCAGCAGTTCAACCTGTTCCCCCACAAGACGGCGCTGGAGAACGTCACCCTCGCCCAAGAAACGGTGCTCGGCCGCTCGCGCTCCGAGGCGCGGGCGAAGGCGTCCGAGCTGCTGGAGCGGGTCGGCCTCGGCGACAAGGTGGACCAGTACCCCGACCGGCTCTCCGGTGGCCAGCAGCAGCGGGTGGCGATCGCCCGGGCGCTGGCGATGGACCCGCACGTGATGCTCTTCGACGAGGTCACCAGCGCCCTCGACCCCGAGCTGGTCAAGGAAGTGCTCGACGTGATGCGCGAGCTGGCCGAGGAAGGGATGACGATGATCGTCGTCACCCACGAGATCGGCTTCGCCCGCGAGGTCGCCGACCGGGTCGTCTTCATGGACGGCGGCGTGATCGTCGAGCAGGGCCCGCCCGCCGACGTGCTGGAGAGCCCCCGCGAGGAGCGGACCCGGGAATTCCTCGGCCTGGTCCTAGACCACTAGACAAATCGACCGTTCGGTCCGTCTGGATAGGCCACTACCTTCGGCCTTATTCCCCCTTACGCCAACAATCACATCGCGACTGCTTCGTATCTAAAAGGCTGGGTTGGCGAAACCGGGCAGCTCTCCCGCGTTCGAATAGCAGGCGCGGGACAAAGCGAGCTGAAGCGTCCAAATCGGGTCGGATTCAGACGGCGATTTTTTGCTGATCCGGAAGTAGCGGCACGGGCAGAGCGACGCTTTGGTGTCTATGAGACAGAAGGCATTGAAGCCCTCAGAGGCTTATCGCAGACTTGGCCCCCCGACGATCAAACTCGTCTGGACATCGCAAAGCTTGTGGCGGTCCACATGGTCAGAAGCCCAGCTGCAGCCGAAGCCACCCTGCGACTTTCAAACGCCCATATTCAACGCCGCATCGGGGAATTTCGCGATCAATTGAAGGACCATGTACTCGGAGAGCTTCTCCGGCGCCTGACGAGCGAGGCCTTTCGGATCAACCATATGCTCGACATGATCCCCAAACAGGCGAGCTTGATCGCCTCGATGCACTGGACCTTGCTGGAGTTTCCACTCCCTCTTCTGGCCACCAGCGACCAGCCGGTAACCGTGGTCCCATTGGTGCCCGATGGTGCAGTCGCTCGGGTTGTCGCGGCACCCGCAACTGGATACCTGATGACCGAGGAGGTCCGATTCGCGATTGGACCGAACAGGGCTCTTCTCTTCACGTGGCTCAACGACGTGGAGAGCAAGCGACCCGTATTCGCCTGTGACGATTTCGCGGCCGAGCTGAACCGAGCTGTGATCGGTCAAGCGGACAAGGAATGGTTCCACCACCCCGAGAGGCGGGCGACTCGGCTCAAGCGCGACGATTTGAACGTCGAAGTATGCAGCTCCCTAGGCCACCAGTTCATTCCCGAATACAGCACCCGCTATGCCCTCGAATCCCCACGCCGAATTCACGCAAGCGAGCTAGTCAATCGCATGATTGAAGATCAAATTGTTGATGAGTTTCATGTTGCTCGCGTGCGTAGAGCCACCAGCAACGACGACTGATGCGGCGATGAAGACGGGGACTATTGGGCGGCGCCGCCGGCCATCGCCGGCAGGATGACGACGGTGTCGCCGTCTTTGACCGCGGTCTCGAGCCCCTGCAGGACCCGGACGTCCTCGTCGTTGAGGTAGACGTTGACGTAGCGGTTCAGCTCGCCGTCATCGCCGAAGAGCTGGGCCTCGGTGTCGGGGAACTCGCCGGTCAGCGAGCGCAGCACCTCGCCGACATCGGAGCCGCCGGCCTCGACCTCGGCCTGGCCGCCGGTTTTCTGGCGCAGCACTGGGGGGATGCGAACGGTCGCCATGGGGTCGGTGATCCTACCTAGGAGATCGACTGCCGGTCGCCGCCGGCTCCCGCGCAGAAAGCGTCGTAGTCAGGGAACTGGCCCATCTCCGACTCGGGGATCTCCTCGGCGTGCTCGCCGCAGATCGGGCAGTCGGGGTCGCGGCGGACCTTGAGCTCGGTGAAGCTGGTGCCGAGCGCCTCGTAGAGGAGCAGGCGGCCGATCAGCGGATTGCCTTTGCCGAGCACCAGCTTGATCACCTCGTTGGCCTGCAGGGTGCCCATCGTCCCGGCCATCACTCCGAGCACCCCGTTGGCGGAGCAGCTCGGCGCCAGCTCGGCCGGCGGCGGGGTCGGGTAGAGGCAGCGGTAGCAGGGCCCCTCGAAGGGGACGAAGGTCGAGATCTGCCCGTCGAAGCCGAGGATCGAGGCGGAGACGACCGGCTTGCGCAAACGCACCGAGGCGTCGTTCAGCAGGTAGCGGGTGGGAAAGTTGTCGGCGCCGTCGACGACGATGTCGTAGTCCTTCATCACCTCAAGGATGTTGCTCGCGTCGAGGCGGCCGTTGTGCTCGACGACTTTGACGTCCGGGTTCAGGCCTTCGATGAAGATCCGGGCCGAGGTGGTCTTCGGCATCCCGATCCGTTCGGTGTTGTGGATCACCTGGCGCTGCAGGTTGGAGGCGTCGACCACGTCGTCGTCGACGAGGCCGATCGTCCCGACTCCGGCCGCGGCGAGGTAGAGCGCGGTCGGGGCGCCGAGCCCGCCGGCGCCGAGCAGCAGCACCTTCGCGTTCAGCAGCTTCACCTGGCCGTCGACCCCGACCTCCGGGAGCAGCGTGTGGCGCGAGTAGCGCTCGCGCTGCTCGGGGGTCATGCCGTGGGCGGCGACAACCGGCAGCCCCTGCTCCTGCCACTCGAGGATGCCACCGCTCATCGAGGCGACGTTCTCGTAGCCCAGGTTCTGCAGCTGGGCGGCGGCGATCGCCGAGCGGTTGCCGGAGCGGCAGTAGAGGATCGTCCGCGCCGCTTTGTCGGGCGCGGCGGTGGCGATTTCATCGGCCAGCAGCCCCGGCGGGACCAGCTTGCCCCCCTCGAGGTGGGCCTCCTGGTACTCATGCGGCTCGCGCGTGTCGATCAGGACGACGTTGCCGCCGTTGATCTCCTCGGCAGCCTCAAAGGGTTCGATCTCCTCGATCGTCTGAACGCGCGTCGTGTCGATGGCCATGAAGTAAATCCCCTAATCCGGATCAGCTTTTACTTCAAAAAGTATAGCGAGAGTTCGCCATGGCGCCAAAGAACGAAAAGCGGCCCCGAGTGAAGGGCCCGGGGCCGCTTTTGTTCTTCCGCGAGGTGACTCGCGTTTCTTACGAGAGGGTCGGGCGCATCTGGCGCAGGCGGCGGACCCGCTCCTCGATCGGGGGGTGGGTCGAGAAGAGGCCGGCGATGCCCCCACCCTTGAAGGGCTTGACGATGTAGAGGGGCTCGGCCGCCTGGTTGACCTGCATCGGCATCGCTTCCGCGCCCTGCTCGAGGCGCAGCAGCGCGCTCGCCAGGGACTCCGGGTTGCCGCAGATTTCGGCGCCGCCGGCGTCGGCCGCGAACTCGCGCTGGCGCGAGATCGAGAGCTGGATGATGCTCGCCGCGATCGGGGCCAGCAGCACCATCGCCAGCGCCGACACCATGCTCAACGGTGAGTTGTCGTCGTTGCCGAACCACATCAGCATGTAGGCGAGATAGGTGATCGCCGCGCCGATCGCCGAGGCGACCGACTGGATCAGGATGTCGCGGTTGCGGATGTGGGTGAGCTCGTGAGCGAGGACGCCGCGCAGCTCGTCCTCGGAGAGCAGCTTGGTGATCCCGCGGGTGACCGCCACCGC
>Ga0164301_10000676_pt1 | contig 10174 bp, 12 predicted proteins | sample Whisoiple_231_MG_FD_109711 | JGI IMG/M metagenome (GOLD analysis project Ga0164301, IMG submission 109711) | Unamended control soil microbial communities from upstate New York, USA - Whitman soil sample_231_MG | ecosystem: Environmental > Terrestrial > Soil > Agricultural land ... | reverse complement strand
TTGAGTCTGCGTTGTCCATCCTCAGCCAGTCCGGTTGCAGCAAGGCTAACACGCATTGGACTATCGGGTGCCGAAAGCCTGTGTGGATAACAGCGTTTTTTGTCGACAGTGACTTACTTACAACGTGCGCCTGAGTGGTACTAGGCCGTGCACTCATAAATCGAGATTGGTAAGCCAGCGGTTGGTCAATGTCCGCTTTGCCCCCAAAAGCGGACATTCGTCAGCGCTTTGAGCATGTCTGCTTTGTGCCAATAGCGGACATTCTGAGCGGACCTCCGGAAGAGTATTTTCTGGGGCTCAGATCGGCGCTACTGTTAATGGGCAGGTTGGATCCCTGATGGTGGAGTGCGGTAATGGAACTCTTGATGATGCTGACTTACGCCGCGATCTGCGTGGCAGTGTTCAAGATCTTCCGGATCCCGGTCAACAAGTGGACTCTGCCGACCGCGGTCCTTGGCGGCATCTTCCTTATTGCCGGGATCCTACTGATAATGAACTACAATCATCCCTTCTCCGCCAGCGCGCGCATTTACTTTGCAACCACCCCGATTATGACGACGGTCAAAGGGCGCGTGATGGAGGTTCCAGTCGAGGCTAACGCTCCGCTGAAGCAAGGAGATGTACTTTTTAAAATCGATCCGCGGCCCTACCAATACGCGGTCGATCAGAGAAAGGCGCTGCTCGCTGAAGCCGAACAGGGTGTCAAACAACTCAAGGCGGCCTACGACCAGGCCCTGTCGGTGGTCGAAAAGGTGAAGGTTCAGCTCAGGCTCGCCCAGGACGAATATGACCGGAAGGCGCAGCTGTTCGAAAAGAAGGTGATCGCCCAAGCCGCCCTCGATGTCGCAACACGCAACATCGATGCGGCGAAACAGTCGTTGGCCGAAGCCGAGGCGGCAGCGGAGAAGGCGAGACTGGCCTATGAATCCGAGATCGGCGGGGTGAACACAACGGTTGCCCGCCTGCAAGCCGAGTTAGCGGACGCCCAATTCGATCTCGATCAAACGACCGTCCGAGCGCCTGGTCCCGGTTACGTAACACAAATGGCGCTGCGCCCAGGCATGTATGCCATTCCTGCTCCACTACGTCCCGTCATGGTCTTCGTCCATAAGGACGATCAGCAGTTAGCCGCAGGCTTTGAGCAGAACGCGCTGCAGCGCGTGCGCGCGGGAGACGAGGCGGAGATCGCTTTCGATGCGCTACCGGGGCGAATTATCAAGGGCAAGGTTAAGTACGTGCTCGATGCGATCGCAACTGGACAGTTACAAGCAACTGGCGTGCTGCAGGATATGGGGGCGGACGTACCAGGAGGACGGGCCGTCGCCCTTATCGACATTACGGACGACATCTCCAGCTACAACCTTCCAGGCGGCTCGTCGGCTCAGGTGGCGCTCTACACGGAATATGCGCACCACTTTGCTATCATCCGCCGCATCCTCCTGCGGATGCGAAGCTGGCAGAACTACGTGTTTCTTGAAGGCCACGGTGGAGGGGGAGGTGGAGGCCATTAGGTCGAGATCCCAGCACGCTGCCGGCCCTGCCGGGCTTGGCACGTGACTTAGGCGGACAAAGCCGTGGAAGTGCGTACCCTTCCACGCCTCTTCCCCGAAATGTCCGCGTAAACTCAAGCCATTGCTGATGCCCAGCACTATGAAGCCGCAAACCCGCCAATGACCCAGCCTATCGCGCGGACAACGCCGTAAACAGCGAGCGACGCGGCGAGAGTGATTGCGAGGCTTACCCCCAAAGCCTCAGAAAGATTCGCCCACCACTGGGGGCGAAGGGAAGCTGCCATCTGATCTACCAATTCGTCCCGCTCATCGCGCGTTAGGCGATCAAAACCTAGCGGCATGGGGACGGTGCCAAAGCCCTCAATTTTCAGTGCAGGCTTCGACCACACCTCCGCAGGAGGCATGCTGGCTTCGCCAACCGCATAGATCACCGAGAAGTATCCGCCGACTAACAGTGGGATCGCGGCCAAGAAAAGCGCGAGCCGGTGAAAGCCTCGGCTGATCCTCGTTGCGTCCATGAAGCGGCTTCCTGGCTATCTTCTCTGGGTGCAGCCCTACAACGCACGCTGCCTTACCGGAAGGGGTTATCGCACACATGCCGGGGCGTCACCCTCGTCGCTCTGGCGTTACTGAGACACCCCATCCTATCGCTTCTTGCATTTTTTGGTCTTATCATCCCACGTGCCATTCGCCATAATGCAATCGCCCTCGGTCTTGGCGTTCCGCCAATCCCACGCGAAGGCTGAGCCTGTGAAGGCTAGCCCTGTGAAGGCTGGCCCCGTAAAGGCTGGGCCTGTGAAGACAAATGCGAGGGTCAATGCAAAAATCGAAAGAAAAGTTTTCATGGCGTTTACTCCCTTGGCGCTGGACTTAAAGTCCGGTCGTTATACCGCCTTTGCGGGAGTAGGTTCCAGGATTGGATTTGACGGCACGGCGAGAAATCGCCAGTCAACCACCTGATGGAATAATCATAATGTAACAGGGCACATCTCGTGTGTAGCCGCATTGACTGCCGATTTGAGCAGAAGCCGGTCCAACGATTTGCTGAATAGCGAGAATGAAAAGCAATGCGGCAATCACGGTCAAAATCGTCTTCGTATAACCATCAATCATGATCTTTTCCTCCACAGACGTTGCGGCACGGCAAAAACGAAACGAAATCTCCATGACACGTATCGCTCTAGCGCTCTTGGTGTCCGGTCTTGCCATAAACATGGCCGCAGCTGCGAGCGATTTGTCTCAATGCCTCGACCCATCTACGAAGCTCGATGCCGGTGGCGATGTTTCAGACAAGGAATTGAATGCTGCGACAAACATGTGCGAAGCTGCAACAATCAGGCTTGGACGCCGCAACCCGCCTCAGGGTGAGCCACGCAGCATCAGACCTTAGCGACGAACAGCGGCACCGTCAGAAGTCGCACTAAATCAGAGCGCCACGCACTCACCAGCACACCCGGGCGCCAAAAGTGCAGACCACTGGGGACAGCACGCCGGTCCAGCAGATCGTGTAAGCAGTGTCGCTCACGACATCGGGTGGAAGTAATGCATAAGCCGGAACGGAACTTCGCAAAAAGGGATGTGGCTGCGGCTTCTCCGCAGTTACGCTCACAGGACCGGTCACGCCGTTGTCCGCCTTCCACTTCTCGATCTGCTCGTGCAATGACTTGAGCGACTTTTCGACGGCATGGTTCTTATCGACGCCGTCGATGCTGTCAGAGAAGGAAACGCCATGTCCGCTTTACCCCCAATGACGGACGTTGGGCGGCGCATCCAAGTCAGCACTTGGCTATGGGTTTATGAGTACACGCCCTAGTTCAATTCTCAATAGGGCGCCCGCCCGCCCCAAAGCGTCGTCGCGAAGCCCCGTATCGACCCTCCTCACTATGGCCCCAATAGCCATGCGCTCGATGACAACTCTCCTTGTGTTCGTGGCCATAAGACTTCCATATGCCACCGTGCCCGCCATAACGCCTGCTGTAATGCACGGGTCCAATGACACATTTGTCGAGCAGACTGTCAGCAACGGACGGCCCGACTCCCACGCCTGCATCGGCCTGCGCGGGCGATAATAGAAAGTTCAGCGCGCCAATAAGCGCAAAGACCGCCGTGTTCAAAAGGCTTATTCGTCGACTGAGCACGGACCCGCCTCAAGGTCTCTCCGAATTGGCCTGTGAAGGCGTCAGCATTGTCATTTGCGAGTTGTACAGCTCGTTCACGCGCTTCAAGAAATCCAGAGGTCATCCCGCTTTCTCGTCGGTTGCCTCAGCTTGTAGGGATCAACCATCACGTCTTTACGCACAAGACGTGATACGTCCCTTCTTTTAGCTCAGCACCTTCGATCACGCCCGCGAATCCCGGGAACTTCTGCTCTCGGTTTTGCATCCCGCGCAGATAGCCGATCTGTGGCGAATCGGCGCGCCCGAAGTTCTCGCCTGACATCAGCATAGGAATGCCGGGAGGGTAGGGCATCACCGCGTTCGCCGCAGTACGCCCGGCGAGCTTGTCGACCGGCACCGATTCAACTTCGCCAGCGACGAGGCGTTCATACGCCTCTCGCGGCGTCATATCCGCATCGGGCAGGCCTTCGAAGGCAGCGTTTAGCAGGTCGCCCGGACGGTCCTTGCGCAAGTACTCGAACAATTCGTCGCCAAGGTCGCGTAGCCTGACGTTGCGGTAGCGGTCTGGATATTGCGCTGTGATCTCCGGCAGCACCTCAGTAAGCGGCCGGTTCGAATCGTAGGCTCGCTTGAAGGCAAGTAGGTTGGTAAGAAGGGTGCCCCACTTCCCCTTGGTAATGCCGATCGAGAAGAGAAACATCACCTGGAAGTCGGTGACGCGCGTCGGCACGATGCCGAAGCGGTTAAACCAAGCATTCAACAACGCGGCCGGAACGCCGTTCTCCTCTAGCTTGCCGTCATCGCCCATTCCCGGTGTGAGGAGGCTCACTTTGATCGGGTCGAGCATGCACCAGTCGTCGGCGATTCCGTCGAATCCGTGCCACTTGTCGCCCGGGCGCAGCACCCATGGATCCTGACTGCGGCAGAGCAGTTCTGCCGGGGCGTCCTCGAATGGTATCTCGTCGCCGTTGGCGGGGTTCTTTACGGTCTCGACATTCCACGGCTTGAAGAACCAGTCCTTCTTGTCAGTAAATGTGCGCCACAGGCGCCCCACCACCTGCCGGAAGTCGACGGCTTCATCGATCGCTTCCTGAGTCAGGGAGTGGCCGCCGCTTCCATCCATCATCGCCGACGTAATGTCGTTCGACGCGACAATTGCGTAGAGCGGCGAAGTCGTGGTGTGCAGCTGATAAGCTTGATTGAAGCGATGATGGTCGATCGCACCATTGCCATCGCGCACGTGAATAAAAGATGCCTGCGACAACGCCGCGAGCATTTTGTGCGTGGAATGGGTGGAGAACACCGTAGGACCACGATGATCGGCGGGATCGCCGCGCATGGCGTAGTGATCATGGTACATTGGGTTGAATCGCGCGTAGCCGTACCAGGCTTCATCGAAGTGGATCCGGTCGCAATATTTCTCGATCAGGGCCTGCACGCGCACGGCGTTGTAGCATAGTCCGTCGTACGTACTATTGGTCACCACCGCGTACACCGGTTTTTGGTTGGCGATCTTCTTCGTGAGCGTGCCCGCCTGCGCCTTTGCGCGAATCGTTTTCTCCTCCATCTCGGAAGGCGAGATCGGACCAATGATGCCGTAGCGATTGCGCGTCGGCACCATGTAAACCGGCCGCGCGCCGGTCAACATCAGGCCCTGTTCGATCGACTTGTGGCAGTTGCGGTCGAGCACCACCAGGTCGTCCTCCTTCATGCATGCCTGCATGATGCTGCGGTTCGAGCCCGATGTTCCGACGACGCCTGAGTAGCTGCGATCCGCACCGAACACTCGTGCCGCATACGTCTCGCTTTCAGCCACGGGCCCAGTATGGTCGAGCAGAGAGCCGAGTGCGCCGCGCTCTATACCCATGTCGATGCGGAATACGTTCTCGCCCAAGAAGTCAAAGAACGCACGTCCCGCTGGATGCTTCGTGAAAGCGATGCCGCCTTGGTGGCCAGGCGCCGACCAGGAGTGCTCGCGAAGCCTCCCATATTCCGCCAGCACGCGCGCATATGGAGGCAGGAGCTGCGCCTCATAACGTCGGATAGCTGCCAAGACGCGCCCCGCAACGAAGTCGGCCGAGTCATCGAGCAGCCAGACGAATTCGTCGACCATCTCGGCAACTTCTACTGTCATGGTTCCTCGGGTAAGCTCACGATCCGCGAGCAGAAACACTGGTGCCGCCGCATGGCGCTCGCGCAACTTGTGCAGGAGAGCGGTTGCCTGGGCATGTGTGCCCTCGCTGTTGAGACCTAGATTCCAGTCGAGCAATAGGGCGCGCAGCGAGGCGTCGGAGCCTACGATCGCGTTACCATCCTCGTACGAAAGGGCTCTAACCACGTCGATGTTGCGTGCCTCGAGTGCTGCCGCGAGGCTTTCCGCAGCTCTACCGAGAGCAGTGTCGAGCTTCGCCAGCTCATCGTCGACTACAAGGACGCGAGGCCGAAGAGGAACTGTACTGGGATTCAGCATGGCGTAATATCCTTTGCTTTTTTGATCCTACTCTCAGTCCCATAGCGAATTCGGAGGCGGAGCAGAACGTCAAACAGCTCAAGGCTGAGAATGCTCGTATTTATTTCGCAACCACCCCGATCAAGCACAACGTGAAGGGGCGGGTGATCGAAGTTCCGGTTGAACCCAACGCCCCGCTGAAGCAAGGAGACATACTTTTTAAAATCGATCCGCAGCCCTACCAGTACGTTGTAGATCAAAAGAAGGCGCAGCCCGCAGGAGGATGCCGGTGATGAGAAAGATGCCGCCGAGAGCCGCCGTCGGTAGAGTCCACTTGTTGACCGGGATACGGAAGATCTTGAACACGGCCACACAAATCGCCGAATACGTCAGGATCAGCAGTAGTTCCATCATCGAACTCCACGCTCAGTAGTGCTAAGTTGATCCACGCCTGCGGTATCCGCGGGCGTGTCGAACCTCTGAAGTCGCTCCGCGTGCACTAGGCCAGCTCTGGAACTCGCCTCGAGTTCCTCGACGCGCCCAAGAAGATCATCCATTTTGCTCGAAATCTCGCGCTCGGGCGGAGATCCGTGAGCAAACCCCCAACCGCGCTCGGGTCGATAGAGCATGGCCCAGATCCAGAGAAACGGCCAAAGGGCGTGAAGCGTGAACAGACTCACCCAGCCTGCTGCGTGGATGGCATCTTGATGCGGATGATCGCGTCTGTGGGCGATCTCATACGGCACATCGTGGATTGCGATGATTCCGTAAAACAGGGTGATGATGACGAAGATAAGCAGGCCCAGCGCGAAATAATTCAGGAACGTGTCGAAATCGATGCCTTGCCGATAAAAAGCGACACCACCGGCGATCACGAGGGCCCCCAGGATCAGCGGCGCCAGCACCCACTTCGCAAACCAGAGGAAGGATTGGCCCAATCGTCGAAGAGTGTCTCTGAACAAGATACGTCCCTCGCAAAGACAGCGGAACAGCGAGGCACGTGAAGGATCAGAGTCTCAAGACGCCACTCGCATAGTATCAACGTGCCGGAGGTCGCCTTGATGCACCACCATAGCATGTCAAGAGTGAGGTCCGTAAGACCACCCTCAGCAAAGGTGCCTGTAGCCACGCTCTCGAAGCCGGCGGTTTCGCCAAATCTGCGGAAGTGCCGATAGCGCGCGCTATAGCGTAGAGTCTGCCTGCCATTGCGTGTGCAAGGTATGAGACATCTCGCTTTAGCTCTCTTGCTTTGCAGTCTGGCCATCATCGGAGCCGCCGCCGGGACCGATTTGTCGCATTGCCTAGACCCGTCCACAAAGCTCGATGCTGGGGGCGATGTTTCTGACACGGAATTGGTTACCGTGCGACAAGCCTGCGCTCAACTGCAGCAGGCCAACTTGCACTCCGCAACCCGCATTAGGGTTGACCATGCCGCATCGAATTTAATCAACGAGCTGCAGCACCGTCAGGCCACGCACCACTGAACAAGGGCAGTAGTGGCGGAGAGGCAAGTGGTAAGCGGAGCAGCCTTAAGCGCTGGTCCCCAAAGCCTTAGAAATGTCGGCCAGTGTAGCTTTTTCCGCTTCGCTTACTTGCACCCCACCGATTCCGAGGAAACCGCCTTCTGAGGAGGCCTCAGCCACTTTTTGGCTGATGCTGCTCAACCAGGCTTTGAAGGCGGGTGCGTCACCGGGTGCCTTGGCGGCAAGAATTGCCGAAACCTCCCGCAGATTGTCGAGCGAGCGCTGAACTGCATCGCCCGGCTTGGCGCCGGCAAACCGCTTTCGCAACGCCTCCTGGACGGAGGATCTTCCTTCTGACGTCTCGTATTCGGCGACGACGGCCTTTACGAGTTCACTAGAGCCGGCATCCGCCTTAGCTTGAGCCAGCGCCGAACTGCTGGCAAAACCCTCTTTCATCAAGCCCCACAAGCCACTCGGTTCTGCTGCTGTGACCGCCATCCCAGCCAGCATCGTGCTTTCCAAGATCTTGGTCCATTCCTCTGGGGTAAAACTCTGCTTGTTCGCCATGACAACCTCCTACGCGTTACTAATTGATCAAACTGAACGAACAGCATTGTACAGGCAAAAGACGACAACGCTCCGACGATTGCGACGAACATTGTAAAAATTGAGCCAGGATACCGGTGCTGGCTGGCGTAAGCCCGTGACGATGGCGAGCACAATGTCGCGAGCAAGCTACCGAAGCAGACAAGAGGAGGTGCACAATGGCACCGAAGGTAGACCGATCCTTGAGCTTTTGGGCCGAGCGAGTCGTCGGGCTGTTGGCGATCGTCGCCATTGTACTTGCCTGCTTTTGGATCGCGGCGCCGCTGGTCGGGGTACTCGCCTGGGGCGCGTTGATCGCGATTGCGCTTGCTCCGCTCCATCGGGTGCTTGCTCGTGCTTGCGGGAATCGTCCGAAAACAGCGGCGGCGCTGCTGGTACTAGTTCTTTTGGGGCTGGTGATATTTCCGCTCTCCTTCCTGCCTGCTTCGTTTGAGGGGGCGGCCGAAGGGATCGCGAGAGTGACAAACAATTGGACGGAATTGAAACTGCCGCCACCGCCGTCCTGGGTAAGTAGTCTTCCTCTGTTCGGACCAACGATCAACGAAAAATGGGCTGCCGCGGCGAATAGCTCGCGAGAGTTCCTGGCAGCCGTGAAGCCCTATCTCGGCCCGGCATTTCAATGGCTTGCGGTACAAGGGGGATCACTCGGCCTTACCATTCTCGAGATTTTGCTTTCAATCATTCTTGCTGGAATTTTCCTTACCACTGCAGAGTCCACGACGTCGGCTTCCCACGAGATCGCAAACCGACTGGGAGGGGTGTCTGCCGAGAATCTGCTCGAGGTTGCCGTACGGACCGTTCGTAGCGTTGCACAGGGAGTGATCGGAACCGCTTTCATTCAGGGCTTGCTATCTGGAGTAGGTTTCGTGATCGCCGGGGTTCCCTTTGCGATCGCCCTCGGCGTTCTGAGCTTTGGCTCTGCGATGCTTCAGATCGGTACTTGGCTGGTGTGGATACCCGTGGCTTTGTGGCTCTTCTATCAAGGCGAAACCGGCTGGGCCTTATTCACCACCGTCCTCGGTATCACAATCGGTTTGCTCGACAACTTTATCAAACCGCTTTTGATCGGCCGCGGCGCCGGAGTTCCCCTCTGGGTCATCTTTATCGGTGTGATTGGCGGTATATTGAAGATAGGTTTCATCGGCATCTTCATCGGCCCACTGGTCATGGCAGCGGGATACTCGATAGTCATGGGTTGGCTAGCCGAGAGGGAGGGGCGCTCAAAAAGTCGGATGCCAAACTGATAGCCTGCACCTCAAACCAACATTGGTGCTACTCTCGCAGAACCACTCACGTCGAAGGATGTGCCATCAGATGCCGAAGGTGCTGTGAGAAAGAAGACGATCGAGCTACGCTGCCCGGCAGCCATTTGAGGAGCATCCATGCAATCCGACGATGCGCTGTTCTTGCTGCTCCTGACTGTGTTTATGATCTTAGGGGTGGCGCTGCTTTTAGCATTTCTTTTTTAACATTGGCGTAAATAGTGATTTGCGCGGTAATAGCTTTACTGTCGGCTACCTCCACCACTCACCGAGGACTTGAAACATGCTCAGCATTCTCTGGACCATTTTGATCGGCTTTATTGCCGGAGTGATTGCCAAATTCGTCACGCCTGGCGACACGCACGAGCCCCAAGGCTTCATTCTCACTACTGCCCTTGGCATTGTCGGTGCCTTAGTCGCGACCTACCTCGGACAGGCCGTCGGCTGGTATCAGGCTGGTCAAGGAGCAGGCTTCATCGCCAGCATCGTGGGGGCAGTGCTCATCCTGCTGGTATGGGGATTTATCGCGAGCCGCCGCGCGTAATTGCACGACTCGCAGAAGTCTCGCTTTCCGCTCTACGGCGACTATCCGGCCCGTAAACGGCGAGTATGGTGATTATCCAGCGGATGGCTCTTAGCGCTCTCTGATTGCTCAGCGCGCATCGCGCACGATCAGATGGTTCGGAAGCTCGTTTAGGTCTTCGATCCCCGGCGGGAAGTTCTTAGCGAGAAGCTTGCCGCACGCTTCGATGGCGGCAGTCAATCC
>Ga0164301_10000674_pt1 | contig 10178 bp, 8 predicted proteins | sample Whisoiple_231_MG_FD_109711 | JGI IMG/M metagenome (GOLD analysis project Ga0164301, IMG submission 109711) | Unamended control soil microbial communities from upstate New York, USA - Whitman soil sample_231_MG | ecosystem: Environmental > Terrestrial > Soil > Agricultural land ... | reverse complement strand
GCGCGGAGCTTCTGCATGAACGGCCAAGCGAAAGGAGGCGGGTAATCACAGAAATAATCGCCGAGGTTTTCATTGCAGAAGTCGCTGGCCCGAATCGGCATGAACCGTTCGAGAATTGGGCGACGTGATTTGCGGCGACGCGGCATAATTGCAGTATAGCATAATTGGCGGCGGGTCTGAGACGCGCTCGCGCTGGTCGGATAGGAACCCAAAGCATCTACGCAAGACATTCCGCCGGGGTTAGCTGGGGGCCGGCGGACTGGTCATTTATGCGGTCAGTCGCCGGATTGCGAATCGATCCTGGCCCGCCGTTTGTCGGTCAGGGATTGAGCCAATCCTTGTCAGGCCGGGTAATCAAGCGAGCGGGCACGGCACTCCGGTTCTTGCTCCCGAATCACATTTGTGGGCCGAACTCGGCTGCTGTGCACAGGCCTCGTCGCTGATGTGATATTCCCTGCGCCGCCCTCTTGGCACATTTGAGCTGCGAGCTATTTGCCGACTCCGCAATCGACTCCGAGGGATTCCGACCGATGGTCAGTGGCCGTGCCGTTGAGTACCGCAAGAAGGCAGAGGAGTGCCGATTACTGGCCGAAAAGGCGAAGCTACCTGAGGTCAACGAGTCCTGGCGGAAGCTTGCGACGCAATGGGAACGGCTCGCCCAGGAAGTTGACGCCTCTGGTCAACAAGCGCAGCAGCCTCAAGGCAAGGGCCGCTCCTGAGAAGCGCGAGTTGGGGGCGTGCAAGGGAGGCAAGCTATGGATCAACCAGGCCCGCATGGACGCCATCGCGACAAAAATGGCGAACTCAGCAAAAAGCACGGCAACACGCTCGTGCGTACCTTGCGGAAGATTTACGGTCAGCAATTCGCCGAGGGATGCACTCCTGAAGAGAAGCTACGCGACGTGCTCCAAAAGCTGGACGAACCGTCCCTTTCGAGGCTTGTACATGATCATGAGCATCGCAAGCTCTATCAGCTGCTCGATGAGAGCACCTGAGAGACCAGCACGACTAGTCCATTCGCATAAGGCAAAAGACACGCCCGCCCGTTTGGGCTTCGCCGCTCGCGGGTGATCAGGCCGGCTGGCTAGGCATGTCTCCTACTATGGATATGGGGGCTCTGCCGCTGAATTACAATTCACGATCTGCCGTTCTCCACAACCGGCAGACATGGGCAGATCATTTCGCCATGAGCGCTCATGCGCGAGCAGTCGAGTCCCCCCTTTGTCCGAAGCTAGAGGTACGGCCATGATCCTTCCCGGCAACCTCTTGCCGCGCACCTGAAACCGCTCGGCCTGAACCGCGCCTTACTTCCCATCTTAAGCTTTCGAATGGTCGGAATTTACCAGGCAAAAATGAAATCCGCGAAAAGACACCCCAACGCCGATGCGCCCGTTCTTTGGCACGCCGTGATTTGGATAATTGCCGTGCATCTGTGCGGCGCTTTTGGGGCATGGTACCTATGGGCCTACTTCCATGCTGGAACGCTGGCGCTCGCGCTGTGCATGTTCATTCTCGTGCACTTATCGATCTCAGCTGGCCTGCACAGGCTGTATTCCCACAGATCGTACCGAGCAACAAAGCCCCTGGAACTGTTCCTTGTTCTTTTCTCGGCCGCGGCATTTCAAGCGAGCATAATCGTATGGGCATATCAGCACCGGATCCATCACGAGCATTCCGATACTGACAAGGACCCTTACAGCGTGGAGCATGGTTTCTGGTGGGCTCACATGGGCTGGATTTGGCGTACAAAGGTCGAAGTCGATCCCGCCGTGGTCAAAGACCTGCACCGCAACAAGGTGCTCGTATGGCAGGACGGTTTTCACCTTCAGCTCGCGATACTCATGAGCTTTGTTCTGCCCGTGTGTATTGCGGGGATGCTATGGAACGATCCCTATGGCGGAGGGTTCGTGGCCGGCTTTTTGCGCCTCGTTTTTCAATATCATTGCACCTGGGTGATCAATTCCGTGGCCCATACGTACGGTTTTCGTCATTATGAATCAGGCGGAACGGCTCGGCTCAGTCCGTGGCTTGCCATATCAACCATGGGAGAGAACAGTCACGAGCGCCACCATCTGGTTCCGGAAGATTACCGCGCCGGCGTGAAATGGTATCACCTCGATATTGCCAAGTGGTTCATAGAGCTGTGCAGCGCAGTCGGTTTGGCGTCCAGCTTGCGATCAATGCCCGAAAGTGCAGTGCATCTTCGGGCGCAACGAAAGGCTTTGAGAACGCAGTAGGCGCCGCCGGGCGGAACACATCCAAGGTTCTCTCATAATCGAGCAAAAGAAAACCCCGCCATGCGGGGGGTGCACAGCGGGGGGGCTTCTCGAGATTTTCAGATGATAGACATTCGTTCAATTCCGTAACATCGCTCCTAGTTCCCGCTAGCTTGCTCGACTTTGTGCTTGATTTCGCGCAGCCCTGCAGCTGTTCAGGAACGCCCTTTGCTCAAGTGTAAGCGTCCACTGCGGACCGTCAGCATTTTTGGAAGTTCCACGGTAGGAGGGCATTGAGCTCGCGGTTTGGCCATCCGGCAGCGATGCGTTCGAGCGTGATCTTCAGCCAAGCGAACGGGTCGACGTCATTGAGCCGTGCGGTGGTGAGCAGCGTGGCGATGGTCGCCCAACTACGCCCGCCGCCGTCAGAACTGCGAACAGCGCATTTTTGCGGATGATTGTTTGCGGCCGGATTGTGCGCTCGACCGTGTTCGTATCTATGTCGAGGCGGCCGTCATCGAGGAAGCGATCCAACTCGGCGCGTCGGATCATTGCGTCGCGGATTGCTTCGGCAAGCTTCGATCGGCCGGGAATGCGCGGGAGTTCGTGCTCCCAACGGGTCCAGAGTTCGGCGACGATCGGACAGCTCGCCAGTCCCGGTCTTCGGAGACTGTACAGGGGTGCGGAAAAGTGCCCGTATTTCCGGGGGTTTGCGCGCCAAAATACAGCCGTCGTTTGAACGAATGTCCAGGTTTCTCCTTCTGGCCGCATTTTGGCCAAGTCGGTTGGTTTTAGATGCATCCAGCACGTCGCGAGTAGTGGAAAGGGCGAGAAGGTGGGCTGACCATGAGTAACGACATCATTGATTTCCGGCAGCTGCACGCGGGCATCATGAAAGAACTGGAGGCGCCTAAACTTGAGCAGGCGGCGCAACCTCCTGCCCAGCTTGGACACACGGCGGAAAGGTCGGGTCCCACGGACAAGATAAACTCATACCTAACTCGCATTGAGCAGGCTGCGGCGGTGCTTCAGCAGCAGAGAAGCTATATGAGAGAACTGGAAGAGGCCGTAGGTACTCTGCAGAACCAGCAAGCAGAGCTGGAAGCAGCCCTTGCAGAGTCGGCGAGCAGAAGCTCCGAACTAGAGGAAGCACTCCTGGCTGAGCGAGAGCGCGCAAGGAGAGCTGAGGCGGCAGCGGCGCAGGCCGGAAAGCTAGTTCAGGAGCTTCAACGAGCCGTGGGCGACGCAAACGCGCGAGCGGATGCGCTCACCTCCGCCATCGACAAAGCGTTCGACGACCTAGTCGAGCCATCGCACGTCGAAGCGGCAGCATAAGGGTTGCTGACGTAATTCTCGTCTCTTTTTAACCCACCGGCCACCTTATCCAGAACCGGTAGACGCTGGGCTGCTACGCGCTAGCCAGCATCACTGTCGCTCGAAACTCTGCTCCCGAGGATTCTAGGCGCTCTGAGGCAGCGGGGCCCGATAAATGGCCAGCTAGAGATAGGCAAAGCAGATCTAGACCGCACGCCGGAGGCAACCCGTGTCGTTGACATCGCTGCAACCCGTACCGAGCGCTATCTTGATGTTAGAATAATCCGGAGGAGCTGCCGCGAGCGAGCAGCGACTCCACCAGACCGCCGTACGAGCCGCTGAAGCGCGGTCTTTCTAAACTGTCGTGCCGCGCCATTGTCCTCCCGGCAAAGCTCTCATTCCTAAGACGGATCGTGATCGGGCCGGGCGCGCAGCCGGCTTCCGGAGACGCGGGGCAGGGCCTCCGAATGGTAACCGCCAGTGGCGACTTGCCAGACGGTGCAATTAGCACGAGATCTAATGCGAAGCTGGTTTAGGGAGGGATCCGTATTCCGGCCCGAAACATGAATGCAGGAGCCAAGCCGTGGCGCATAAGACCATCATTGTCGCGACCGTAACCGCGATCATCGCATCTGCTGCTTACGGACAGGATCGGGGAGCAGCGCCGCTGGTCGGCGCGGGCGCGGGTGGCACCGGTTCGAGCGGCAGCTCGAACCTGAACTCAAATCGCGGGGGATTGCCGCCCGCAAACTCCGGCAGCTTCGGCAGGCCCTATACGTCTGGATCGTCCGGCACATCCACCACAACTGGAGGCGCGGGCACAGCTGGTCTTCCACCCAGATAGGTCGAATACAAGAATGATACTCCGCCAGCAAACGTCATTTTCCCCGAGGCGGAGCAGGCGGCACATGCGGCGGATCTGAAGGAGTTATTGATGATTTCCCAGCCTAGCATCTTTGCCCGCACTGCACTGGTTGCCGCTATAGCAGCTTCCCTCATCGTTGGGCGATAGCCGCAACCGGGCCTGGTGTTCACGTCTCAGCTTCGTTCGTTGCGCAGGATCCATAGCTTGTGCGGCTAGCGTTGCTTCGCTGATCTCGGTTCACAACTGAACGATCGTTCATCCAGGCCCGCAGGGAGTCGATAGATCGAGGTGTCATGGCAACAAACACAAACAACATAGAGGACGAAGTGAGGCGACGCGCTTACGAGCTTTGGGAGCAATACGGTCGTCCCGAAAGCGGCGAGAAGGAGTTTTGGTTAGAGGCCGAGCACGAAATAAAGCAAGCGAAGGGCCTTAACGGCACGGCTGCAGAGTCGTCGAAAACCACCTCTGGATCGAATCGGCAAGAACAAACCCCGCCCGCAAAGCCGACAGGGTGAGTGAATTTACCGGGTGCTGGCAGCGCCATCAGCGCTAATGTGCTAAGTTTTGATTTCACCACCACCAACCCCTGCTATCTGGAGCTGGCTGCCGCCTGCAACAACCGGAGCAGGCGGCCCTACCGCTGCTGAACGTTCGCTGGTTGCTTCGCCGCTGGTCGCTTCGTTCCCGAGTTATGCCCGGCTAGTCTCGGCATCCGAGACGGCGCCCGCTTGCTCTCACTGGGGCGGACTTTGTCGGGCGCATGCGCAATTGTGGAGAAATGCCAGTTCCTTGTGTATTCCTCTCCTAGATTGACAATGCAGAAGGCACGGTGAACGAACGATTCGAAGTCTTCGCGTAATGCGAGGGAAATCGTTACGCGCGCTGGCCGATCTCGATCGACGCGTTCGAGGAATGTTCTCCCGTCCAACAGGGCCCACTGCGTTCGGCTCAACTTGATCGGTTCTTTCCGGTTCGCGATCGCGCCGGAAAAGCGCGACGCCGTCGCGCTGAATGATTGGTAATGTTCGCGTCCCTACTTGGAACGTGACGAGCTCACGGGGCTGAAGCGTCTCAACGCGAGCAGGAGCCAAAGGCTGCACCGGCGCCGAAAGCGGCGAGGTTAGTGACCAGGAGCAGGGCGGCAGCCATTACGTGCTTCATGAGCATCAAGAGCTAGGACTACGAGTGGTATTGAGATGATCCTGACCGGAGGGTGAACGAACCCCATTTCTGGAATGCCATCGGGCCGGACGAGTGCATCTTGCGAGGGGGCGGTGCCGCACCGCCCCGTAGATTTTCAACATCGCAACCTCCGTCGCGGTCTATTCTGGCCGCCGTTTCCTCTCTGTGCTGTTTTATGAGCAGCCGCAAATGCGCACGCTGCCCTTGAGCCGTTTTCGCGGACGCGCTAGTGCGATTGGGGCGCCTCATAAAAGCAACATCAGCGTGCTGCTTCGTCACCGCGTCTTGATGCAGCCCCAGCCGATTGCAACGGTAAAATTGCGGACCGGGGGTCTAACGGTGCGAGTGGCATTACACTGGTCAGCCCGCTAGCTTGAGCTATATCTACGCCGTGAGCCACTCGTCGAGCTTGGTCCAGCGTCTCTTCGCGTTGGACGTGCGTACCGCTATTATGAGCGCGCGACGCTGCCCCACAAGGATGACGAGTTGCTTGCCTCGGGTGACCGCAGTGTAGAGGAGATTGCGCGCGAGCATGTTGTAGTGCTGCATGGCCAGCGTGATCACCACAGCCGGATATTCTGATCCTTGTGATTTGTGGATCGTCGTCGCATAGGCGGGGATAAGAGTATCGAGTTCGCCGAACGCATATTCGACCTCTCTTCCATCGAAACTGGCGAGGAGAACACCCTCGTCCTCGTCTATTTTCACAACCTTTCCGAGATCGCCGTTGAACACCTCTTTGTTATAGTCGTTCTCCGTCGGCATGACTTTGTCTCCCGGCAGGAAGACGGAGCCAAAGCGCTCGACCCGTGATGACGGGTTGGCATTGAGGGCTTTCTGCAGGTCCGCATTGAGCGCGCGGGCTCCCATTGCGCCGCGCTGCATCGGACAGAGGACCTGGACATCACGAATCGCGTCGAGGCCGAATCTTCTCGGGAGACGATCGCGCACGATCTCGACTACTTTGCTCGCCCCGTCCTCGGGGTCATTGCACTCGACGAAGTAAAAATCCGAATTGCTGCCAGGCCTCGGCCATTCTGGCAGTTCGCCTCGGTTGATCCGATGAGCGTTTACGACGATCCGACTTTCGGCCGCCTGCCGAAAAACTTCGGTGAGACGTGCGACGGGTATTGCTTCGGAATCGATCACGTCCGCCAAGACGCGGCCCGGACCCACAGATGGAAGCTGGTCGACGTCGCCAACCAGAAGGAGACCAGCCCGTAATGGGATGGCCTTGGTGATCGCGTTCATCAGCGGGACGTCAACCATGCTGGTTTCGTCGATAACCAAGAGATCGCAATCGAGAGGATCACTTGGTCCTTTTTTGAACCCGCCGTTCTTCGGATCGATTTCCAGCAACCGGTGTATCGTCTTCGCCTCGATGCCGGTCTGTTCACTCATGCGCTTTGCCGCGCGCCCGGTCGGTGCGGCGAGCAGCAGTCGCACACCTTTCGCGCTTAGAACGCGCAGGATCGTATCAAGCAGCGTTGTCTTGCCGACCCCAGGCCCACCTGTGACCACCGCCACCTTCGAGTGCAGGACGAGGTCAACGGCCTTGCGCTGGGACGCGGACAAAACCTTTCCGGTGCGCTGCTCAACCCACGGAATCGCCCGCTCAATTTCGATCGGAGGCCACGGCAAGTCGCCCCGAGCAAGTGATTTCAACCGCTCCGCAATGTCGCGTTCGGCCGCGTGAAGCCCCTTCAGAAAAAGACAGAGCTGGTCCTCGATCCGGTCGAGAATGACCTTTCCGTCGGCGAGCTCAGCCTCGATTGCCGCCCGGATCGGATCGGCTGTGACCTCAAGGAGCTTTTCGGCCAAACCGACAAGCTGGTCGACCGGCAGCGCGCAATGGCCCTCATCGGTCGCGGTCTGAAGTGCGAAGGATACACCGGCCCGAAGCCGCTTCGGCGACTCCTTGGTAAGACCGAGCCGCATCGCGATCGCGTCGGCGCTGCGGAAGCCGATGCCGCGGATATCGCGAGCAAGGCGGTAAGGGTCTTCAGTCATCACCGCGATCGCATCATGGCCATAGGTCTTGAAGATTCGCACCGCTCGCGATGTGCTGACGCCGTGGCTGTGTAGAAACACCATAATGTCGCGCACCGCCTTCTGCTCGGCCCAGCCAGAGGCGATCCTTCCAGCGCGGAAATCGCCTATCCCAGGCACCTCCCGCAGCCGGCTCGGGTCGGCTTCGATGATCTCGAAGGTGGAGAGCCCGAACTGCCCGACGATTCGCTCGGCGAGCTTGGCTCCAATCCCTCGCACCATGCCCGAGCCGAGATAGCGCGCGATGCCCTCGGTGGTCGTGGGCGGGGTGGTCTTCAGCATGTCCGCCTTAAACTGCAGGCCATGTGTTCGGTCTGTCAGCCAAGTTCCGACAGCGTGAATGTACTCACCGGCGCCGACCGACGCCGCGTGTCCAACGACAGGAACCAGATCCCGCCTCCCCCGCGCCTTGACCTTCAGGACGGCGAATCCGGTATCCGCGTTGTGGAACGTCACACGTTCGACGCTGCCGACCAGGCTCTCGCGACTAGTCTCGACCTGTTTCTCAGGTTGGTTGCGAATAGGCCCTCTCCTGCTGCGAGAGCGTGAGCAAGGTTCCCTCCCGACCGCCTTTAATTAAGCCGATTTGCCGCTGCCGACGAGGATGGGTGGTATAGAAAAGGCACGAGGCGTGTTCGCCGCGGTGACCGGACCTCCAAGGATTCCCGGTTGATAGTGAAATTCTCTGCGATCGTATCACGGGCTTTGGCAAGAATATCGTCGGCAGTTCAACTTTGCACATGTGAGTTCGAATCCCTCTCGGGCCAGCTCCCACTCGCGCCAATTTGGCAATTTCTGGTCTCCGGAAACATTATCTTCGGATTGGCTGAACCCCGGTAGGCGCATCCGACCTGGCTCTATGCAACAGAGCTACTGTTGCTGGTTGTCAGCTCCAGCCGAACCCTGCCGCGGCTCCTCCGCTGCAACGCGATCATCTGTTGTCGGAGCAGCGCGATCTCCGACTCGAGCCGCGCCTTCGATCTGAACGGCGAGACCAAGATGGCCAGAACGAACCAGAGACGCCCGATCACACGATCAGCTTACGCGATTCGCTCTCCTCTCAATGGAATTAGGTTTTCGGTACACACACGGCTTGCGCTGACTTACGGCGGAGTAGGCCCGGTCAGTAGGTGAAGCTACTCGAACGTGCCTTGGTACAGCTGTGAGCCCCATCTATTCAAGGCAGCAGCGGCAACATCAGAAACTCGCCGCACGTCAGTAGCGTGGGGGGTGCTCGGAGTCGGTGTGCCTGCGTCGGATCAATCCGGAATTTTAACAACTCTGATTTCAATCGCCGAAAAATACGCGGCAAGGTCCTCTATGTCCTGGTCCGCAAGAGCAGATGCGACCAACGACATCGCCTCGCCCTGCCGGGCTCCTGATTTGAATGCTTGCAATTGTCCGACCAGGTATGACTCAGTCTGCCCCGCTATGTTGGGCGCATCTGGAACTTTTGAGAGGCCATCGATCCCATGACATGTTTGGCACATGAGTGCCTTCGCTCGTCCAGCCTTGATGTCGCCAGCCAGACATACGCTGCTACAAAGTGTAAGAAGCGCGCCCAGCGCGAATGAGTAGAGGCCCATGAAGCTCCTACTTATTCGCACCGAGCGTCCCTCCGATCCCAGACGCCGTCTGGCCAGAGGCCGCGTATTACTATTCTCTCCCATTCAGACAGCCGTCACGCTGGTCAGTTCACTTGCCGTCATACGTGATGCGATAAAGCGCACCGACAAGATCGTCCGACACGAGCAGTGAGCCATCCGCTAATTGCGCCACGTCCACCGGGCGACCCAAGTAGTACCCGTTGTCATTCCAACCTTCCGCGAACGGCTCGGACTTCCCCGCGACGTGGCCGTCCTCCTTTATGAAGGTCACCATCACCCTCGCTCCAATTGGCACGGTTCTGTTCCATGAGCCATGCTGAGTCGAGAAAATCGCACCCTGATATTTCTTCGGAAACATGTTTCCGGTATAGAAGATGAGACCCAGATCCGCTGCGTGTGCCGCCTGCTCCACCTCGGGGAAAATGACGTTTGCTGGCGGAGTATCATTCTTGTATTCGACCGTGCGCGTGCGCCCCCCTCCGTACCAAGGGAACCCGAAGTCCTGTCCCGCTGCGGTAATGCGGTTCATCTCTCCCGGAGGCTGATCGTCTCCCATGCCATCAACTTGATTGTCGTTGGTCCAGAGCGTCTTGTCCTTTGGATTGAAGTCCATGCCGACTGGATTGCGCAACCCGACTGCATAAACTTCTCGATTCTTACCGTCGCGGTCCATGCGAATAATGCCGCCCATCCCTACTTTGCGGTACAGATCGAACTTCTCCTTCGCCGGCACATTATAAGGCTGGCCGAGCTGGATATAGAGCTTGTTGTCCGGTCCGATCCGGCAAACGCGCGCGGTGTGATTGAAACTTTCTTCCGATTTGGGGATAAGTTCACCCTCTGGAACCACAACGCCAGCGACGACGTCGGGACTTTCATAGAAAAACTCGGCTGCCGCATATTCCAGTACGCGGTTTTGTTCTGGAATGTAGAGGAAACCGT
>Ga0164301_10000672_pt1 | contig 10188 bp, 9 predicted proteins | sample Whisoiple_231_MG_FD_109711 | JGI IMG/M metagenome (GOLD analysis project Ga0164301, IMG submission 109711) | Unamended control soil microbial communities from upstate New York, USA - Whitman soil sample_231_MG | ecosystem: Environmental > Terrestrial > Soil > Agricultural land ... | reverse complement strand
GGAACAGATATTTGGTACAAGATCCGGTCCGAAAGGCATGGTTGACACCGTTACGCGGCGGACCGTAGCGTAATCGGCACAAATATTTGGGGTAGCGGGGAGGCGCCGTGTACATGCTGCGCTTCGATATGCGCGCTCCGGACATTGGCGCGCCGCCCACGCAGCTGTACGCCGCCGCGACGGAGATGTGCGCGTGGGCCGAGGGGCACGGCTGCCTCGCCGCGGTGGTTTGCGAGCACCACGGGGCCGAGGATGGTTATCTGCCGTCGCCGATGATCCTGGCTTCGGCGATAGCGGCACGGACCGAGCGCCTGGCCCTGAGTTTGATCCTGATCCTTCCGTTCTACGAACCCGTTCGGCTTGCCGAGGACATGGCGGTCCTCGACATCATCAGCAAGGGCCGCGTGTCCTACATCCTCGCGCTTGGATATCGACCGGAGGAGTTCGAACACTTCGGTGTGGATATCCGCAAGCGTGGGCGTGTCGTCGACCAGAAACTCGATCTGCTGCGCGGACTGTTGGCGGGTGAGGTCGATCTCAACGGCCGTCACATCAACGTCACGCCGCGGCCACACTCTGTCGGCGGACCGATGCTCATGTGGGGCGGAGGCACCGTCGCTGCGGCGCGACGCGCGGGGCGGTACGGGCTTGGGATGCTGGGGAACGCGAATGTGGCTGGTATGAAGGAGGCTTACGAGGCGGCGTGCCGTGAACATGGTCATGGCTCCGGCCCGGTGTTTCTACCCGATCGTGACACTCCCTCGGTCTGCTTCGTCGCCGACGACGTCGACAAGGCATGGGACGAACTGGGTCCCTACCTGCTGTACGACGCGCGAAGCTATGCGGAATGGAACCCAGACAACGAGACGTCGGCAGGCATCTCACACGTGGACACCGTCGACGAGCTGCGCGCACTATCCAGGTCGCACCGCATTTACAGCGTGCCGGAGGCCGTTGAGCGGGTGCGGGCCGGGGAAATCATCAATCTTTCGCCACTCTGTGGTGGGCTCCCGCCCGAGCTGGCTTGGCCCTACCTGAAACGCGTCGGAGAAGTTGTCATGTCCGAGGTCGTCCAATGACAGACGCAAGCGCGATCGAACTGTATTACGACCCATTCGATTTCAAGATCGATGACGACCCGTACCCGATCTGGAAGCGGATGAGAGACGAAGCTCCGCTCTATCGCAACGAGAGGTTCAACTTCTACGCGTTGAGCCGGTACGAGGACGTCGCGCGAGAGCTTCCGAACTGGGAGACATACCGTTCGGGTCACGGCACGACCATGGACGTCATCACGAGCGGAATCGAGGTCCCCCCGGGGTGATCCTGTTCGAGGACCCGCCGCTTCATGACCTCCACCGACGGTTGCTCTCAAAGGTTTTCACACCGCGACGGATGGCGGAAATCGAGCCGCTGACGCGACAGTTCTGCGTGCGTGCGCTCGATCCGCTGATCGGCGCGGGGCGGTTCGACTTCATCGAGGACATCGGCGCGATGGTTCCCATGCGGACGATCGGCTACCTGCTCGGCATTCCAGAAGCGGATCAGCAGGGGATACGGGACAAGACCGACCGAGTCTTGGGCCTGAAGGAAGGGACGTTCAAGACCGTCACGGCAGAATCCTTCGAAAACAGCTATCAGCTATTCGCGGAGTACATCGAATGGCGGGCCGAGCATCCGTCTGACGATCTGGTGACGCAGTTGCTCAACGCCCAGATCGAACAAGACGAGGCGCGTCGGCGCCTGACACGCACCGAGGTACTCACGTACACCAGCATGATCGCGGGGGCCGGAAACGAAACCACAACGCGCCTTATCGGTTTCATCGGTCAACTGCTGTCAGATCACCCGGACCAACGTCGACAGTTGGCGGATGACTTCTCGCTGATACCGCGGGCGATCGAGGAGGTACTGCGTTACGAAGCGCCGTCGCCCGTGCAGGCTCGATACGTCGCGCGCGGCGCCGAGTGCTATGGCCAGATCATCCCCGAAGGTTCGGTGATGCTGTTGCTGAACGGTTCGGCAAACCGTGACGAGCGGCATTTCCCAGACGCCGACCGGTTCGACATCCACCGCGGCGGTGCGCATCTGAGCTTCGGTCAGGGCCTGCACTTCTGCTTGGGCTCCGCGCTGGCACGGATGCAGGCGCGAGTCGTGCTCGAGGAGATTCTCAAGCGCTGGCCCGATTGGGAAGTCGACTACGGCAACGCCGCCATGGCGCACACCTCGAGCGTGCGCGGATGGGGCAAGCTACCCGCCACGATTCCGTGAATGCGGCATCCTGGCGGATAAACTGCCCTCACTGCGATAACTCGGGCCGTTCTTCGGGCTCGGCGACCCTTCGGCTCTTGCTGAACGTGCCCGACGTCACCTCGACGAGCATAGACCGCTGCACGCCTTACACCTTGCCGACATCGCGTTGAGTCAACAGCCAGATGATCCAGATGCATTGCGCGTCAAGCGGGATGGCTTGACGAAGCTTTTGCACGCCAGCGGGGGAGAGAACTTCAGCGAGACGCGACGGCTAGAGCAAGAGCTGCGGACTACTACACAATCGATTGAGGAGCGTGAATGAAGCCCGATGACCTTTACCACAGATGTTGACGCCGACGTGGTCGCGCTCGAAGCCAACGGCATGACGGTGGAAGCGAAATCCATTCTGCCAGAAGGAACTACACTGTGGGCCTATTGCAAGGGTGCGACGGGTCCTCGAATCGAGTTGGTAAGCCGGGCCATGGAGCCCTTTATCGCCCATTGGTTCGCCACTGCGGACGCAAGCACGTAAGTCGCGCTAGCCTCGGTCGACGACTCCCCGCACCATCGTGTCGCGTACGTGAATGAGCGCCCGGCGCGTGCCCAAGTCGTGAAGGATGTTCTCCGGAATCCATCCGACGCCGATGACACTGCGGGCCAGTATCTCGTTTGAAGGGCTGTCGATCTTGATTTCGCCGGACCGAATACCTTCAGCCAGTAGTGATTTCATCTGTCGTACACGCTTGGCGAACAGCCACCCGGGATTCGGGGTGTCCGGGGGAGATTGACGCATCCATGCGAGCTGGATCCGGAACTCGTCGCCGAAGCGGTCGAGCACGTTGGTGTTGACCCAACTCAATCCGTCCAACTTCTCGATCGGTGATGCATCCGACCGAAGGACATTCGTCCATCCCATCGCGACTTTCTCGCCGAACGACTGCATGATCGAGGCGAGCAGTTCGTCCTTCGAACCGATCAACCGGTACACCGTACCTGTGCCCATTCCCGCGGCAGAGGCGATGTCCCTGATGGTCGTGACTTCGTAGCCCTTGCGGCCGAATTCGGCCCGGGCAACGGCGCGGACGTGCGCGGCCTTGTCGTTGGGCGCGGCTTCGCTGTCGTCCGCCCACGACTGCACTACCTCGTCTGCCGCCATGAATGCGGGGGAGCGGTCGAGTTGGGCATCGGTCGGTGGCACCGCGGCCAGCCCCTCCAGCAGAATCCGGCACAACAAAGTGGCCACCTTGTCGGCGCCTGCGTTGTGCCGGATCACGTCGAGTCCGACCTGCAGCATCGTTTGGACAACGCGGTCAGCGAGGACGGGCAGGTCGACGTCCGACCTGAGGTAGCCGCCCCACCGTGCGGCTCGCAGAGTCTGAAGCATCGCCTCGAGGATCGCCGTCGGTCGCTGCTGAGCCAACGCGGTCAGTTCCGCATTGGAGCTCGGGCCCTCGTAGAAGGTCATCTGCAGCGCGGCGCGATGGGTCACGGCGCATTGCGCGATCGCCGAACTCAGATCGACGATCCGGTCGAACGCCGACCGCGAGTCGGGCTCGTCCAATCTGGCCTGGGCGCGTTCGGCGATGCGGTCGAGATCCTGGTGGTAGCGGCGGAGCAACTCGACGAGGATCGCTTCTTTTGACTCGAAATGGTGATACAGGCTGCCGGGCAGGATTCCGGCAGCGTCGGCGATCTCCTGCAGCGAGGTCCGTAGACCGGAGGTGGCGATCAACAACGCCGCGGTCTGCAGAATTTCTGTGCGCCTCGTGCCGTCGTCATATGCGTGGCCGGCATGGTTCGGCGTCACCTGAGCACGCCCCACAACACCTCCACGGCTCCCGACTCCCGTCATGGGTTGACAACTGAACGAATGTTTGGTTAACGCTATCAGAGGCTGCTTCCACCCCGCTGGATCATGTACTCAACGGCACCCGCGTGATGTTCGGCGGTCGGTCGTACGAATCGTCGCCAGAGCCGCAAGAGACGATCTGGACCGAATCGACGAACGCAATCGCATCGGGAGGCAGTAGGGAGGCCGATTCGCTTTGCCACTCCACCAAACAGACCCGGGCGACGATGGCCCAACGGCCGTCCCTTCGCCCGAGGCGGTCGACATATCGGCCGCCGTAGACGATCAGGGGTTTGTCGGGGTCGCGGTCGGTTCCGACGAAAATGTAGTAGGTCTCCGAGTGCGCCTTATCGCCTGATCTTGACCGTGTGGTTCATCAGATAGTGCTGGTGTGCGCGTCTGCGTCGCGTGGTAGGCGAAGGGCCAGTCGATGAAATCGTCTACCCGACCCACGAATCCGACGTGGTCGTCGACCGCGTCGTCGTGGTACGCGGACCGGAGCAACTCGCGGTCAATTCGGTCGATGCCACGCGCGTATCGATACATTCAGTCGAAAATGTCTGCGCGATCGCAGAGCTCTTGCAGTCTGGCGTTCACCATGTCTGCCCCTCCCAGGTGTCGACAGCGACGACTTCCTCGACCGGCCGCCGGATCGCGGGACGAAAGGTCAGGTCGGCCCGCAGTCTGGCGACGGGAAGCAGGCAGCCCTGCACGTAGGTAGCGGGAATTCCGAGCAGACCGCGAACTGTCTCTTCGTGTGCGAGGTGAAGGGTGGTGATACAGGTGCCGTAGCCGCGGCTGTACAGCGCGAGCTGAAAGTTCCAAACTGCCAGGAAGATCGACCCATACAGGGTCGTGGCGAAGAACGAGTCATCTCCCTCAATGCGCGGAATGTATGGCTCGTAGCACGGAATGACGAAGCGGTACCTTCGCCAGGTTCTGCACCAGCCACTCGGTCGACGACATGAGTCGTCCACCCGCGGTGTCCCCGCTCACCAGCTCGGAGATGAACTGGCCGCCGACCCGCGCCAGATACGCGTCGCGGTACAGCCCGGCGATTTGATCCCGAAGTTCTGGGTCGGAGATCACCAACCAGCGGCAGCTCTGCTAAATCGACCCGTTGGCCGCCTGCATTCCGATGCGCATACATTCCTGGATCACCTCGACCTCGACCGGCGCGTTTAGATCCCAGTGCCTTGCGCGCCGAGCGGGTGGTCATCAGAAGCTGGTCGACGTCCATGGGCGCTCCTTGTGTAACCCGTCGCTGCCGACGATAATCTGGAACAGATATTTGGTCAATCGTCGGATCATTCGCGGACGCGCAGCCCTGCGATGCGCTTCGCGTGGTCGCGCCGCGGAGAGGTGACATGACCTACGAGAGCACCGCCGAGCCGATCAAGATCGGCTACCTGACGGATTTCCTGCTGTCGGATGACTATCCGAAGGAGCGCCGGGACGATCTGACGATCCCGTTCGGCATGGTCCTCGGCGACGCACTCGACCGGGGCCACATCGACCGCCCCATCGAAGTCGTCTACCGGGAAGTCGAGGGTCTTCCAAAGGGAACGGTCAAAGCCGTGATCGATGTCTACGAAGCTGGTCGACGCGGGTGTCGACCAGTACGACGAGGCCAACAAGGTCGGCCAGGAGTTTCTGGACCGCTACCAGGATCGGTACGGGCGTCGCCCGGCGTCGTGCGTGCCTGTCGTCAACTACGACGTCGCCCGCACGCTGTTGCAGGCACTGACCGACGCCCATCCGCTCAGCCCCGGGGAGTCAAGGAAGCACTCGAGCGGGTGAAGATGTCGCCCGCGGCATCCGGGCGCCGGGTACGAGAGTTTCGTTCGGAAACTGGACGCGCCGAGCGTGGATGGGCGCCGGGTACCTCGTCGCACGACAACTCGATGCCGAAGGCGTCAACTCTCACCTCGTCGATCGCTTCGGTGAGGAATAACCGCATGACCGATGAACTGACGCAGGGCGTCAAGGATGCGCAGGCCAAGTTCGACGCCGGGATGGGCGCCGACGGCGACGCCTCGCCGTATCCGATGCTCAACGAGCTGCGGGCAACGGCGCCGGTGCATCACGGCTGGCCGGAGATGGGAATCTTCGAGAATCCCGAAGAGGGCCAACAGATCTTCTCGGCCTATACCTTTGACGCGGTCAAAGCGGTCTTCACCGACAACAAGACCTTCAGTACCCGCTGCTACGAGGCGATCGTCCGGCCGCTTCAGGGGCCGACCATTCTGGAGATGCAGGAGCCCGAGCATCAGGTTTACCGCAGACTGCATGAATTCGCCTTCGCCCGTTCATCGATGCGCCGGTGGGAGGCCGAGCTCGTCCGTCCGTTGGTGGAACGCACCGTCGAGCGGCTGCGCGACGCCAAGCGCGCGGATCTGGTGGAGGAAGTCTTCATGCCGATCCCGGTCCGCGTCATCGCGGCGCTGATAGGCCTGCCGGAGTCCGACATTCCGGAATTCCACCGCTTGGCCATACAACTACTCGGGTTCCAGGCGGACATGGACACGGCGCTCAAGGCGTCCGCACAGCTGCGTGAGTACTTCGTCGGAATCCTCGCCGACCGTCGGCGCGAGCCCCGCGACGACATGGTCACCGTCCTGGCCGGGGCCGACGTCGACGGCGTCCGGATGTCCGATGAGCAGATTTATGGCTTCATGCGCAATCTGTTGCCTGCGGGCGCCGAGACGACTTCGCGGTCCACGGCCAGTCTGGCTTTCGGGCTCTTGACGCACCCCGCTCAGCTCGCGGCGCTGGTCGCCGATCGAGGCCTTCTGCCGCAGGCGATCGAGGAAGGCATCCGCTGGGAAACCCCGCTGCTGAACTTCATGCGCCAGACAACCCGCGACGTCGAGTTCCACGGAGTCGCGATACCCGAGGACTCGATGGTGTCAGTCAATCTCGGAAGCGCCAACCACGACGAGGCCAGGTGGGACGACCCCGAACGGTTCGACATATTCCGGGAACGGAAGCCGCACATAGGATTCGGGCACGGTGCCCATGTGTGCATCGGTATGCACCTCGCCCGCCTCGAGAGCACCCTGTTCTTCAACACCCTGTTCGACCGGTTGCCGGGGCTCCGTCTCGACCCCGATGCCCCGCCGCCGGACGTCGCCGGTATGCACTTCCGGTCCCCGCCACACCTCAACGTGGTGTGGGATTGAGCGTCAGGGACTGATACCCAACCTCGCGCCGACTTCGAAGACCTCGTCGTAGATCGATCCGGGAACGGTGAACGGTTCTGTCGCGGCCACATCGGCGAGGTGGGCGGCGATGTCGTCGGCGGTCGGGCTGCTGCTCGGCTCGGCCATCCACCCGTCACCGAGGCCGATGAAGACCCGCGCGAAACGGCCGCCGCACGCCGAGTAGTTCTGGTGGCTGAACTCGCAGGCTCGACTGGCCAGATAGACCACGATCGGGACGACGAGCTCGGGCCGTATCGCCTCGAAGAACCCGCTCTCCTCGAGGGCTTTCGGATCGCCGAGTGTCTCGGTAACCATCCGCGAAAGCCCGAACGGCAGAACGGTATTGGCGAGTATTCCGTGCGGCTCGCCTTCGAGGGCGATGACGTTGGTCAATCCGACAATGCCCGCCTTGGCCGCCGCGTAGTGCGCTTCCAGGTGCTGACCGAACATTCCGGCCGAGGAGGCGATGAACACGAAGCGGCCGTAGCCCTGTGACTTCATCACCCGGTAGGCAGGCTGTGCCAGATAGAAGCCGCCGTCCAAGTGCACGCGCAGCATGCGCCGCCAGTCGTCGGGGGTGAGTTCGTCAAACGCAATGCTGTTGAAGATTCCCGCATTGCTGATCACCGCGTCCAAACGCCCGAACTGATCGAGTGCGATTTGCACGATCGCCTGACCCCCCTCGGGACTGTCCACCGAATCATGCGAGGCCGCCGCTACGCCACCCGCCGCGGTTATCTCCGCGACGACCTCGTCGGCGACGGTCGCGTCAGAGCCCTCGCCGCCCATCGAGCCGCCGAGGTCGTTGACCACCACTGACGCACCGCGGCGGGCGAGTTCGACTGCGTAGTGGCGGCCGAGCCCGCGTCCAGCGCCGGTGACGACCGCCACCTGCCCCGTGAAGTCGATCATGTCCTGCTCCTGCCAATTGACTGGCGCTGGGTGGGGACCTTACGTTGGAACAGATATTTGGTCAACGAGCGAGGTGAGGTGGACGTAGACGAGACGAGCGACGCCGGCGGCCCCCAGAGGCTGTGCCTGCTGGCGTCCGCCCTGGCCGGACGCAATGTCACTGTGGCGCCTGCGGATCCCGGTGAACCCGCGTGGACGGATGGCGTCACGGTCTTCGTCGACGCCGTTGCCAGCGCGGTGCACCAGGTCGAGTCGGTGACGGTGCAGGCGTCGTTGCTCGCCTGCGGTGGTCTGGAACCGGACATAGTGCGCAAGCTGGTCCGGCGCCGAGCACTGGCCAGGAGGTATCTGGCCGTCGAAGGCCAGCGGGCACTGACGGCGAATGACGATCTGCTTCCGTTTCCCGTTCGGTCGATCGTCGACCTGGATCTGGCAATACGCTCGGACTCGCCTGCGGCATCGTTGAAGATAGCGTCCGGTCGGGATGCGATCGCCGATCCGCCGGCCAGCTTCGGCGTGATCAGGCCGCGGAACCTGTTGTCGGCGCACGCTGCCGCTCAGCGCTCGGGCTCCGGTGTGCACGGCCCTCGTCACGAGACACAGAAGCGGTTGGCCGAACTCGAGGACACCGTCGACGAATCCGCCGACGACGACGTGATGGACCCGTTCTCCAGTCCCATCGGCGGGGGCGGAGCCGCGGGGAAAGTGTTGCAGCGCTTGATGAGCCGGGTTCGTCAACTCAGCGGCGGCGGCCCACCAGGGGCGGACTCGCCGACGCATCGGTCGCTGAAGGGGATTCGCGGCGCCGGTGCGGTGACCTCTGTTGCGTCGGCGCTTTCAGGCATCGAGGATGCCGACGCCGGCGACAGGCAGGGAAGGAAGTATCCCGAGTGGGACTCCCACCGTCGGCGATATCGGCCCGACTGGTGCACGGTGCACGAAATCGATCCGCCCCGCACACCGGGCCCACGATTAGGGCGCCCCGATGTTCACGCCTTGCGGCGGCCGCTCACTCGGCTTGGGATCGGGCTCGATCGCTCCCATCGACAGCCGCCGGGCGACGACATCGACGTCGACGCCGCGGTCGAAGCCAGGGTTGAAACCCTCGCAGGCTCCGTGCCTGACGAGGCCGTATACCTGGACAACCTGAGCCGCCGTCGTGATCTCGCCGTCCTCGTGTTGCTTGACGTCTCCGGGTCGGTCGCCGAGGCGGGCACCCTCGGCCACACCGTGCACGAGCAACAGCGCGCGGCGGCCTCGGCCCTGACCATTGCCCTGCACGAACTCGGAGACCGGGTGGCGCTGTATGCGTTTCAATCCCATGGGCGTGCATCGGTGAACCTCGTCCCCGTCAAGCGATTCGACGACAGTCTCGATGCGCTGGTCATGCAACGCCTCGGCAGCCTGACCCCAGGGGCGTATTCGCGACTCGGCGCCGCCATTCGCCACGGCACCTCGGTCATCGCGGAGAAGGCAGGTACTTCGCGTCGGCTGCTCGTGGTGCTGTCGGACGGGCTGGCGTACGACCACGGCTACGAGCGCGTCTACGGTGCCGCCGATGCGCGACGCGCGCTCGGAGAGGCGCGCAGGCAGGGAATCGGCTGCCTCTGCCTGACAATCGGTGCGGGCACCGACAGCGATGAGCTACGCCGTGTGTTCGGCAGCGCCGCGCACGCGTCGATACCCAAACCCGCGCAATTGGCCGACTACGTCGGACCGCTGTTCCGCGCGGCATTGCGTTCGGCTGACCTGCGTCGCCGAGTGTCGTAAGCGCGGCTCATAGTTGAACCAAACATCTGTTCCGCGCTAGTCTGCTGTAGTCGCCCGACGGAAGGGAAACGATGCCGGTGAAGCCGCCGCGGCCGTATTACGTGCCCGTCGCCAAAGAGGAGCAGGTATTCAAGGCGGCCTTTCGGCAGGGCTTGTCGATCGTGCTCAAGGGTCCGACCGGTTGCGGCAAGACGCGGTTCG
>Ga0164301_10000671_pt1 | contig 10188 bp, 8 predicted proteins | sample Whisoiple_231_MG_FD_109711 | JGI IMG/M metagenome (GOLD analysis project Ga0164301, IMG submission 109711) | Unamended control soil microbial communities from upstate New York, USA - Whitman soil sample_231_MG | ecosystem: Environmental > Terrestrial > Soil > Agricultural land ... | reverse complement strand
ATATATTAAACCACTGGAGATTGTTGTAAACAGTTTGTTTCAATTGTTGTATACGGTTTGTTTCACAAGATAAAGATGTTAGGGCTTAATGACAGTATATCAGACAATATTACCGTTAAAAAAACCTTATTATCATAAAACGAATATAGTACTTTATTAGGGATTGAGGATTTAAGTAACAGCTTGCTAGTTGGGTTTGAGTATTTTACAAAAAATGTTAAAATATTAACTAAAAGTTTGAGTTTGACGGACCCAATAGCAATTGACGATTTCGAATTAAATTACGGTAACTACAATATCCTACTAAATTTGCAAATTATTTCGTGTAAGTTAAAACAATTGAGTACAGAGGTACGTTCCTAACGAAGTAAGGTTAGCAACTAGTATACAAACAAAGTTTGTACAAGAGTTGCTTACTCGCCTATAAAAAAAGTTGAAATATTAGCAACGGTCGTTTGCTAGCAAAGCTAGCTTCTTTTTGCTAATATTTTAATTGCTAATATTTCAATTGCTAATATTTCAACTTTGTCCTAAAAAAACAAGCAAAGTTTGTTTTCTTAGGGGCTTGCTTTGCTAGTAAGTAACTCTTGTACAAACGAAGTGAAGAGTTACTTACCTTACTTCGTTAAAAAAGGTTTTATTCACAAAAAAAAAATATTTTATTTAACAAAAAAAAGTTTACCTTTGTTGGACTAGCAAAGCAACTTCGTTAGTTTTTGTTAAACTATACAAAAACAATATAAGGAAAAACATTATGAGTGATGAAATTAATAAAACTCGTGCATTATGTCCCGAATTACAAAATTTTCCTACTTTAAAAGACATTATTGAATTTGTAACCTTAAACTGTGCCAAATATCATTTAGTTTTTATACAAATACACAAAGATTTCACTAACAAAACTATTAATTTTCAAGAAGCTTTGAAAATATTTTACGAAGTCCTAGCGCTTTTCTATGCACTTGCAGACAAACCATATCGTAAATTACAAGAGTTTGAATTTAATAAATTAAATTCAAACGATAAAGAGCGTGTACAAATTTTACTCAAATTTTGGCATGTTATCAATGCAGCGATTTTATCTTTTTTCAGCGTAATAGATTCAGTATTAGTAGGTGTTGATGTTGTTAGCTTTAATGATGGACCTATGAGCCTAGACCCATAAAACTCTGTTCTTGGCTATTTTTATTACAATTTAACAATAAATTTTAACACAATTACAGAAAAATTGGATAAGGAAAATCTTAACAAAAATTAGCACAGATTATCAAAAATTATCAAAGATTAGCAAAGATTAGCAAAAATAAATTGATTGATACGTTTTATCCGACAAAGGCCGTTTGCCTTGGTTATAATATCAACAAAGTTGAAATATTTGAAATATTAGCAAAATATGGTTATTTTTTTTTATAAAGAAAAATTTATAAAATAAGGTCAGACGTAGTGTTCGTCTGATGGTAGTTGATTTTCTTTTATATCTAACATATGTTTTACCAAAATTTTTACATGAAAAAACGAAAAATAAAGCAACAGATTTACCATTAACAAATTTACCAGCTGCAGAAAGAAATATAGAAATAATTTTATTAATAATGTTTGCCGTACATGATTTTAACAAGATTGCAAGAATTTTCGTGTCAAAACTTATATGGTATTTTTTTCCTAAACTTCCTTTTGGTTTATATACTAAAAATAAAAACAAATTTTTGGAACCTACCCTATTTCCGAAAAAAGTTTCTAGAAAACAAAGACGAATTTTACCTTTACATTAATGTTTTTTACGTTCAATCCAACAAATATATGTAAACAAAAAAAATAAAGAAAATTCTAGCTTAGTAAATATTAAACGTGGAGAAGTAAGAAAAATTGTTAATTTTTTTTACTAAAATTATTTTTATTTAATTTCATATAAATTATTTATTCAATTGAAAATTTTATAAAACTCTAAAAAATCCACTTTTAATATTTTTTTCAATTCCTTGTTATAAAATAAAAATTGATTAAAAAAAATATAAAACTTACTTTTAAACAATTTTACAAGTTAAACGTCTTTTATTTTAACGCCTTTTATAAGAATAGAAGAACGTTGATAAAAACGAATTTTTCCTGTATCTTCAAATTCTTTTAATGTTTTTCTCATCAAACCACTAAAACTTTTTTTTGATATAGCTACAATTTTTTTATCAACTTCTGAATACTTTTTATACTCCTCATAGCAGTCTTTTAAATATGTGTTTACGGAAGGTATGAACTCAAGTTTTTGGTCAACCCACTCTTCTACATTTAAAGTATCAAAATCTTTTACTTTTATTTCTGTATTAGTATCTGGCGGTAATAGTTTTGTCTTTTTATTCATAATGTAACTCCGTCTATGTGTGTTCACAATTTTGTTTTGTTTTTAATATATATGTAATTTTCATTACATATATATGTTTAATGTACATTACATTTTTTTTTATACATTATAGAATATATAATGTTTAATGAATTATTTATACATTCATATATTTAAATTAATACATAGGAGAACGAATTAAAGTGAGAAAATCTAATAAAAATCTAGTTTGTATTACATTTACTTACTAACAAAACTTTATGTACTCGATACGATGATCGTGAATCACAAAAGAATTTGACAAAATAAATTTTTTCATACTAACTTTGTTTTGATCTAGATTATGTATTTCTATGAGAGTAGAAGTCTAGGTTTTTAAGATTCAACAAATTATACTTTACAGCCTTATCAATTAATAAAACCATACTCAATATCTTTATGAGTTGTATCAGATTTACCATTATAAACATTACATTCTCTCATAGAATATTTATCTTGCGTCGACACTTTATCTTTTCGCTCTATCTTTTGAAGACTAGCTACTAAACATGTAGCTTTAGAGTCGTTTCTACTAAAGCCAAGTAATTTGATTTTAATGGTGTACAATTGATAGAGGTCAAGATTTTTTATTAAATGAAAAAGCTTTTTTTAATTATCTAATTCATAATGTGTTTGCATTTCACTTCGTACTTCATTATTTACTTTATATGAATAATTTATATAAGCTTTTTATAATTTGTGAGTTTCAAATATTATTTCTACAAAAACCGTTGGCGAAAAATAAAAATTCTTGATGCTATTTCTACTATTGATTCTAAATCTTAAACAGCTTTAATTCCATATTTTGATTGCAGTTTTATATATAAAAAACAAGTAAACGAACTTAATTTGTGCAGTACCAGTCATACATATAAAAAATATAACCACAGTGATGTGTGTATATTTGAATCACAAAATAACTTAACTACTAAATTTAAAAGTATTGAATATGAGCAACCAGGAGGTAACACTAACAAACTAATTTGTCCGATTGAAAATAGTGTACAACACCTCCAGCGCGCAATGGTCTGAAGACGTTGAATTAATTCGTAAACACGCTGAACTTACTTGGCCTAATGATGAAGCATTGCAAAAAGCTTTAAAAAAGCGAAAACAAAAACTCTCATTTATAAACGCAGACTTTTCAAGTCGAGCAAAACCAAATCTTGACATGGTAAAAAACTTAAATAGTTATTCTTTTCGTGTTTACGAAACAAAAAAAGGTCGAGTTTCAATGAAAGTTGATAAAAATAAAAAAGTTCCCAGTTAAACTAACTGAAAGTAATTTACAACAGAACTCAATAGATTATATAGATGATCGTGACGAATATATTTATCTTTTAAAAAAGAAACTAAATTCGTTTAACAATCAATGTGAGCAATGTGAAAATCATTTAAATTGACCCTTCCGCGTTCTTCCAGGCTTCCGTCACAGCTTCAGCTGCTGGTGTTAGAAGTTCACCTGATGTCGAACGCTTCATTATATTTTCATCATAAAAAGAATCAACAAACCGAGTTTGTTTATACGACGGGATTATGTTCTGCCCGTTGTTTAAGTTAATTTTATTCCCACGAAATAAATAATCATGCGTCTCTTGACAGTTTAAATCTTTATTTTCGGGTGTTATAAAAACATAATCTGTTTGTCCTCCTATGGGAGAATTTAAACGATTTTCCGATTGCTCACGCTTTTCGTTAAAAACCTTTAGTTTCTCCTTTAAAGGAAGAACATAGGCGTCACGATTAGGTATTGGTATTTCTTTCCAATTCGTTTCGCTTTCGTCTGAGCTTGAATACGCTTCATCTAAATTGTTTTCGACACTTTGATTTGCAATACTTACGACGCTTTCAGTATCATCATCTGTGATACTACTATTTTCTTCATTTAAATTTTGAACAGTTTGTTCTGGAGTTGATTCAGATATACTTGCAGCTTCTTTTTCGTAAACATGAAGTAAATTATCATCTACTTTTCGAGTCATGTCAAGGTTTGTTTCTGCTCTACTTGCATAATCTTGGTTTATATATGACAGCTCTGTTAGTTTTCGTTTTACAAACTTCCCCATTTGCATATCGTTAGGCCAACAAAATTGGGCTTGTTTATCGATTAATTCCACTGCTTCAGAGATATCCATTGCTGTCTGTAATTGTTGTACACCATTTTCAATTGGACATGGTAGTTTCTTAGTGCTACCTTTTAATTGTTTGTATTCAATACTTTTATAATTCATCGCTAGATTTTCTCTAGCTTTAGTCACTAACTGATCTATGAAAGCACAACTAGAAGTCTGAGTGACTTTTACACCCCATTCTGTAGAATACCGCTTTACTTTCTCACGATGTTGATCATGTGTCCATTTATAGTGTTCTTTTGTGAGTGAAAATATATCTTTATCGAAAAAAGAATTATTTGCTAACGTCATGCCATTAAGCTTTTTACGAACAGCGTTACTACACGATGAGTGCACTCTTCTTTTCTTTTCAGCGGCTGGCAATTTGTCATAGACTTTAGGTGTAAGTTGAGTTCGTACTGTTCTTGAAGCTTTATTTAACTCTTTTTTTAGTATGTCGAAACAAGATTCGTCTATCTGTTTTTCCCCCAATTTAACATAGTCGTTGTAATAATCTTGAAGAATAACTCCCGAAAAATTTACTTGTTCAGTCTCCGTAAACATATTTAAGTTTCTTTTGGTATACACATCATTCAAATTAGGGAGATTACTACCCATTTTTTTATTTAAAGAATCGGGTATCATTAAACCAAATGATGTATCTTTTGTATTACTACGATCTGTCATACCAATCACGTATGTTCTCAAATGAAAATTTGAAACTCCGTGTTCAAAAGTCATAGCGTCGAAGGTGTACTTATTATTTTTTTTAAGAGCCTCCCGCACTTGACGTGCAACGGCTTTAAGCTCTGATGCTTGACCAATGTTCGGACAAACACTCAATCTGTATGTATTTGGGCCGTTCGGATAATAAAGCACATAATACGGTTGTTCAGAGAAAGGTTTTAATTTGTCAGGTTTAATTTTAGCTCTATAGATTGTTCTATTCCAAAAAAAGCATTTCTCAGGAAATTTTTGAAATGAGTCCATATCAATCATTGTATCAAATTCAGATGTTGCAGTAACTTTTGATTTTTTGGCATCATTATAAAGCCTTCCATTTATAATCTTGCAGTTAGTAGTATAAAGGGAATAACTCGGTGTAACAGGGACGTTACTCCCGACATCCGAAGAAGCATCACTAGGTTTTTGTTTCTGTAATTCAGTTACCAAACTTTTGGTTTTATCTACTAGTCTTTTTAAGCGTGCTAGTTTTGATTTTTCTCTATTCTTTTGTTCCATCTCCAGAAAAGACTTTGCTCCTTCCCTGTTAATTACACTTTGATCTGTAGTAGCATCTAAGCCTAGATTTTCTGGATTATAATAAGGAGCAGTAAATGGCGTGCGAGGTTTGCGAGATTTTTTTAAAGTTTCAGGTGTTGCAGAAAAATTTGCAGACATCATTGTTGTAGCAGGCCCTTGAAGCCCACTTGGTGGATTTGGAGTAGTAGGAATCGCGAAAGCTGATTTAGCGAAGTAGTATCCCATTATAAATGCAATTAGGATAAAACCACTAGTGTATTTTATTGGTTTGCTATTATAAACGTAAATGAAAATTTGTTTAGATTTTTGTGTAATTATTTTATTTTTTTTTTGTAGAGAAATTTTTACTAAAGTAACAACTCGCTGTTGTTCTGTTTGATTAAATTCCAACGAAAAAGTCTCATAATCAAAAGAATTACAATTAATGAAATCATTTGAATTTTTCAATGTAAAAAATTGCGTTGTTGTAAGTAAGTAATCATATTTTGCTTGTTTAAAAAATATTTTATAGTTATTAAATATATATTTTTCTAAAAATAATACAAAAAAAGTATAATTATGATTTTTATTACACAATATTTTAATTTCAGAAAATATTTTTACATTGATATTAAGCTCATTTAAATAATTTTGTAAACCAATATGATTAAGATAAAAACTATGCTTACTTGAATAATCCGAAGACATAAAAACGTCTTTACATCCAACTATACACTTGTCTGGATAAAGTTGAAAAAAATTAAATTTTTTATATAGTTGAAGAATATCTTTAGAATATAGTTCATTACAAATATATGAAATTTGATCACGTATATAAAATCTAATATTTGATAGTAATTTATTATTTTTACTATCTGTCTCAAAGACATATGTTAAAGCCGAAAAAACGGCGTCGCGCTTTTTCCACTTACTTAATTTTAAATTTTGGAAATTTTGTTTTTTTAGTTTTGTCTTAAAAATTTTATCGCCATCAATTGAAATGTGAATATTTAATTTACCTTGAAAATGAATTTCATTTAATAATATTTCAAAAATATCGCTATACTTCCATGCTGTTTGAATAAAGCGTAACGCATTGTAGAACCCAAAATCCCAAATGAAGTTTTCCTGTTTTTTTAAAGCCATAATAATTTTTATAGTTGTACTTTTTAATAAATTTGCGTAATTTAAACTTTGTTTTGTCTTATTGCCTTTTATATTATTTTTCGCAAAAAAATGTGAAAAAGTTTTTATTAGCAAAAAAAATAACCGTTAAAAGAAAATGTCAAAATATTTATTACAAGTATGCTTGTATTATACATATAAATAATATATAAATGCAAACATTTATTTTAAATATAAAATATATGTATTACAAGTATGCTTGTATTATACACATAAATAGTGTATAAATGCAATTTTTTTATGTTTTAGAAAAATGTAAAGCTGAAATAATTAAATTCAAGTTATTTTATTTTTTACAAGCAAGTAAACATTCTTTAATAAAACACACAGAAAAAAATAATTAGTATGTTATTTTTAATTTTATTATATTATCTAATTTTAAGATTTATGCGAATAACATTTGTATTTTAGTAAAGTAACAGGTATGGTCAAAAATAATTTTTTGTATTGCAATATTGTTACAGCATAAATCAAATTAATTTATGCTGTAACCATTTGATAAAAAAAAATTTGTTACACTAAAACATAAAAGTTGCTTTTAAATTATTTAAAAGTAATTTTTATACTAAAAAGATTAAAACTGAAAAAATTTTTGATCTTAAAAAGAAAAAACTAGTGGATCAGGAAAAAATCGATTAATTTCAATTAATAAGCCTGCTGTAAAAGTAAACCAAATTACAGCTATAACTGGAGCAGTAGAAAGATAAGTAGTAAAATACTTCAGTTAAAAATGTCCTTTTTTCAAAAATTATTATAATCTGTAATTATTTTTCAAATTACAAAATATTTTTTTGTATTAATTCTAGTTTAAATTATACCATTAAAAAAAAGTTTAAACTCTTTTTTTCTATAAAAAAATACTTGCAAAAACTAATTTAAAATTAAAAATTTATATATTATAACTGTAAATATAATAGTTAAAAGTGTCAATATACTAGTTGAAAATTTAATATTTTTTTTTTAGTATTTAATAGTGAATAGAAAATTATAATAAGTTCTACATTTGACTGGTTTCCTAAATTGAATTCGTTTAGTTGGTTTTTAAGTTTCTTTAAAGTTTTATTTGTTTCTTCTAACCGAATAATTCCTTTACCTATATTTTCATATGAATATTTTTTTACATACTGGTTGAAAGTAATATTTGTATCAATAGTTGTTGGTGCACGTAAACTAATTTTTATGGAACAACAACCTTTTATTAATGACACCGCTAAAACTACTGATATAACGAATAAGAAATCCATTACAAAAAATGTTAGAGATGAAATATTTGATAGTATTGTTAACAGTGGAATTGAGTGCTATGCAGCTTTACGTACTGACATTCTTATGCCTACGATACATTTATTTCGGGGGCAAGTTGGTAAGATTGAAAGAGTAATACTTGAAGCTGAAAACCAACATTGTTATTTAGTAATATTTCTAGATTATAACAAAAACCGCGACGAGTTTTATCGATGTTTGGTGGAAAAAGAGAATCTTTTACCATTATTTTGTTTTGATCCTGACATATATAACGAGTACAAAAACACCGAAGAAACACCGAGTATAAACCAAATACGAGATAATTGGGAAGTCTTAAAGTTCGATGTTACTCCAAAACTCCAACTTTTGCTACATAAAAGAGTTTCAACTCGATTTAGAATTGGCCAACTTGTAACTATCGAAGTTGATTTTGAGCAAAAAACTGATGCAGAACCACCTTTTGTTATACAAGCTGGTCAAACTGGTATAATTTCTGCTTCTATAAGTGACGATGTGGTTGAAGTTACATTTTGGTCAATGCCTTTTGGATTATTAGCTGTTATAAGAGAAGGTTTTCTTTCTTCATCTTTACCCTCAACTTCGGCTTCATCTCTAGAAGCCAACTTCGACCCATTAAGCTATGCTACCAGTTCTTGGAAAAGAAAAATTTTTATTGATAAAAATTTTCTTTTTCCGTTGTATGTAGAAAATTTGGATATAGAAGATCTGTGATAATTAATGTTATCGATACGATTGATGTAATTTTGCAACGAGTTTGGCTTTATTAAACAAAATTGAGTTTTGTTTTACTTGTTTTTGCTTTTATTTAAACTTTGTCAGTAAATAAAGCTTTGCTTTACTTACTGACAAAGGGGCTTGCTTTGCTAATAAAAAGCAAACTTTTTTTTTGAGTAGATTGTCAATAAAAAAATTTGCTAGTCTGATAATAGGTATAGAAATATTTTTCTATTTTTTTAATTTAAATAGAAAAATATTTTTGTATCTAAATTTCTTCAACAATTAAGATTGCTTCATTCACAGCTTGATCAGCAATGGCTTTTGTTTTTAATTCTTGAAAACGCGATGGAATGTCAATTGAAAAATCTACGATAGCTTCGTCCCAATGTTTTGATTCTTGAATAATCTTGCCAATTTCACCCCTTTTAATACGTATGGGACTTAAATTATGTTTATTTTTTTGTTTAAAAATAACGTATTGGTTAAGAGAATACGGGCAAGATAAATGAAGAGATAAAACTCGTTTTTCTTTAGATTTTTCTGGAAAATGTCCACTCGGTGGAGATTGATCTACGTTTTTTTTTTCGTTTTGGGTTTCAGTCTGAGTTCCATGAGATGAAGCAACTATATTTTTTAATATGTTTAGTGATATAATAACCACAAAACTAGCACCCCAAAAATCTGGGTTTGAAAATAAAATTGGTAAAAGGTTTTCTTTTGCTTTGGGTACAAATACTTCTGAACTTATTGTTGGTTGTCTAGCTGATTTATATAATTTGACTAGATGAAAACCAATTATTACAGCTATTTTTTTTGGATCTAAGGTGTATTTAGGAAAAGTCATAATTAAAAATTTTAAATAAAAATTAATATAATAATTTATTTATTATATAGTTTTTTCTAAAACTGCAAAAAAAATTAATAAAAAATTATTTTTTACCATTGCTAAGACTTGTATTATTAATACATTGATTGTTTCTTTAATAAATACTAAATATTTATATTTGTTATTTTATAATATAATGTTTTATTTATAATAATGCAAATTAAGTATTTTAGTTAATTATTAAGTTACAAATAAAACACATATATTTTATTATTTTTATTTACAATTTACTTGTTAGTTACTGTGCTACTAGCCTATAAAAAAATTTGTATAAATACTAGCCTATAAAAAAATTTGTATAAATACTAGCCTATAAAAAAACAGAGTTTTTTTATTGACAAGCCTGAAGCTAGCTTTGTTATATTTTTCACACATTTGTGTGAAAAATATTACAAAGGCAAACTTGT
>Ga0164301_10000669_pt1 | contig 10196 bp, 10 predicted proteins | sample Whisoiple_231_MG_FD_109711 | JGI IMG/M metagenome (GOLD analysis project Ga0164301, IMG submission 109711) | Unamended control soil microbial communities from upstate New York, USA - Whitman soil sample_231_MG | ecosystem: Environmental > Terrestrial > Soil > Agricultural land ... | reverse complement strand
TTAAGGATTTCTCAGGGTAACATATATCTAATCACAGTAGCTGATTTTAAGATGATTGTAATCTTGAAATATTAAGTCAGTCACATAACGCAGCATAAGCTTAACTACTATTCTAGCATGAACTATGTATTGGTATTAGAATACGAGATCCGATTAATCACTACAATTCTAGACAATTCAGTATTCAAACTGAGGAATTCCTTGATATGACTATTCAGTCTTCTGCCAAGGAATCGATTGAAGTTGTTAGCAGACGAGCTGCTCGTGTTCTTGCTGATCTAGAGGATCGTCTACCAGACGTGAATGAATTATACATTGACTTGCACAAGCACCCTGAACTTTCGATGCAAGAGCATCGAACCGCTGAGATCTTTTCTAGGCGGCTTCGTAATGCAGGCTATGAGGTGACAGAAGGTGTCGGACATACAGGCGTGGTAGGACTGCTCGATAATGGTGTTGGTCCAGTTGTGATGCTTCGAGGAGACATGGATGCACTTCCCATAAAAGAGCGGACTGGATTAGATTACGCGAGTACAGCAATTGGAACCTTGCCGGACGGAAGCTCAGTGCCGATTATGCATGCTTGCGGTCATGATATGCATATGGCATGCCTAATTGCTACAGCAGAGATTCTGTCCAAGGAACGCGAAGCATGGCGGGGTACAGCATTTATTTGTGCTCAGCCAGCCGAGGAGACAGGGCAAGGAGCAGAGGCAATGCTGCGTGATGGATTATTTACTAAATTCCCACGACCTGACATATGTCTAGGCCAACACGTTTTACCACTTGCCTCTGACATGATAGGACATAATTCTAGAATAATCATGGTTGCATCAATTAATATTGATGTGAGACTATTCGGTAGAGGCGGACATGGTTCCTCACCACAAGTAACCATAGATCCTGTAGTCATGGCTTCTTCCCTAATTATGAAATTACAAACCATCCGTTCGCGTGAGCTTGCAGGAGACGTACCAGCAGTCATAACGATAGGATTTGTCAATGCTGGTGTGAAACACAACATTATTCCAGAAGAAGCACATATAGGTATAAACCTACGTACACAAAGTACAATTATCCAGCAACAGATCATCGATTCTATACGCAGGATGGCAGAAGCAGAAGCACAGGCCTTTCGTGCTACCAAACCGCCTGAGATTACCACATCAGATTCGGTTCCCTTAACTAGTAACAACGAGCTGATTGACCAGCGTATTAGTGCTGTTCATACAGCATTGCTTGGGCCTGAGCACATAGTCGAACTGCCCACTTTGATGTTCAGCGAGGATTTTTCACAATTCGGCCTTCCAGGTCGCCACCACTACGAAGGAGAACCAATTCCGTATTGCTACTGGATATTTGGCGGCCATTCCCAGGAGCTCTATAATGCCGCTCCTGGTCAAACCCTCATGGCTAAAATGTCATATCTACCTTCTAACCATCAGCCCACATTCGCACCGGTGCCAGAATCTACGCTTCTGACTGGAGTGAGATCTCTTACTTCAGCAGCCCTAGCCTATCTGCCGGCCGTGGATGCCTTATAGGAGCAGTTTGCTAAAAGTCGTGTTATGCTACCGAATGCGTATCTGAGAAACCATCGATAATAGAAGTGATAGGAAAGCAATACCAATGAATATGACAATTCATACTGCATTAAACACTATTAATCAAGCCAGCGGCCATATAGTATAACATCCCATTTATCCACTATGAATAACATAATTGATTTGATAAATCATAATAGTGATAATGCATCAGTTACTAGAAATACCAGAAAATCAACATTAATAACAATTCTTTGAATTAATGCGAATTGATACTAGCACTGCAATACTAAACAAATTATTGCCAAAGGATTGGTACTTGCAGAGTCCGTCCATTCGCATTGCACTTCGGACAGGTAGCAATTAGCAGCGACTTACCTGCACTCGCAATGCTTTTAGTGTAATCTATAATTTTCATATAGAAAGCGGAGTGTTCATGATATGCGATGCAAATCCCTTCTAGGGCAACTACTTCAACATTTTCTCTAAGGTCTAATCGTAATACCTCGTAGTCTTTGCTCAAAGCTTTAGAACCCATTTTAACGTCAATGGCAAGTTTCTGCTCATACATATACAACTGTCTTGTTTGTGGATCTAATTTCTCTATCGTCTCTAGCCAAACCCCTACAAAGAGTCTTTGCTGAAAAAAAGGTGAAATAAGATTCTGAATCAGCTTAGCAAAAGATTCAATGTCTCTTATCTCCTTTGAATCGAGAGCTTTTTGAAAAACTGATACGTAGTTTCCAAATAAATTCTTCTCATGGATTTTCTCAATGAACTTAGAATTAAAAATCATGTATGATAGTGAGTGACTATCAACTTTGAAAAGCCGTTCATGAAATAAGGTATACAACTGCTCTTCTACGTTCTCCTTTCCATAAATTACACATTGTATTATCTTAGATATGAGATATCCACTACGAGTATAACTATAAGTTAAAACAAGGCCAGTTCCTCTTTCTTCTGGAACAGTCCCTGTTTCTTTCATTAGACCCATGTTGACAAGACTATCTATACTTCTCTTAATACGTCTCTGAATATTTTCTATTTTATTTGCCTTTGTAACCTTCATTCCGCTGTAATGATTTCTAATTTCCTCATTATTTTCCAGCATATATTCAGCAAGCTTCCTGCATTACAATATTTTTGTAGGGGATAATGGAAGTGGAAAAAATTCGGCACTGCTAGTATACAAACTGCTAGGGTATAGAGTGTTCTATGTAACATCAGCAAGCGCGCCAAATTATTTTACATTCTTAGGGGAGACAGAGGAATGTCAAGGAACTATTGCGGAAGACGAAGCAGATGATATTGGTCATGATAGAGAAAAACAGAAGATACTAAAGACTGGCTATGCATCAGGTGGAAACGTACCTAAAGTAGACCTGACCTATGGCCGAACACAGGAATCGTATTAACCTACTGTATGAAGTGGCTCGCGATGGAAGAGTTGCCAGATTATAAAAAGATCAAGGGAATTCTTGATAGGTCCTTCGTCTTTAGGTTCATAGTAGGCGATGTTGAATATAATATAAAAGATGTGATGAAATATGCTGGCGATCCAAAGTTCAAACCTCCTCACGATGAATTAATCAATTTGCGCAAACTGCTATTCGCATTCCGAATGATTCATCACAAACCAAACCACAGATGGAGAAGATAAATCCAAAGTAGAGCTGCCTCTGCTACCTTGTCCTTGGTGTGATTATAAACATGCTATAGAATTTGACCTAGGTAATCATCTTCTTGCTAATCATAGAGGCGAGTTACTCAAATTACCTATAGGTAAGGGCTCAATGGATAATAGAATAGATTATGCTATACAACTGACAAAGAGTAGGATGGCCACGCAATACGACGACGACGATGAGGACGACTCAGAGGAAAATGATTCGGATGACGTCGATTAATCGCACATTATATCCCGAAGTAATATCTGAAAATGTAGACTTTATTTTATCTCATTTTCAGGATCCTATCTTTCCGAGAAAGATTATGACCAAACAGCTTGGATATCAGAAAGAAGTCTTTAGTAAGCAAGAGGTATTGAATTATTTCGAGTCTTCAGATTATGAAGACTGTCGCATCAACGCATATCCATCTTTTACTAATTATCATGGCATTAACAGGGTCGCGCCCAGTTTTGTGATGATAGATTTAGATCTTAGAGATTTTGATAATTCAAAGGATAAACTAGATAGAGGATTAAACAAAGTCCTTAGGAAAATCAGCGTGGCTACACGAGGCTATCCCACTGTATTATGGACTGGTAATGGTTACCACATATATCAGCCGATGGATGGATTCGTTCTCGAAGAAGAAGATAGATTTGCAAGATTGAGAGAGCCTAATGAAAAGAATCTGACATCTAAATTTATGCAATTTGCAGAAGAATTCCTAGCTAATAAAAAAGGAGATCCTCAACATAATCCTACAGTGAGCTCGTGTCTTGTAAGGGTTCCAGGGACTTTGAATTCAAAATGCGCGCGGGAAGTTGAAATAGTACAACGATAGGACGGTCAAAGGCCTCCGATAAACTATCTTACGTGATTTTAGAAGATGGCTCATTAATGAAAAAATGAAGCGGAGATCAATAGATAGTAAGCGGACACGCGCCCAGGTCACGAATGCAACTACGATCTCATGGATCGAAAGACTATTGCAGACTCCAATAGATGATTACAGAAAATTTGTAGTGTGGCATATCCTATCTCCTTATCTTATTAATATTAGAAAGTGTCCTCCTGGTGAGGCTTCCATTATGATCAAAAATTGGCTTAATAGATGTAATAATTTAAGACAACTAGACTTTACTCCGAACTACACGATCAAATATAATATTAATTCAGCAAAGAGGAATGGCTATCTACCAATAAGTCTGGAAAAACTAAGGATAGAAAATGCTTATTTGTACAATGTGCTGGCTAGGTAACGAACTCTAAACCCTCGCAATATTATAGCCGACCGATCAATTGCATCAGTCGCGTCTGCTCATCATCACCACCTGCACCTGTTGTGGGCACGAGAGATACCATTACCTCGCCAAGTCCAGCCGCCAGAAGTTCGGTAAGCCGATCAGCCACTATTGATTCATTTCCAGAAATAACCAAGCTATCTACAAGAGTATCAGGTATCGCCTGGTCTGATGTCAATGAAAAACCTGCATTAGAGAACATGTTAGCATAAAAAGGGATCTTAGCATAAAAGTCAAGCATTTGATGTCCTGCGGCCAGGACAGCATGCCGATCCTCGGTAATTGCTACCAGTACATGTGCCACCAATGGAGGCGGTGATCGTCCAACTGCAGCTGCTGATGTACGTAAAGCTGGAACTCCAGTATGAAGCAGATACGGAACAGGACATACCCATGTAAGGGCTCCATCGGCAATTTGTCCAGCTAATTGAAATGCTGATTTTCCTAGCGTTGAAATAAGTATCGGAATCTGTGACGTGCGGGGTAATGTGGCTATAATGTTATAGAAGTGTCCATGATGATCGACCTTTCCCTGCCAGAGTGCAGCACGCAATACTTCCAGATATTCTCGCAGATGGGCTAACGGCGTTTTCTGTTGCAGACCATAAATATCTTCTATAATAAAGCGGTGACTGGGGCCTATTCCAAGACGCAATCGATCAGGTGCAAGATCATTTAAAGCTAGCACCTGCTGAGCTAGGACCAAGGGATGACGTGGATAGGTTGGTGTAATCGAGGTTCCTAGGCGTACTGTAGATGTTCTTGTTGCAGCAGCTGCAAACATCGTTAATACATCTGGCAAAACAGGTGGTTGGGCAATCCATATCTGTCGCACTCCGGCAGCTTCTGCTGCAACAATAGTTTTGACCGCAATCGCCGCGTTAGAACCATTCACAACAAGTCCAACGCGTTCTCGTATTGGCGGAAGACTTGAAACTTGAAGACTCTGATCCTCCATCATAGATTCACCTCGAAGTGTAACCGTTTATTCTCTCGGGGTAGGATATCATGCTGAAGTTTCATTCAAAATCTACTATTTCAACTTTTAAACAGTACAGCTTGGTTTAACATCTCGGATCGCCAAGTAAAAGATAACAGTAGCCTGAAAAAATCAATTTTCTTGTGAATATGATCACCCTACAGATTGATGGTATCTATTGATAGTAGCAATTAGTCGATGCAAATCAATATATCTAATTCCATTAAAATGTACATATGGTACAACTTCGGTTTTTAACACATCCGGCATATCATCCCAGAAAAAACGTTATAACTGGATATGAGTGGTGCCAGGTATTAATATTATCGAAAACGCTGCATAAGTATAGACTGACCGTCCCGTCGACGAGAGCTCTATATATATAGGTTTAGCACGATAAATATTCTCAGCTAATGCAAACCCAACTTGTGGTAGACAAAAGACGCTAACAACAAATTACAAATGCTTTGGGGGTAGGTGATGTCATAAGGTTTGTATCTGCGAAATACAAAGGGGAATTGATATATACATATTTTCAACAAGTAGTATTCATTGTCTTTATCTAAGATGTTAGCTGCAGTTGTTCCATCAGTAAATGGAAAGTGGGAAGTCAAAGAAGTCGCAACTCCTCAGCCTGGCGTTAATCAGGTACTTATCAAAATGTATGCAAGTGGTATATGCTATACAGATGTACATGCTACTAAAGGTGCTCTAGGAGTGAAATTCCCTTATATAATAGGGCATGAGCCTGCAGGAGAAATTGTGGAATTAGGTGAAGGCGTCACTACAAGAAAAGTTGGTGATAGAGTAGGAGTTCCTTGGCTACAATCAGCATGCGGCAGATGTGAATGGTGTCAGCGTGGCAAATTGTTCTTCTGTCCTAACCACACAGCAACCGGCATCAATATTGCAGGTGGTCACGCGGAGTATATGATTGCATATGCTGATGCCACTCAACTAATACCAAATGGATTATCATACGATCAGGCTGCACCAATATTTTGTGCAGGATACACTGTATATAGTGGATTGAGGTTGGCTAATCCAAAGCCACATGAGCGAGTCGCTGTAGTCGGCATAGGTGCGCTAGGCCACCTTGGAATTCAATACTCTAAAGCTGCTGGCTTTGAAACAATTGCTGTTACACATTCAAAAGATAAAGAAGAGTTAGCGTACCAGCTTGGAGCTGACAGTGTTGTTTCAGATGGAGAGGGATTGTTAAAAGAAAAAGGTCAACATGATGATAGTAGCCCGGATGGAGGGGGAGCAGATGTAATACTAGCTACAAGTAATTCTTATAATGCAACAGCAGATGCAATTAAGGGTATCAGACCAGATGGGCGTGTAATATTGATGGGAGTTTCGCCAAGTGAGTCGCTAACAGTCCCTCCAGAGATCTTATTCAAACATGCCCGCATCATAGGTTCTACACAAAATGATAGAGAACACCTTTATGAAGCATTAGATTATGTTGCAAAAGGCAAAGTGAAGGTAATGACTGAGACATCTCCACTAGAAGAAATTAGCAATGCGTATGATAAAGTAGCTAATGGAAACGTACGATTTAAAGCAGTAGTAAAGCCTACCAAGTAAATTCGTTTAGTTAACTCTGCCGATTATATACACTAATTAAAATCCCGTATAATCTTTAAACGAAAGCTAGGGCAAGATCACTATGATTAGATATGTATAGATAGTGATGACAAAGAAATTATATGCCATGTCTATCTTGAGGCCCGCGGCTAATAATGTGTATTACAACGCAGTGGTACTAGAGACGGATACGCATGTGGTACGATTTGGTAGTAGATCCCAATTAAGAGAATATGGCCAGAGCCCCTGTTATAGGGACCAGCTTTGAATTAAACTATGCTGATAGCATCTAGAATTGCACCCGAGATACCCGGGATGATTTCATATTCTAATTGCACTCTATTGTTATTGCTCATAATTGTATGTATGATATCTAAATTCTTCCTTAGGTTAGAAAGTAACCCGGGTATCCCGGGTGTTAGATGATACCTGATCCACTTCTATAGGTAACTGACAACTGCATCATATACAATGCCTTTCCTGAATTCCCATACTAGCTATACAAACTGGAAACCTTGCGGGGATATTGAGGGGACGCGCCTGCTCATCCTCCACGTTACCAACCAAACTAGCCATACACATAGAAGACAAAATTAATCTGAGCTCACTAAACGCTAAAACTATCAGCACTTGTAATGGATTGCTCACTCAGAAATAATCTGTCGACTCCGCAACTTGATGATATCTATAGATAGTAGCGGTTAGCTGACGTGGACCAGCATATTAATTCAGTCTATAGCCAAAGTTTTAACATATTGGACAATGTCAGGTTTTTGAGATGTCCTATAGGTATATCAGAAAAATATCTTCTAATATAGATGTGCGGCACGCTAGATTATAAACATTCTGCAAAGTGGGAGATTTGATGTATATAGTTTAAGTTGCTGTGTATCAATGTGCATTTCTAATATGAGTTGAGCCAAATTACATGTTGAATAAACGAGAATTGTTTAGAGTAATTCTAATACTGTGTCGAATCGTGGAAGATAACACCTATTAATTACGTGTTAGCATGGATTTATAGTGAGGATACTTCTTTTCATTATCTGTAATACTATACCACCAGGCTGAAGTGTTACGACTACTAATACCCCCAACAAACAAGTAGCCATTGTCACTGGTGCTTTTAGCGGTATAGGCCTGGGTATAACCCGAGCGTTGATGCAACACGGTTATCATGTGGTCGCCAACTCACGCAATATCAGCAAATCAAAAGATTTGAAACCCTCTCCCGACCTTATTCTTGTGGACGGGAACATCGGCAAACTGGACTCTGCCATAAAAGTGGCCGATGCCGCCATCAAAAACTTTGACCGTATTGATCTCCTAGTCAACAACGCGGGCATATACATCACAAAGTCATTCACAGATTATACGCCGGCTGACTTTGAGTTGATGATTGGCACTAACGTTGTAGGTTACTTTTTCATCACTCAAAGAGTGGTCGCGCAAATGCGCAAACAGAAGTCCAGCCGGTGGTCACAGAGATCGCGCAGCAAGCGGTAACAGAAATGACTAAATCCAAGTGAGCGGAAGGAGAATTCATGGAATACCTGACCGATATGGTCACCACAGTTCCCAAGGGAACTAGCCCCGCCAAAGTCGATGAAATGCGTGCGGCTGAGGCAGTGCGAGCCGCTGAGCTCGCCAAAGCAGGCCATTTGGTCCGGCTCTGGCGCCCCCCACTCGGTCCAGGCGAATGGCGCAGCATTGGGCTGTTCTGTGCCGCAGACGAGGCAGAGCTTCGCAAAGTCCTCGACTCGTTACCTCTTCATATTTGGATGAATGTCACTATTACGCCGCTGAGTTCACATCCAAATGATCCAGAATCTCGCGCCCGTCAGGCAATGGAACATTCATAGACCTAGCGGCATTACTGAAACTAAACCAATTACGACAAATACTGGACATCAGTGTAATGTCGTCTTCTCATCTAAACTGTATAGACACAATAAGTGATGGTTAAACCAAAACATGCACAGTAACTAATACTAAGACCGGTAACGAATCGCTCACTTACCTTGTCGAAATTTAACAAATTCCTGATCGTACAGCAACCGAGCTATCGAAATCTGAGCCTATGTAAATGAATTAGACGCGCAAAATGCCGGCGATATTTATCATGTCTAACTACGCTGTATGGCTTTACTTCGTACTAGGTCTATGTAGAGGTGTAAATCTGAAATCACTCAGTTTCTAGATTCTCTGCTGTGATAACATTCCATTTGCGAATATTAGAGCACTACGCGTATACACTTTAGCATAATGCGACCAGTCTTCGTAGGTTTCATACACTTATTATCCAGTTTATGCGACAAAAATTCGTTTCGCGTCTAATCACGCTTAAGATACAAATGTGTCCTTCATTTTTTGCACTAATGGCAAATAATCATTGAATCTTTCTATTGATGCAGAGTAGTCAATGAAATAACCGGCATCTTTTCCTATTAACGTTCCGAACTCCATTACCTTTCTTAGTCCATAGATCGGATTTACGTAGGTCCAAACTAGTTTATATGCTAGAGACCCCGAAAGTATATTTTTATTATTTATGTTACCTAGGCTGCTGCTTATAATTTTGAGATTAGGAAAATTGGTGAGGTTCTTAGATTTAACTGCTAAGTCAAGGTAGTTTTTCAAAGTTATCGGAGAGTGATCTATCCGCTTGGACAAATTACTATTGGTGCCTATGTAGAATATTGGTAGCCCACTTGATAATCTCGGCACATAGAAGGAAGCAATAACCTTTGACTTAAAATGATCTGGCTTATATTGTTGCAGATTCGAATCGTTTTCAATTCGTATACTCCAATTGGATGGATACTGAACCGAGGCTCCGTAGCGGTCGTTATGATATATCAAGAAAGTTTCCGTAGGAATTACAGGAAGGATTGCGTTATTTAGATTACTATTGGGGATTGAAAGTAGATGCAACAGATCCCGGCCAACTTGGTCCTCAAGCGCATTGAAATCTACTACGATTATATTATTATTGGTTGCAGAAGCATAATGTGATTTATTTTCTTCTGACAATGAATTTAATGTACTTATAATGGTTGAGCCTAATGCTCGTGCATTAACAATGTTTCTGTCATTCATTTTAGCA
>Ga0164301_10000668_pt1 | contig 10199 bp, 9 predicted proteins | sample Whisoiple_231_MG_FD_109711 | JGI IMG/M metagenome (GOLD analysis project Ga0164301, IMG submission 109711) | Unamended control soil microbial communities from upstate New York, USA - Whitman soil sample_231_MG | ecosystem: Environmental > Terrestrial > Soil > Agricultural land ... | reverse complement strand
CGTCGGCACCGAGATGATCAAGCGCATCCAGAATCATCCGGACCTGGAACTGGTGGGGCTGCACTGCTATTCACCGGACAAGGTCGGGCGCGATGCCGGCGAGATCACCGGCATCGGTCCGATCGGCGTCACCGCGACCGGCACGTTCGAGGAGATCCTCGCCGCCCGCCCGGATTGCCTGACATTCCATGGGGTGTGGCCGGATATCGATCTCTACGCCCAGGTGTTGGAGGCCGGCATCAACGTCGTCACTACCGCCGACTGGATCACCGGCCACCACCGCGACACCAATTACCGCCGCAACGCCACGATGGAGTCCGAGATTCTCCAGGCGGCTTGTGAGCGCGGCCATTCCACGTTCTACGGCACCGGCATGAACCCCGGTCTCGCGCAGATCCTGACGATTGTGCACTCCACCGATGTCGCTGATATCGAAAGCGTCACCTGCATCGAGTCGGTCGATGTGTCCTGCCATCACTCGGCCGAGACATGGCAGAACTGCGGCTTCGGCAGGCCGGTCGACGACCCCGAGGTGCCGCGGCTGCTCGAACTGGGCACCCGGGTGTTCGAAGACGGGGTTCGGCTGATGGCCGACTGCCTCGACGTCGAGCTCGACCCCGGACCAAACGGAGTGAAGTTCTCCTACCAATTAGGCGCCTGCACAAAGGATGTCGACCTCGGCTGGTACCAGCTGCCCGCCGGATCACTGGGTGGTTGTGTCCTGAGGTATGTGGGCACGGTGGAGGGCATCAAGCGGGTCGAGTTGCGGATGGACTGGCAGATGACCCCGCACACCGATCCGCACTGGGACATCCATGGGTGCTATATCACCAAGATCGACGGCGACCCGTGCATCTACAGCAAGCACATGATCCTGCCCAAGCCAGGCAGCGATTTCTCGTCGGTCGATGCGTTCGCGAAGATCGGCATGACCGTGACCGGCATGCCGGCGCTGAACTCCATCCGCGCGGTCGTTGACGCGCCGCCGGGCATCGTCACCAGTGCCGACCTGCCGCTGCGCGCGTTCGCCGGCCGATTCGCACGGTGAAGCAATTCCCCCATCTGTTGACGCCGGGCCGCATCGGCTCGATGACACTGCGCAACCGGCTGGTGATGTCTCCGATGGAGACCATGTACGGCACGCCGGACGGGCTGCCGTCGGAGCGCACCCGCGATTACTTCGCCGCCCGCGCCAAGGGCGGTGTCGGGCTGATCACCGTGGGCGCCACCGGGATCGACCACCACCACCCCGAGACGCCGGGCGGGCTGCACCTGGGTACCGACGCGGCCGTCGACGCCCACCGTGCACTGGTCGACATCGTGCACGAGCACGGCGCCAAGATCCAACCGCAGATCGTGCACGCAGGGCCCGACGGGCTGGGACCGGAGATGCACGGCGTGGCTTCGATTGGGCCGTCGGTCATTCCGTCGTATCTGACCGGCACGCCGTCGACCGAGATCACCCACGAGCAGCTCATCGAGGTGTTCGACCTGTTCAAGGCGGCCGTGCGGCGCGCAGCCGAGGCCGGATACGACGGCATCGAACTGCACGCCGCTCACGGCTACATGTTCCTCGGCTCGTTCCTGGCGCCGCAGCGCAATCGCCGCACCGACGAATACCGCGGCGACTCGGTGAAGGGCCGCGTGCGCGTGGTGCTCGAGGCGCTGGCCGCCATCAGATCGGAGATCGGAGACGCGCTGCCGATCACGCTGCGCATCTCCGGCTATGAACGGGTCGCAGGTGGACGCCCGATGTTCGAAACCGCCCAGCTGGCACCGCAACTGGTGGCCGCAGGAGTCGACGCATTCCACGTCAGCGGCGGCGTGATCGACCGGCTGGTCACCGGCATGGTCAACTCCGCCGACGACGGCGACGCACTCAACGTCGGCGCGGCCGCCGCCGTCAAACAGGTGGTCGATGTGCCGGTGATCGCCGTCGGCCGCATCCACGACCCGCAGCGCGCCGAGCAGATCCTCGCCGATGGCCGCGCCGACTTCATCGCGATGGGCCGCCCTATGCTCGCCGATGCCGAGCTGCCGATCAAAGTTGTCTCTGGCCACGCCGAGCGTGTCCGCAAGTGCATTTCCTGCGAAAACTGCATCGACGCAATGGAACAACGGTTCTCGGTCGACTGCGCGGTCAACCCCCGCACCGGCAAGGAGCGCGAGCTGGCCGCGCCCCGCGCGTCACGCCCCAAGAAGGTGGTGGTGATCGGCAGCGGGCCGGCAGGCATGGAGTCTGCCCGGGTGGCCGCCGGACGGGGACATCATGTCACGCTGTTCGAACGGAACAACCAGACCGGCGGAGCACTCCTGTGGGCGTCGATCCTGCACCCCGAGAACGAGCCGTTCCTGCGGTGGCTGCGCGACGAGGTTGGCCGCAGCCCGGTGAAGGTCGAACTGGGACACGAGGTTTCGACCGACGACGTGGTCGACCTGAACCCCGACGCGGTGGTGGCGGCCAACGGCGGACAGGTGGTGCTCCCGAGCATTCCCGGTGCGGACCTGCCGCATGTGCAGACCGGGCAGGCGCTGCGCGAGCGGTTCGGCGGCTGGCGACAGCGGCTGGTCCGGCCCAAGGCCGTTCGCGCGGCGTCCAAGGCGTGGATGCCGCTCGGCCATCGCGTCGTCATCGTCGGCGCCGACCTGGTCGCGCTGGAACTCGCCGAATTCCTCGCCGCGCGTGGGCGGCTGGTGTCGGTGCTCGAGGCCGATAAGACGATCGCGCCGGAACTGGGCAACAAGCGCAAGACCGAACACATGGACCGGCTCGACCGGCTGGGGGTTGCGGTGCATGTGCGTGCCCCGGTCGACAGGATCGTGCCCGATGGCGTCGACTTCACGCCGTACGGCGGCACCAGCCGCCGGCTCGCCGCGGACAGCGTCGTCATCGCAGGCATCTTGCAACCGAACACCGAACTGTACGAAAAGCTCGTCGCCGCCCTGCCCAACGTTGCGGTGCACGCCGCGGGTGACTGCACCGGACTCGGGCTGATCCGCAAGGCCACCGAAGACGGCGCACGCGCCGCATGCACCATCTAAGGAGAAACATGTCGCAAGAAACCGTTCAGCAGTCCCCGGCGCTGACCGCCTCGCAGAACTCGTGGCGCTGCGTGCACGCGAAAGACAAAGGGGGCTGGCTGGCACTGATGGCCGACGCCGTCGTGATTGAAGACCCGATCGGCCCGGCGTATACCAACCCCGACGCGAGGGGCGTTCGGGGTAAGGAGGGTGCCTCATCGTTTTGGGACAACAGCATCGGCCTCGCCACCATCAGGATTACCTGTGAGGAGACCTTTCCATCGAGCTCGCCCGACGAGATCGCGCACATCCTGCAGCTGCGCACCTCATTCGACAACGGCTCGGCAAGCGCGGTGCGCGGCATCTTCACGTACAAGGTCAACGACGCAGGCCTGCTGACCAACCTGCGCGGCTACTGGAACATGGACATGATGAAGCCTGTTCAGGAGGGCGAGGGCGATTAGCGGGCCGCTCGCCGGCCGCGGCGCAGTCATCGTCGGCGGCACTCGCGGCATCGGTCTGGCGGTGGCCGAGCTGCTCGCAGCGCAGGGCGCAAGTGTCGTGGTCAACGGACGTGACCCGGACGCGGCGGCCGAAGCGGCGCAACGCATTTCCGGCGCTGTGGCGCACCACGGCTGCCCCGCGAATCCTGCCGTCGCCGACGCGTTGATCGAAGCGTGCGTACGGGAGTTCGGCAGCATCGACATCCTGGTGAACTGCGCGGGCACCGCGGGGCTGGCCAGCGAGTCGATCCTCGACGTCACCAGCGCACAGTTCCACGACCTGCTCGACGCACACCTCGGGACGGTGTTCGAGACGTGTCGCGCGGCGGCACCGAAGATGATCGCGCAGGGCGGCGGATCCATCATCAACACCAGCTCGTTCGCTTTCCTGGGCGACTACGGCGGAACCGGCTACCCGGCTGGCAAGGGCGGGGTCAACGCGTTGACGCTGGCGATCGCCGCCGAGCGCAAGGAGCACGGCGTGCGCGCGAACGTTGTGTGCCCGGGCGCCAAGACGCGGCTGTCGACAGGTCCGGACTACGAGGCCCACATCGTCGGGCTGAACCGCCGCGGCTTATTGGACGAGGTGAGCACGCAGGCCGCACTCGATGCCCCACCGGCCGAGTACGTCGCACCGACCTACGCTTACCTCGCCAGCGATCTTGCGAAGGACATGACGGGTCAGATCTTCATCGCCGCGGGCGGTTTCGTCGGGCGCCTCGACCGTCCATCGCCATCATTGTTTGGATATCGCGACCACCACGACTCGCCGCCGTGGTCGGTCGACGATATCCACGCGATGGTTACGCGCTGAAAACCCTTCGCAGCGCGACGAATCGGACCAGCGTGGCCACCAGGTTCGCGACCACGAGCACCGATAGCTCCGCCCCCTTGCCGACCGTCGGATCGAAGCGGTGCAGTACGAACAGCGACCCGCTGGTGATTGCCAAGCAGAACGCGAAAACCAGCAACCCGTTCAGTTGGTGACGCGCCACGCCGGTGCGCCCGCGGATACCGAATGTAAAGGCGCGGTTGGCGGCCGTGTTGGCGATCGCGGTCAACAAGAGTGCGCTCAGGTTCGCGGCCTGGGCGCCCATCGCAGGGTGTAACAGTAGATACAACAAGGCAAAAGCAACGGTGCTCGCGACGCCGACGATGCCGAACCGGACCATCTGGCCGACCATGCCGCGCGGCACCCCTGGCACCAGCGGCTCGCGGCCGAGGCTGCGCTGCAACTCGCGCACCGGCAGGGCGCCACTGGCCAGCGCACGGCCCACCCGCCAGCAGCCCTTGAGGTCGTTGATCGCGGTGCGCACGATGTCGACCCGCGAGTCCGGGTCGTCGACCCAGTCGACCGGCACCTCATGGATGCGCAGTCCCGCGCGTTCGGCGATCACCAACAGCTCGGTGTCAAAGAACCAGCCGGTGTCGGCGACATGCGGCAGCAGCTGGCGCGCCACGTCGGCGCGGACCGCTTTGAAGCCGCACTGTGCATCGGAGAACCGGGCACCGAGCACACCACGCAGGATCAAGTTGTAACTGCGAGAGACGAATTCGCGTTTCGGCCCGCGCACCACCCGCGACGACGCCGCCAACCGGGAACCGATTGCGACGTCGGAATGGCCCGAAATCAGCGGCGCCACAAGCGGCATCAGCGCCGACAGGTCGGTTGACAGATCGACGTCCATGTAGGCGACGACGTCGGCCTCCGAGGCCATCCAGGCGGTGTACAGCGCGCCGCCGCGGCCCTTCTCGTCGACGTGGATGACCTCGACGTCGGACAACTCCTCGGCGAGCGCCTCGGCAACCGCCAACGTGTTGTCGGTGCTGGCGTTGTCGGCGATCGTGATTCGCGACGGGTAGGGCACCTCGGCGACCAGATAGCGATGCAGCCGGCGGACGCTTCCCGGAAGGTCGCGTTCCTCGTTGTGGACCGGGATCACGATATCGAGGACGCAGCGGCGCGTTGGGCGTGCGGCCACCTCGGCCGTGCGGGGAGCCGCCAGGTCGGTCATGGTGTCGAGCGTCGCTAAGTAGGCTGCTACCCCACTGCGGCCCGGCTGGGAGCTTGCTGGAATGCTCATGCCCCATGGCCACCGTCTTCACCAAGATCATCAACGGGGAAATGCCGGGCCGGTTCGTCTATGAGGACGACGACGTCGTCGCCTTCCTGACGATCGCGCCGATCACTCACGGCCACACGCTGGTGGTGCCGCGCGCCGAGATCGATCGATGGCAGGACGTCGACGCCTCAGCGTTCAACAAAGTCATGGGCGTCTCGCAGTTGATCGGCAAGGCGGTGTGCAAGGGCTTCGACGTGCAGCGCGCCGGCGTGATCATCGCCGGACTAGAGGTGCCGCACTTGCACGTCCACGTCTTCCCGGCCCGCAACCTGAGCGACTTCGGGTTCGCCAACGCTGACCAGAATCCGTCGCCGCAGTCCCTCGACGAGGCGCAGGCCAAGATCAAAGAGGCGCTGGCTCAGCTCGCGTGAGCCGCGACGTCTGCGATGCGCGGCAGGTTGACCTTGAAGCGGCAGCCCTGCCCGGGCGCGGTGGTGACGCTGACCGTGCCGCCGTGCGCGTAGACCAGCGAGTCGACGATCGACAGGCCCAGTCCGGTGCCGCCGCTGGCCCTGGCGCGTGACGAGTCGGCGCGGTAGAACCGCTCGAACACTCGGTGCGCGTCGTCCTTGCTCATGCCGGGGCCCTCGTCGCGCACCTCGAGTACCACGTTGTCAGTGTCGGTGCCGACGCGCACGGTGATGTCGGCGGTGTCGGGGGTGTGCTGCAGCGCGTTGGCCACCAGGTTGCCAAGTACCTGCCGCAGCCGCGCCTCGTCGCCGAGCACCTCCGGGGTGCCCGGTCCGTCGAACACCTCCATCGTGATCTTGCGTTCCGGCGGTGCGATCGACTGTGCGTCGTGAACGGCGTCGCTGGCGATCGCGAGTAGGTCGACGCGGTGCCGCTCCAGCGGCCGCTGCTGGTCGAGCCGCGCCAGCAGCAGCAGGTCCTCGACGAGCAGACCCATGCGGCGGGACTCGCTCTCGATGCGGCTCATCAGCATCTCGACGTCGTTGGCCGCGCCCTGCCGGTACAACTCGGCGAAGCCGCGGATCGTGGTCAGCGGCGTGCGGAGCTCGTGGCTGGCGTCGGTGATGAACCGGCGCAGCCTGGCCTCGGATGTGCCTGCACCCTCGGCAGGTGAATCCGACGACGCCACCGCCCGCTGGATCTGCGCGAGCATTCCGTTGAGCGCCAACGACAATCGGCCGACTTCGGTGCGCGGGTCGCGTTCGGGAACGCGACGATCGAGCTGTCCGGCGGCGATCGCCGCTGCGGTCTGCTCGACCTCGACCAGTGGACGCAGGCTGCGATGGACCACCCAATAGCCGGCGACACCGAGCACCAGCAGCACCGCGCATCCGATGCCGAGTTGCGCGTATATCAACGCCCGCACCGTCGACTGAACATCGGACAGATCGATCGCGACAGTGGTCAGCTCGCCGCGCAGCCCGCGCACGCTCATGGCTCGCCATTCAACCTTCGAGTGGTCGATCGAGCCGACGGTTACCGGCACGGGACCCACGTCGTTGTCGGCGGGCAGCGCGGGCTCGGCCGCGCGGTCGTTGACCGCCATCCAGATGCGCCCGTCGGGATCGACGCCGCGCACGTAGAAGTTCGACGGCGGCCGGGCGGGATTCGGTCCTTCGATCGGCGGCGCCGGCATCCGCCGCGGCGCCTGCGCCCAGCTGCGTGAAGCGTCGAGCAGCGTCTCGTCCACGCGGTTGGTCAGGTCGTGGCGCAGGATTGTGGTGACCGCGATACCGGACGCGAGCAGGCCGCACGCCACCAGCACAAGGGTGGCTGCGACCAGCCCGACCCGTAGGGGTATGCCTCGCCCACCCAGTGCCGCCATCCCCCTATTGTCGCGAAGAGATCAGCCGCACTGTCGGCTCTTCAGCCATTGCTCTTCGCCTACGGGCTCATCGCTGCGCCAGCGACTCATCGCGGTTCGCGCAGGACGTATCCCACGCCCCGCAACGTGTGCAGCAGGCGCTTCTCGCCGGTGTCGATCTTGCGGCGCAAGTACGACACGTAAGACTCGACGACGTTCACGTCGCCGCCGAAGTCGTAGCGCCACACATGGTCGAGGATCTTGGGCTTCGATAGCACGGTGCCCGCGTTGATGATGAAGTAACGCAGCAGCGTGAACTCCGTCGGAGACAGCGAAACCGGCTCGCCTGCCTTCCAGACTTCGTGGGTGTCCTCGTCGAGTTCGATGTCGGCGAAGGTGAGCCGGGCGTTACGGGGTTCCTCGATGCCGCGGCCCGACCGGCGCAGGATGACCCGCAGCCGCGCGACGACCTCTTCCAGGGAGAACGGCTTGGTGACATAGTCGTCGCCGCCGAGCGTCAGGCCGGCGATCTTGTCCTGCAGGGTGTCGCGGGCGGTGAGGAACAGTGCGGGCGCGTCGATGCCGTCGGCGCGCAGCCGGCGAAGCAAGCCGAAGCCGTCCATGCCGGGCATCATCACGTCGAGGATGACGGCGTCGGGGCGCACCTCACGGGCCTTATCCAGGGCCGCGGGCCCATTGGACGCGGTATGGACTTCGAAGCCCTGGAACTTCAGGCTCACTGACAGCAGCTCGACGATGTTGGTCTCGTCGTCGACTACGAGGACGCGCGCCTCGGGCAGATTCTCGGGTAATGCAGCCATCGCCATCCCGCCAATGTCCACGATTTCACTTGGAATCATGCTGCATGAAGCCTGTCAACTTCCTGTGAGTTTGTTTTCAGGCACAGCGCAGAAGCATCGGGTGGGCTGAGCGTACGCCCATAGACTGAATCGTATGAACCTCGGCAAGACGCTGACGGACCTCGCCATCGCACCGGTACGCGTCGGGCTCGCCGTCGCCGACGCCGGCCTGGGCATCGCCAACGACGCGCTCGGGATGGCGCAGCGAACGCTGGGCGAAGCGAACTCGACGGCCAGGTCTGGGTCGGGGTCCTTTGCACACATGCTCGGCATCGACGACGCCGTCGAACGCGCGAACCGGCTGGCCAGGTTGATGGACGACGATGCACCCCTCGGGCGGGCGTTAGCACCCAACGGTCCGATCGACCGGCTGCTGCGGCCCGGTGGGCTGGTCGATCAGCTCACCACCGAGGGTGGACTGCTGGATCGGCTGACCGCCGAGAACGGCGCGGTCTCGCGGGCGCTGGCCCCCGGAGGACTGGTCGACCAGGTGACGTCCGAGGGCGGGTTGATGGACCGAATGACCACTGACGATGGTGCGTTGTCTCGGGTCATCGCGCCGGGCGGCCTGGCCGATCAACTCCTCGCCAACGACGGCCTGATCGAACGAGTGCTGCGCGAGGACGGCGTGGCCGACCGCCTGTTGGCCGAGGGCGGCCTGCTCGACACGCTGACCGCGGAGAACGGGCCGCTGCTGAAGCTCGCGGTTGTCGCCGACACGCTCAACCGGCTGGCGCCTGGGCTGGAAGCACTGGCGCCGACGATCGATGCACTTCACGACGCCGTCGTCACGCTGAGTCAGGTGGTCAACCCGCTGAGCAATATCGCCGACCGCATCCCGATCCCCGGCTGGCGGCCGAGGCGGTCGTCAACTTCAGTGCGTTCGCAGCGGGTCATCGACGCCGAGAACTGACCCGATAGTCTTGTCGGGTTCGAAGGCCTCCTTAGCTCAGTGGTAGAGCACTCGCCTTGTAAGCGAAAGGTCGTCAGTTCAATCCTGACAGGAGGCTCCACAAAAGCGCAGTTCACGGGTCATGTCGCGATCCCGACAACGATCAAGAGCGCGTTCTTGCCGTCATTTGCCGTCAACTCGATTCCTTGCCGTCACGCCGGGCGGCGGAAATCGGGACTTCGGCCCATGTGGCGCACGAAAAACCCGGTCCGAGAACCGCTTTCGATTCTCGGACCGGCGAGGAAGAACGAAATCGCAGGTCAGACTCCCTACTGTGCGGACTTCTTACGCTTCGTCCACAACGAGATGCTCTCGGCCGCGAGGGCCAGCTTGTCCGGTTGGTTGTGCACGTAGGTGCGCATAGTGAACGCGGTGTCGGCGTGCCCGAGCCACGCCGAGATGATCGCCACCGGAACGTTGTGCTCCAGGTGCATGAGCGTGCCGCAGGTGTGCCGGGCGTCGTGCAGCCGGATACGTTTCACGCCCGCCTTCGCACACGCGGCAGCCCAGTAGTCGGACACCGTGTCGGGGTGGTAGCGCCGCCCTAGAGGGTCGACGACGACGTAGCCGCTGCGCTCGTAGGTGGGGGCCCGGCGGCGAGCTGCTCCTCGGCCTGCATGCGCGTGGCGGCCCTGAGCGCCGCCAGCAGCTCCAGGGTCAGCGGCAGCACACGGGTCGAGGTCTCGGACTTGGTGTCGCCCTCGACGACCTCGCCGTCGACGACGACGCGGGTGATCTCAATGCTGATTGTCTGCGCCTCGAAGTCGATGTCGGTCCAGCGCAGCCCGCACAGCTCACCGCGTCGCAGACCGACCAGCGCGAGGTGCCACACGTGTCCGAGGCGGTCCTCGGCGAAGGTGTCGAGGAGCTTCTCGACCTCGACTGTGGTGAAGGTCTGCATGGGCACCTTGCTGACCGGCAGGCGGTCGACGAGCGCGGCCACGTTGTAGTTGACCTTGCCCTGCT
>Ga0164301_10000666_pt1 | contig 10228 bp, 9 predicted proteins | sample Whisoiple_231_MG_FD_109711 | JGI IMG/M metagenome (GOLD analysis project Ga0164301, IMG submission 109711) | Unamended control soil microbial communities from upstate New York, USA - Whitman soil sample_231_MG | ecosystem: Environmental > Terrestrial > Soil > Agricultural land ... | reverse complement strand
GGCTCGGGATCGCGGTGGAGACGGAGGTCATCGACGCGGAAGCCCTGCCGTTCGAGGACCAGAGCTTCGACCTCGTGTTCGGACACGCGGTCCTGCACCACATCCCCGACCTGGACCGGGCGCTCCGGGAGTTCCGGCGCGTCCTTCGGCCCGGCGGGGCCGTCGCGTTCTGCGGCGAGCCTTCGCGCTACGGGGACCTGCTGGCGGCGGTGCCCAAGCGCGGCGCCGAGCTCGCGGCGCCCCTGTGGCGGCTCGCCCTGGGGGCCTCCGCGCGCCAGCCGGAGCCCGAGTCGGAGAGCGACGGCCACGAACTGGAGCCGGAGGTCGACGTGCACGCCTTCACGCCCTCCGCCCTCAACCGGCTGCTGGACGCCACCGGCTTCGAGGACGTCAGGATCGTCGGCGAGGAGCTGCTGGCGAACGCTTTCGGCTGGACGATGAGGACGCTCGAGGGCTCGGCGGAGGCCGACGATGTCCCCATGCGGTGGCGGAAGTTCGCGTTTCGCGGCTACCTGGCACTCCAGCGCGTGGACACCACGATGCTCGAGCCGAGGCTGCCGCCTTCCCTCTTCTACAACCTGGTGCTCTCGGCGCGGAAGCCCGCCGCGTGAGCGGGCGGACCCAGTACTACTGCGCGACCTCGCTCGACGGCTTCATCGCCGAGGCCGACGACACGCTCGAGTGGCTGACCGGCTACGACGGCGCGTACGACGGCCCGGGCGCCGAGCCCATGAAGGGCAGCTACGACCGCTTCTACGAGGACGTCGGAGCGATCGTGAGCGGCTCGGTGACCTACGAGTGGGTGCTGAACCACGTGGAGAAGTGGGCGTACCCGAACAAGCCCTTCTGGGTGCTCACGACGCGCGAGCTGTCGGTGCCGCGTGGCGAGGACGTCGATGTCAGATTCGCCCAGGGCAGTGTGGGAGAGCTTCATCCGGAGGTAATCGACGCAGCCGGGGAGCGCAACGTCTGGATCGTCGGCGGCGGGGACGTCGCCTCGCAGTACGCCGACGCGGGCCTGCTCGATGAGGTGATCGCGACCGTGGTCCCGGTCGTGCTGGGCACCGGCAAGCCGCTGTTCGACCGCCGGCTTCAAGGCGGCCCCATGCGCCTGGCCGGGACGCGCGCGTTTGACTCGGGCATGGTCGAGCTGCGCTACTCGATCGGCTGAGGGCACCCGCTACGGTAGGCGCATGGCGATCCGTGGACGGATCCGCGTCGCCGTGATCAGGCGGGCGCATCTCACCTCATCGGCCGGGCTGGCAGCGGCCGTGGCGGCGCTCGCGATTCCATCCCTGGCAGGCGCGGCCAAGACCGACTACGTGCACATCGTCGGCAACCAGTCCTCGAGGGACGGCGCCCGCCCGAGACTCATCGTCCTGCACACGACAACGGACCCCGACGGCGGCAGGCCCCACTTCCGGGACAAGCGCGGCCTGAAGGACCTCAAGCGGCTCGGTGCGTGGTTCGGCAACCCCGACAGCGCCGTCTCCTCGCACGTCGCGAACGACGAGCAGGGCCATGACGCCCGCTACGTGAGGGACGGCCGCAAGGCGTGGACCGAGGTCGCCTTCAACTCGGTCAGCCTCAGCATCGAGCAGATCGGCACGGACGAGTACAGCCGGGGAACGTGGCTCACCCAGCGTGCCGCCCAGCTGCAGAACACGGCCGAGTGGATCGCCCACTGGCACCGGCGCTGGGGCATCCCGATCTCCCGGGCGAAGGTCAGCGGCAGCACCGTGGTCCGGCCGGGTGTGACCACCCACGCCGCGCTCGGCAGCGCGGGAGGAGGCCACGACGACCCGGGGCCGGGTTACCCGTTCGGCCACGTGCTGGTCCTGGCGCGCTCGCTCGCCACGGACTAGCGGAGGGCGTCGGAGAAGATCGACAGGGCCGCGTCGGTGAAGATGCCGTTCTCGCCCTCGACGGTCCGGATCATGGCGCCCGCCACCTGAGCCGGGCCGCCCGCCTCGTAGTTCACGGGGTGGGAGGTCCGGTCGAGGATGACCTCGGGGGCTAGCCGAACGTGAACGCGTAGCCCGAGATGCCGCTCTCCGGCTGCAGCGTCAGCACGTGAGACTCCGGGTGCGGGAGGTCGACGAGCCGGTAGAGGCGCTGGTTGGAGATCGTCGCGACGCCATTGTGCACGTCGGGGCCGGCGAGCGAGTTCGGGATCGGCTTGCCGTCGAGGAGCACCTGCATCTTGCGCGGCGCGCCGGGGGAGCCGAGGACCAGGAAGACCCGCTTGGCGTTGAAGTTGAGCTCCAAGCTCGCCCCGGCGCCCGCCGTTGCCGACTCCCGGTCGATCTTCCACTGCCCGCCGTAGGCGAGCTGGTCGGAGGAGAGCGAGGACGGCGAGACGGTGTCGAACTGCTGGGTCCCCGGCAGGATCGGCCCGTTGGCGAAGCGCTCGGCGCGGGCCGCGCCGAGATAGCTCTCCGGCGTCGCATGGGCGTCCGGGTGCTCGGAGTGCGCCTTCGCGTGGCGCCCGAGATTCTCGTGACCGGCCTCGGCGAGGAGGCTCCGGATCGCGTCCTCCGTCTCGGTGTAGGACCCCTCGCCGAAGTGCACGAGCCGCACCCGACCCTTGGCGTCGATCAGGTAGTCGGCCGGCCAGTACTGGTTGTGGTACGCGTTCCAGGTCGCGGCGTTGTTGTCCTGCACCACGGGATAGGTGAGGCCGAAGTCGCCGATCGCCTGCTGCACGTTCGAGGCCTCCTTCTCGAACGGGAACTCGGGCGTGTGGACGCCAACCACGGTGAACCCGTCCTGGTGGTACTTCTGGTACCAGGCCTCGATATAGGGCAGCGTGCGGATGCAGTTGATGCAGGTGTAGGTCCAGAAGTCGACGAGGACGACCTGCCCCCGGAGCTGGTCGAGGCTCAGAGGCTGGTTGCCGTGGGTGTTGAACCAGTCCTGGGTCCCGGTGAAGTTCGGCGCCTGGAAATACACGGGCAGGCGCTGGCCGGCCGCCGCCTGGCTGGTGCCCGTCTCGTGCGACACCGGCCCGCCGCCATGGAGCGCCGCGAGGTCGCCCGAGACGCTCGAGCTCTGCTCGATGCGGCTGGTCGGATCGATCAGCGCGGAGGGGAGGTGGCCCGCGATGGCGCTCTCGAAGCGGACGTCGAGGTTGGCGATCATCACGACGGCGACAGCGATCATCACCGCGCCCATCACCACCTGGACGCGGGAGCGGAGCGCGCCGAGGTGGTCCGTGATCCGCCGGCCGCCGAGCATCAGCAGGTAGAGAACGATCGCCGACCCGATCGAGTAGGCGAGCGCCACCGCGAGCCTGCCGACCGTGAAGTTCTGCGCGGCGGAGACGGTGATCACCCCGGCGAGGATCGGGCCGGCACACGGCGCGTACACCAGGCCGAGGCTGGCGCCGAGCAGTATCCCGCTACCGAACCCGTCCCCCCCGGGGCGCGCGGGCTTGGGGACGACGCGGGAGATCCACGCCTCGAGCCTGTCCGACAGGGGCTGCACGCACAGGAGGACGCCGAAGACCAGCAGCGTCACGATCGCCAGGACGCGCGTGAAGTCGTTGGGCAGCCCCAGTGCCTCGATCACGTACACGAGGGCGACCGTGGCGAAGGTGAACGACAGCGCGAGTCCGAGCGCCACGCCGAGAGGCCGCCTGCGGCCTCCGGTCACGCCCGCGGACAGGACGGCCGGCAGGACCGGCAGCACGCAAGGTGAGAGCGCCGTGCCGGCACCCGCGAGAAGGGCGAAGAGAACTAGAAGGACCACTGCCTGAGGCTCAATGGAAAGGTAGCCAGCAGTGAGTCCCGGCAAGCGGCCCTACGTTTCATCCTCCTCGGCACGGACACGGGAGAGCCTCACCCGGCCGTCGATCCCCTTCAGCCGTCGTTCGCCGGCGAACGACCAGCGATAGCCGTTCGAGGCGGCCTCCTTGACCTCCTCGCTCACCAGGACGCTGCCGGGATAGGCGATGGCGGTGATGCGGCTCGCCAGGTTCACGGGGCGCCCGTACCAGTCGCCGCCGCGCGCCAGGGCCGGCCCCCTCGCAAGCCCGGCGCGCAGGGGCGGGAACCCCTCCCCCTCGGCCTCCGAGCGGGCGACGAGGTCGAGCGCCGCATCCACCAGGGCGTCGTTGTCGGGCGAGACCAGCATGGCCGCGTCGCCGATCATCTTCACGAGGCGCACCGGCGGTGAGGCGACGTCGCTGGCGAGCTCCCCCAGCCGCCCCGTGATCGCCCCGAGCTCCTCGGGCGGTAGCTCCTCCCCGAGCTTGGTGAAGCCCACCATGTCAGCGAAGCAAGCGGAGACCTCCTGGGCGCCGGGGAGGCGGCCGGACGCGATCTCGGCCCGGCCGATCACGTCGCTCCGCACCTGCTCGCGGAGGTGGAGGTTGAGCACGTACTCGAGCATCGGGCCCATCATCGGCCCCAGACTGCGAGCGCCCTCGGCGAGGCGCCGGGCGAGCTCGGCCTCGGTCCCGCCCTCGGCCAGCGCCGACTCGGCCACCAGCGCGCGGCTCGCGGCGGCGACCTGCGCCAGCGCCAGGCCGATGACCCGCGACACCTCGAGGATGCCCTCGTCGGGCAGGCCGGCCTCTCTCAGCGCCGCGATCCGTTTCGCGGCGTTCAGGTCCTCGGCGCTGAATACTGCCTCGTCGCCCGGATCCGGAAGCCCCAGCGCCATCCGGTTGCGCCGCAAGATGCTCTGGTCCACGCCGACCTCCTCGGCGACTTCGGCGGCGGTGTATCGAGGCCCCTCCCCCTCGAGGACACGCTCCACGGGGAGGAGCGCCAGCCGGTCCTCCTCGACGGCCCGCCGCAGATCCTCGAGCGGGACGCCGTCGCCGGCCAGTTCCTCGAGCAGCTCCTGACGCGCCTCGCGGGCCTTGCCGCTCGTCCCGTTCAGCAGTCCCTCGCGCTCGAAGTCGATGGCCATGGCGGGCGATTGTCCCAGGGAGCCGGCGCGACGGGCCTCCTAGAATGGGCCCATGGCAGACGACGGCGTTGAACTGCCGATCTTCGAGCTCCCCATCGTGATCCTTCCCGGCGAGCTGCTCCCGCTTCATATCTTCGAGGAGCGGTACGTGCGCATGATCGGCCACTGCCTCGAGACCGCGGAGCCATTCGGCATCGTCTTCCGCGACGAGGAGGGCACGGCGCACCGGATCGGCTGCACGGCGCGCGTGACCGAGGTGCTCGAGCGCTTCGACGACGGCCGCATGAACATCGTCGTAACCGGTGAGCAGCCCTTCCGCGTGCTGGAGCGCTTCGAGGAGCCCGACTACCCCGCGGGCGAGATCGAGCCGATCTCGGCCGACGACGAGCCCTCCGAGGACGACCCCGAGGCCGCCGACATGGCCCGCCAGGCGTTCATCGAGCTCGTGAAGGGAATCTCGGGCGAGCCGCCCGAGGACCTGGACATCGAGACGGAGGACGCCTACGGAATCGCTGCGCGGGTTGAGCTCCCCGTCGAGACGAAGCAGGCCCTCCTCGAGCAGCGCGCCGAGTCCGAGCGGATGCGCATGCTGGGCAACGCCCTCCGCGCCCTGGTGGACGCGGTGGCCCGCTCGGGCGAGATCGCCGAGCGGGCGAAGATGAACGGCAAGGTGATCGTCAGCTAGCCGGCCTCGGCGCCCGCCAGCACCTCCGCGGAGCTGGCGATCCGGACGCCGGCGTCGCGCATGTCCTGGAAGGCCCGCTCCGAGTCGCCGGGATTGACCTCGACGGCCCGCACGGCGTCCTCCACCACGGTCACGTCGAAGCCCTCCCTGCAGGCGTCGATCGCCGAGGCGCGCACACAGTAGTCGGTGGCGAGCCCGCAGACGTAGACCTCGCCGGCGTCGTGGTCGCGCAGGAGGCGAGCGAGATCGGAGTTCTCGAAGCCCGAGTAGCCCTCGTCGTCACGGCCCTGGCCGACGTCGACGGCGGCGTCGAGCTCGATGCCGTCCATCGCCGGGTGGAAGTGGGCGCCGTGCGTCCCGCGAACGCAGTGGACGGGCCACGGCCCGCCCTGGGCCTTGAACGACGCGTGGTCCGGCGGGTGCCAGTCGCGCGTGGCGGCGACCACGTCGAAGTTGCCCGCGAGTCGTTTGACCGGCTCCGCGATCTCGTCCCCCTCCGGGACCTCGAGCGCGCCACCAGAGGTGAAATCGTTCTGGAAGTCGATGATGAGCAGTGCCTTGGCCACCGCGAGCCCCCTTGGAGTCCTCCCGGACGATGCTACTGCCGCTAGGCGAGGGCGACAGCGCCGCCGCGGCGCGGATCGCCGCCGCCGCTGAGCTCCCCCGTCGCCGGGTCGCGGGCCACCGCGTGCACGCCGCCGAAGAACAGGTTCCGCTCGTTCCAGCGGACCAGGCGAAAGCCGCGCTCGGCCAGCACGTCGAGACCGTGCTCGTCCACGCCGGGCTCCACCTGCACGGCGCCGGACTCGAAGTGAACGCGTGGCGCGGAGACCGCCTCCTGCGCGTCCATGCGGTCGGCGATCACACGGATGATCGTCTGCAGCACCGCCGAGCGGATGCGGTTGGAGCCGCCGCTTCCGAGCCCGAGCTCCAGCTCACCCTCCGCGAGCACGACGGTCGGCGACATCATCGACGGCACCCTGCGGCCCGGCGGGGTCACGTGGAACCCCAGCGGGTTCAGGTCCTCCTCACCGAGCATGTTGTTCACGTGAATGCCGGTGCCGGGCACGATGACTCCCGACCCGCTGCCGTTGGAGCACGTGACCGCCACGCATCGGCCCTCGCCGTCGACGGCGGTGATGTGCGTCGTGGAGCCCAGCCGGTCCTCCGGTCCCGCTGCGCCGGGTGCCGGCGGACGCCGACCTTCGCGCACCCGCGCGGCGGCTTCGTCGAGCCGCTCGGTGGCGAGGAACCGCTCAGTGAAACCGTCCTCGTACAGGCCGTGGAAGAAGGCCTCCGTGCGTACAAGCTGTGCCTCCTCCATGGCGGCCACGACGCTCGCCAGGTCCGAGGAGCCCGCGAGATCGAGGAGCGCCAGGGCGAACGCGAGCAGGATGCCGCCGGAGGATGGCGGCGGGTTGGTCAGCACGTCACGCCCCGCGTACCGCGCATGCACGGGGCTGCGCACCCCCGGCTCGTACTCGGCGAGGTCATCGGCGCCGAGCGTTCCGCCCCGCTCGACCACCCACTCCGAAACCAGGCGGGCGGTCTCCCCGCGGTAGAACGGCTCCGGGCCCTCCGCCCCGAAGCGCTCGAGCGCGTCGCCGAGCTCAGCGAACGTGAAGACCTCCCCCTCGCCCAGGATCCGGCCCTCCGGCGCGTAGATCGCCGCTCCCTCAGGCTGGTGGGTGAGGATCGGCGCGAGGATCTCGAAGATGAACGCGTGCTGGGCGTTCACCTCCACGCCGTCGCGTGCGAGCCGGGCCGGCTCGCGGACGAGCTCCGCGAGCGGCACCGAGCCGAAGCGCTCCAGCGCGGCGGCCAGGCCGGCCGCTGTGCCGGGCACCCCGCACGAGGTGGCGCCGACGTTGAAGACCTGCGGGGACTCCGGCGTGAAGTACACGGGGATCGGCTCGAGGTCCGAGCGGCGGCCGCCGAGGGTGCGGCCGGGGACCTCGACGAAGAAGTCGAGGAGCACGTCCTCCTGCTCGGGGTCGTGCACGAGCATGAATCCACCGGCGCCGAGCCCGGTCAGCGGGCTCTCGGTCACGAACGACGTCAGCACGGCGGCGACCGCGGCGTCGACGGCGTTGCCCCCTTCGCGCAGCACGCGCGCGCCGGCCTCTGCAGTCAGCGGATGGCCCGCCGCCACAGCACCCCGCGTGCTCACGAGGGCCCTTTAGCGGCCGGGTACGAACTCTGGGACGTCGATGGAGAGGTCGCGTGGGCGCGACTCGAAGCTCTTGGCGGTGCCGGCGCGGCGATCGGCCGGACGGCGCACGGCGGCGGTGGTGGTCCCGGCGGCGCGGATCTCGTTCCCGCCGGCGCCGTCCTTGCGTCGGCCGCGCCCGTCGAAGCGGGTCGCGATGACGGTGACCCAGATCTGGTCGGTGAGCGTGTCGTCGAGGTTGGCGCCGAAGATGATGTTGGCGTCCGGGTGCGCGGCCTCCTGGACGACCTGGGCGGCCTCGGAGACCTCGAGCAGCCCCATGTCCGGGCCGCCGGTGATCGAGAGCAGAATCGAGCGCGCCCCGTCCACCGAGGTCTCGAGGAGCGGTGAGGACACCGCCCGCTCGGCCGCGGCGACCGCTCGCGTCTCTCCGGTGCCCATGCCGATGCCGAGGAGGGCCTGGCCCGCGTCGCGCATCGTCGTGCGGACGTCGGCGAAGTCAAGGTTGATCAGCCCCGGCAGAGTGATCAGCTCGGAGATGCCCTGCACGCCCTGGCGCAGGACGTCGTCGGCGACCTGGAAGGCCTCGATCATCGTGGTCTCGCGGGCGAGCACGCTTAGGAGCTTCTCGTTCGGCACCACGATCAGCGTGTCGACCTCGGCGCTCAGCGCCTCGATTCCCTGGTCGGCCTGGGTGCCGCGGCGCGTGCCCTCGAACCGGAACGGCTTGGTGACGATCCCGACCGTGAGCGCGCCGACGTCGCGCGCGAGCCGCGCGATCACGGGGGCGGCTCCGGTGCCGGTGCCGCCGCCGACGCCGGCGGTGATGAAGACCATGTCGGAGCCCTTGAGCAGGCGCTTGATCTTGTCCTGCTCCTTGAAGGCCGCCTGGTAGCCGAGCTCCGGGTTGGAGCCCGTCCCGAGGCCACGCGCGACACCGCTGCCGAGGTGGACCGTGACGTCGGCCGTCGACTGCTGGAGCGACTGAAGGTCGGTGTTGATGGCCATGAACTCGACTCCGGGAACCTGGGCCTCGATCATGCGGTTGATCGCGTTCACGCCCGCTCCGCCCACGCCGACCACGCGGATGATCGGCAGGTGGGGGCGCGGCGGCCCGTGGTAGTCCGAGTATCCGGGCTCCTCGCGTCCGTACGTGGGGCCCTCCACATCCTGCGAGTCGTCGGCGAAGATCCGGCTGAGTCGCTCCTTGGCCGCGGGGACGGAGGGCAGGTCGTCGACGCGGTAGGCGCGGACGCGCTCCGGGTCCGGCGGCGCGGGCTCGGGCTCCCTGCGGACGGCTGGCGGCTCCGGCGGCGCCGGGGGCGGCTCCGGGTCCGCGACGGCGTCCTGCTCGTGGTCGAAGAAGGTCGTGGGCTCCTCGGAACCGGGCGGCTGCTCGGGCGCATGCTGCTCGGGCACACGCTGCTGCTCCGTGGGCTGCTCCTCCTCGCCCTCCTGGGGCACGGTGGAGCGGAAGAGATCGGCGAGCGGGCCCTCGCGCATGCTGGCCCGCTTACGACGCGCCATGTGTCAGGACCTCCTCGGCCAAGTCGCGGTAGTACTGGGCGGCGTTGCTCTGAGGATCGTACTTCAGCACGCTCGACCCTCTGACCGGGGCCTCGGCGAACTTGATCGCCTTGCGGATGCGCGACTTGAAGACCAGCTCCCCGAAGTTCTCCTCGAGGATCTCCACCGCCTCCTTGGCGTGGATCGTCCGCGAATCGAGCATCGTCGGGAGGATTCCCTCGATTTGCACTCGCGGGTTCAGGTTCTCGCGGATCATCTCGAGCGTGTTCTGGAGCTGGACGAGCCCCCTCATCGAGAGATATTCGCATTGGACGGGGACGATCACCTTGTCCGAGGCCGTGAGCGCGTTGACGGTGAGCAGCCCGAGGCTCGGCGGGGTGTCCATGCAGATGAAGTCGTAGTCGTCGATCACGGCCGACAGGGCCTTCTCGAGCGAGCGCTCGCGGCCGATCTGCATGCTCATCGCGATCTCCGCGCCGGCGAGGTCGATCGACGCGACGGCGATGTCGATCTCGCGCTGGTGGATCGCGTCCCGGATCGGGATGTGGTCGACGAGCACGTCGTACATCGAGCGCTCGACCTTGTCGGGGTCGATCCCCTGGCTCATCGTCAGGTTGCCCTGCGGGTCCAGATCGACGAGCAGGACTCGATAGCCCATCTCACGCAGGGCGACTCCGAGGTTGAGCGTCGTCGTAGTCTTCGCGACGCCGCCCTTCTGGTTGGCGAGCGCGATGACGTGGGTCGCGGTGCCCTGCGTCGCGGGGGCGGTGTCGTCGCGCTGGACCGCGGGCGACGCGACCGGCATGACCTCCGCAGCCTCCGGCTCGTGCGTGGGCTCGCTCACCACGGGCGGCTCCACGAGCGCCTCCTCGAGCGGCATCTCGGGTGTGGCGTCGTTCACGGGCTCGACCACGGGCTGCGCCGCGCCG
>Ga0164301_10000665_pt1 | contig 10237 bp, 11 predicted proteins | sample Whisoiple_231_MG_FD_109711 | JGI IMG/M metagenome (GOLD analysis project Ga0164301, IMG submission 109711) | Unamended control soil microbial communities from upstate New York, USA - Whitman soil sample_231_MG | ecosystem: Environmental > Terrestrial > Soil > Agricultural land ... | reverse complement strand
CCGAAGAGATCGAATCCGCCGGCGGCGATCTCAACGCCGCGACCTCGACCGAGCAGACCGCCTATTATGCGCGCGTGCTTGCCGAAGACACTGATCTCGCGCTCGACATTTTGGCCGATATCCTGATCGACTCGACGTTCGACCGCGACGAGCTCGAACGCGAGAAAAGCGTCATTCTGCAGGAGATCGGCTCGATCGAGGATACGCCCGACGATCTCGTCTTCGACATGTTCGGCGAGACCGCCTACGCCAATCAGCCGATCGGCCGGCGCATCATCGGCACGGCAAAGCGCGTCGCCACCTTCGATCCGCCGTCGATCCATTCCTATCTCAAACGCCATTACGGCGCTGAGACGATCATCGTGTCCGCCGCCGGCGCCGTCTATCACGCCAATATCGTCGATGAGGCGCGCGCGCGTTTCGAGCACTTGCCGTTTGCCGCGCACCCGGAGACGCCGCTGGCGCGCTATACCGGCGGCGAGATCAGGCTGAAGCGGCGCTTCGAGCAGGCTCATATCGTCATCGGCTTCGAGGGCGTATCCTACACCGATAAGGATCAATATGCCGCGCATGTCTTTGCCAACATCGTCGGCGGCGGCATGTCCTCGCGGCTGTTCCAAGAAGTGCGCGAGAAGCGCGGCCTCGCCTATACAATTCATTCCTTCCACTGGTCCTATTTGGACACCGGCTTGTTCGGCTTTTATGCCGCGAGCGGCGGGCGCAAGCTTGCCGAGCTCGTCGCGGTGAGCTTGGATTGCCTGGCGCAGGCGACGCAGAATCTCGACGAAACCGAGCTCGCGCGCGCCAAGGCGCAGATGAAAGTGTCGATGTTGACTGCATTGGAATCGTCGAGCGCACGCGCCGAGCAGATCGCCCGTCAGCTCGCGGTGTTCGGCCGCGTCATTCCACGCAGCGAGATCATTGAGCGTATCGACGCACTGACCATCGACGACGTACGCGTCGCCGGCCGGCGGCTTCTTCGTGCGGCACCGACCGTCGCCGCCATTGGTCCGGTCTCGAAAGCGCCGTCGCCAATCCAAGTCGCCGCGCGGCTCGGACCGATGTAGAAATAGCGATGGCCATCTTCCGCCTCGGCCCGGCTTTCGAAAACGCCACCTTCGTACGCGGCGACGGACTTTATCTGCGCCCGGCCGAAATGCGCGATTACGCCGCGTGGTCGTTGTTGCGTGAGCGCAGCCGCGTCTTCCTCATGCCGTGGGAGCCGACCTGGCCGGCCGACGATCTCACCCGTGCGAGCTTCCGCCGCCGCATCCGCCGTCATGCCGAGGAGATGGAGCAGGATGAGGCCTATTCCCTGCTTTTGTTCCGCGAAAACGATGACGTGCTGCTCGGCGGGCTGACCATCGGCCAGATCCGGCGTGGCGTCGCCCAGGCGGCGACGCTCGGCTATTGGATGGGGGCGCCTTATGCCGGGCGTGGCTATATGTCGAAGGCGGTGCGTGCCGGGATCGGCTTTGCTTTTGCAACGCTGCGCCTGCATCGCATCGAAGCGGCGTGCCTGCCGAGGAACCAGGCATCGATCCGGCTGCTCGAAGGCGCAGGCTTCCGCCGCGAAGGTTTCGCGCGCGCCTATCTGCGCATCAACGGCACGTGGCAGGATCATGTGCTCTACGGCTTGCTCGAAAGCGATCCGCTGCCGCTCAGGGCACGTAAGCCGAACGCGACATCGCGCGCCTAGGCCAGCTTGCATCGGTCGCGGTGCCATTCGCAATATTGGCGCTGCGGCGGCCGCTTGCGTCGGCAAAGAAACCGCTGGCGCTGTTCGTACTTCGATTGCCACTGGCATTTGCCGCGGTGCCGTCCGCGACGTTGGCGCCGCGATTGCCGCTGGCGTCGGCCAAGAAGCCGCTGGCATTATTGGCGCTCTGATCGCCCCTGGCGTCGGCGCGAGCGCCGCTGGCGTTGTTGCGGCTTAAGTCGCCGCTCGCGTTGGCATGGGCGCCGCTCGCGCTGTTGAGGCTCCCGGCTCCGCTCGCATTCGAGAGATGCCCATCGGTAACATTCTGGCTGCCGGGGCCGCTCGCGTCGGCGTCAGTTCTGGTCGCTGTGTTTGCGCTGAGGGCGCCGCGGGCATTGGCACCGTTGCCGAACGCCGCATTGCTGCTGCCGATACCGTTGGCGTTGGCGTTAGTGCCGCAAGCGACGTTGCCTGCCCCGGTTGCTGTCGCGCCGGCGCCGGTGGCGGGCGGTGGGACTGTTCCAGTGGCGTTGCCGAGACAGATAAACCCCGCCGCGGCCGGATTCGGCATGAGGATCGCCGCAAGCGCCAGTGCGCTCGACGTAGCGAGAAGCCCAGCAAGGGTTCTGCCGCCAATCAATGCGCTACGCATTACGCCTACCCGTCTACGCGAGTTCTGATTTCTTCAGTACGGGTGTCGCGGGCGGGCAGGCAAGGGACTTCCACAACCCTCAATTAAACAAAGCGGTAATTGATGGCGGGTGTCGCTATAAATGCCGCGGTCCGCGAGGCGGTTCAGAAGTCGTGTGCGCCGCCAGGCAAACGCATCGCGGCATTCGTTTCAGAACTCGATACCGGCGCCGCCGGATAAAATGTGCTCGCGGCCGCCGCCGTTGGAATAACTGCCGAAGATCACCGCCGGGATGCGGTGTCGAGTCGATGCGCGACCATGAAGCCCGCACCTGCCTGACCACGATAGCCGGCCACTTTCGCGGAAACCATCGTACGTCCCGGCGCGGAACGCATGAGCAACGGTGCATTCGCCGCCGCCGCGGCAATGCCACGGCGCGCCTCGTTGCGGCTGTCGATCGCGACCTGATTGAGGTTCGATACGGCGCTGGCGAGCCCGTTGACCTGCGCACCAAGCGCGGCGACCGATGCCGAGGTCGCAAGGCCGCTCAATGGAGTAGCGGCAAGATTGCCGGCGGCATCGGTCGTGACAACGCTCGTCGGCCCGACTTGCGCCGCGAGACTTGCGGCAGAGGTGATGCCAGGCAGCGTGTAGGTGCTCGCTGCCGTGCCGATTGCGACTTCGTTTGCTTGTGTTGTGACTGCGCCGGCGCCGATTGCCGTTGAGTTGGCAAACGCGGCTGAAGAACTGGTGCCGAGCGCGACAGCATTAAGAGCGCCCGCCTGCGCACCGAAGCCGACGGCGACACTGCTCACTCCACTCGCCACGCTGCTTGCCCCGACGGCAGTGGCATTCGCCGCCGTCGCGCGTGCGCCAAACGTGGTGACGCCGTTGCCGCCGCCGCCAAATGCGTTGGCGTTTGTAGCGCTTGCCGTGCTCGAGGCCGCAGAGCCAAGGCCATAAGCGGAGGCAAATCCGGCGCTCGCAGTGCTGTCTGTACCGAAAGCGACGCTGTCGAAGCCGCTAGAGGTAGCGAACCCGCTAACCGCGATAGCGCCGGCGCCGGACACCGTGTTGTTTCGGCCGACCGTTATGCTTTCAAAGCCGGTCACCGTGTTGGTGTTACCAAAGACCAGAGCAGCACTGGCATTAACGGTGTTGTTCAGGCCAACAATCGAGGAGTTCGAGGAGCTTGTCGTGCTGGCGACGGTATTGTTTGAGCCGACGACCTGAACATTGTCGCCGTTGCCGGGGACGTTCGGTCCATTGATCGTGTTGTTATTGCCAAGCACGAAGCTGTTGTTGCCGTTGATCGTATTCGGGTCGCCTATTCCGTAGCTTCCGTTCCCGTTCACCGTCTGCCCGGTGCCGAACGCGCCGCTGTTGTTACCCGTCACAATATTGGCAGCGCCGACAATCGTGCTGTTCGCGCCTGCTATCGTAGTACCTGATCCGATGGCGATACTGTTCGTGGATGTCGCACCGACATTTGCGGCTTGGCCCATCGCGATCGAGCCGTCCGCAGATGCGTTAGTCGCTCCGAGGCCGGATGAACCGTTGCCGCCGATAGCAATCGCGTTGGCACCCGTCGCTCTTGAACTTGCTCCGATTGCGACGGAAAAGACATCGGCCGTAACGCTCGAATTTGCCGCGCCGCCAATCGCGACAGCACCATTGGCGTTCGCATTCGATGCCGCGCCGACGGCCACCGAAGTCTGGTTTAAAATGCTTGCCGTGTCGGAAGAAAATGCCGAGACGCCGAGGGCGACACTACCAAAACCTGCGGCATTGGCACCCACGACAGCTGTTGCCTCTACCGCGCTCGCGTTCGCGCCTTGCCCGAAAGCAGAAGCGCCTTGTGCATTCGCCGACGCCTGGAAGCCGACCGCAGTCGCGTTAATCTGCCCCGCGGCGCCGGCGCCCGCCTGAGCCAGCGAGCCGATTGCAGTCGTCCCTGAATTGCCGAAGATTCCCGAGGCGTCTCTGTCGGAAAGTGCGCCTTGGCCCATCGCCGTGCTGTTGTTGCCGCCGATGAGGATTCCCTGTCCGACGGCGGTCTCTGCGAGGGCGCCGAGGGGGGCTACACCGGCAGGGTGCCTTGCCCGACCACCGTGGAATCTCGTCCCGCGAGCACCCCGCTATTTGCCCCGACGGCAGCGGAATTGGTGATGCCCGGAAGGATGAGGGCGGACGCACCGACCGAGGTCGAGGCCGTGCCCTCGACGGCCGCGTTGTGGCCGATCGCGGTGGCGTTCGTCGTGGTGGTAACCGCGCCGACGCCGCATGCCGTGTTCGTGGCTTCGGAGTTGGTATCGCCCTGCGCCGGTTGCGTGATCGTGTTGGGCGCGAGGAACGTGCCGCAGGTTGCGCCTTGTGCCAGAGCTGCGCCCGGCGTGAAGGCGACGCCGAAAGCGAGTGCGCTTGCAGCACCGAGAAGAGCTACCGGTTTGGCAGAATGAAAAGCTCGCATCGGTCCGCCCCGATCCCGATTCAAAAACCGGTCGAGGCTATGCTGCCCGGGGCGAGACGCCGCAATGAAGATTAGGCAAATCCACGCGTCGGCTGAGCACATGAAAGCAGGTCGTGAGTCTGCTGCAACAGAGCAGGATCTCACAATCGCAATCAGCGGTATGGGCTGAACTGAATAAATTCTTCTTGTTGACATCCCACCTGTCCCGTCCTCCAAGAGGGCGTTTTCTAGAGAGGTCTTCAAACGCGGCGGGGACCGGCGCCCGCGCCCGGAGGTACCTACCTTCGGTCCCGAAGGGCTCGCGCAAGGGGTTCGTGCGTTTTCCCAGAGGCGCACTTACTTCAAGGTCTCGCCCGTCGGGCACTACGACCCGTCGCGCGGTACGCCCGCGCTGGGGTGGACGAGATCGGTGGCGACACCGGGCTTCCATGAAAGAGCAGGGATCAGCGTCGACTCGGTAAAGTCGCCGAACACGGGGACCCGGGAAACCGGCTCTCTTTGATGAAGCTTCAGGTATCGGTGACCCGGCGTCCCCGTGTCCTCTTGGTTTCTCTTCTCGTACGTGCTGGCGTGCGGCGGCGATGAATCGCGCCCGCATGACGGTTTTGCAAACTTGCCCGTGCGGCGGTGCTTTTCAGCGGAAAAACAGAACCAAGACTGCCAAAGCGCCTCCTAACCCGGCGGTCAGTCCCAGGAGGAAGGAGGCGATGGGAGAGAAGGGCTCGTGGCTGACAATGCGCCCTGCCGTGTGCGCGGGCAGCTCGCCCCCGCCATAAACTCCCATTCCTCTTCCTCGGAATCTATGCTCTTTGGCTGGTTATCCGTTTGAGTATCGGGGCCGACAAATTGAAGAGCGTTCCGTGAGTGCGAGCCGAAAGTTAGCCGCCATCTTGGCAGCGGACATCGCCGGATACAGCTCCATGATGAGCGCGGACGAAGAAGCGACGGTCCGGAAACTTAAGCTCACGCAGTCGGCCGTGTTGCCCATGATCGAAGAACATGGCGGCCGGATAATCGATTTAGCTGGAGATGGTATTCTCGCGGAATTTCAAAGTGCTATTCGGGCCGTCGAAGCCGCCTGCAGTGTTCAGAAGTGCATGGAGAAGCTGAATACGCAAGCCGGGCCCGAGATGCTCTTCAGGATTGGTATCAACATTGGTGATGTTATTCATGATGGTGAGCGCCTGTATGGCGACGGCATCAACATCGCCGCGCGGCTCGAATCGATGGCAGAGCCGGGTGGAGTTCTCCTCTCCAGAGCCGCCTATGATCAGGTGCGCGACAGGGTCCAGCAGACATTCGAGAATCTCGGCGAGCATTCTCTGAAAAACATCCCGCGTCCGGTGCAAACGTTTCGGCTGATAAGCGGGTCGGCGGTAAGGCCAAGCACGCCACGAGCGCCGCATGGTTTTGGAGATTCGCGGGCTGTTGCGGTATTGCCGTTCGAGAATATGAGCAATGATGCGGCCGAGAATTACTTCGTTGACGGCCTTACCGAAGATATCATCACGGCGCTATCCTATTGGCGGTGGTTTCCCGTTGTGGCCCGCAACTCGACCTTTGCGTACAAGGGCAAACCCAAAAACGTTACCGAGATCGGCCGAGAATTGAATGCGGCCTACTTAGTCGAGGGCAGCGCTCGTCGTTCCGGCGAGCATGTCCGCATCACGGTCCAACTCATCGAGACGGCTACCGGTCACCACCTTTTCGCAGAGCGCTATGATCGTGGGATCGCCGATGTTTTCGCAGTGCAGGATGAGATTGCCGAGCGAATCGTCGCCAGCATCGAACCGGAGATCCATCGGGCCGAAGCACGACGAGCGGCGCGGAAATATCCCGCTGATCTTGACGCCTGGGACCATTCGTTGAAGGCCTTGGCTCTTCAGGAGCGTATGACTCCTTCTGGCCACATCGAAGCGCGCAAGCATCTGGAATGCGCGTTGAAATCTGATCCGACATCGGCGCGTGCATGGTCGCTGTTATCCCTATGCCACTATCATGAAGGTATTCTCGGGTGGGCGTCGGATCGGGCAGCTGCGCTGCGGCTTTCGCGCGATGCGGCGGACCAAGCGGTCGCGCACGATGACCGCGAGTGGCTTGCGCATGCGCTGTGGGGTATGGGGCGGCTGTGGACCGAGCGAGATTTCGCCTCCGCGCTCGAAGGTGAGGAAACCGCCGTTGCTCTGAACCCGAGCGCACCTATGGCAAGACACGGTCTTGCATGCATTTTTGAATTCTCAGGCCGCCCAGCCGAAGCTCTGCCCCATCTCGAGGCGATTCTCCGCCTCGATCCGCGTTACCGCTTCCGTTCTCTTGCCATCGCAGATCAAAGCCTCTGCCATTTACTTCTCGGCAATTTCGACGAAGCCGTCTCGACGGCCGAGAAGGCCGTTCGTACGCAACCGGGAAACGTCAGGGCGCGCCAACGGCTCGTTGCGGCATTGAGCTTAGGTGGCTTGCACGAGAGGGCGCGAATGGAGGCGGCGGAACTGGCCCGCTTACAGCCTACACTGGATGTAGCCTATATCGACGATACTTATCCCTTCATGCTGGCTGAACAGCGCGATCAGTTCGTCGGCGCTTTAAGCGCCTCAGGTCTGCTAAAGTGATTATTTTCGAATAGCCGCTGGCGCAACAGAAGCATTGCTTGCGCGCCGGCCGCGGCGACGGATGCTGAACCCGCAAGGCCGCTCAACGGATAGCGGCGAGATTGCCGGCCCGCCGGTTGTCACCGCCTTTACTTCGACAGCCCGCCGCGTCGGCAGTCACGCCCGCCCTGCGCCCCTAGCAGGACCTTCCGACGGAGCCCCTTCAGCGGAAAAACAGAACGAAGACAGCCAAAGCGCCTCCTCACCCGGCGATCAGTCCGAGGAGGAAGGAGGCGATGGGGGAGAAGGGCTCACGGCTGACAATGCGGAGGTTCGCCCGATCGGAGGACGCACGGGACGACTAGAAGCGGGTCAAACCGTAACGTCAATTTGGACATTGCCTATGCTTCGGCAAAAGCGCCTGGTCAAGCCGTCGCCGCCGCGCTCGCCCGCTGCGGCACCGCGCGCCGCGTCGGCACCGAGACGCGCGCTTCGCCGTCGAGCACGACCTTGTTGTCGACGAGGCACTCGCAACGCAACAGCACGCGCCGTCCCTCAGGCACGAGCTCGGCGACCTCCACACTGATCGTCACGACGTCGCCGATCCGCACCGGGCCGCGGAAATTTAAGGTTTGCGAAAGGTAAACGGCGCCGGGTCCGGGCAAGTACATGCCGAGCACGGCGGAGATCAGGCTCGCCGTGTAAAGGCCGTGGGCGATGCGCTCGCCGAAGCGCGTCTTGCGTGCAAAATGCTCGGAAAGATGGATCGGGTTGTGGTCGCCGGACAGGTCGGCGAAGCCGATCACGTCCTCGTTCATCACCGTCTTCATCAGCGTCTCGCGCATGCCGACGCTCAAATCCTCGAAGTAATGCGTGGTGAAGGGCGCCGTCATCCCAAATCTCCTCTGGTTGGGAATAGGCGCCGGGCGCCATCCGTTCCGCTACCTACCGGGGGGTAGAACCTTCGACGCAGAATTAACACAACATCAGGCCTCCCCGCATAGCATCAGGGCGAGGCGGATGCAGGGGTCGCGGAGGGGCGTCGACCGGCAGGATTGCCGTCTTGGGATGAGGGAGTGCCATGCCCGCCGATTTTTCCATGCCGATTCTAGTCGTCGACGATTATCAGACGATGGTGCGCATCATCCGCAACCTCCTGAAGCAGATCGGCTACGAGAACGTCGACGAGGCGGCGAACGGACAGGCGGCGCTGGAGATGATCAGAAGAAGCGCTACGGCCTCGTCATCTCCGACTGGAACATGGAGCCGATGACCGGCTACGAGCTCCTGCAGAAGGTGCGCTCGGACCCCGCGCACACGCATGTGCCGTTCATCATGGTGACCGCTGAATCGAAGACCGACAATGTCATCGCGGCGGGCAAGGCCGGCGTCAACAATTACATCGTCAAGCCCTTCAACGCGGCTATGCTGAAGGCCAAGATCGACGCGATCTTCCCGGCCCAGGCGGCGTGAGGCTCACCAGGTCAGCGTCGCGATCGTCCCCATCGGCGGCTTGACGCCGTATTCGTCGAGCAGCTCCGATAACGTCTCGGGATCGAGCGGAATGCTGGAGCGGTCCTCCGGATGCAGCCGGTCGCGGTGAATGCCGGACGAGACAAATAGCATATCGATCCCGGCATCGATCGCGCCCTTGAGATCGGTCGCGAGCCCGTCGCCGATGGCGAGGACGCGAGGCTTGCCAGGCGCGCCGCGCGCAGCGACGGCAGCGCCAATCGCGCGCCGATAGATCTCAGGATAGGGCTTGCCCGCCTGGATCACCCGCCCGCCGAGCGCCGCGTAACGCTCGGCGATGGCGCCCGCGCAATAGATCAGCCGCTCGCCGCTGTGGACGACAATATCGGGATTGGCGCAGATGAACTCCATGTTGCGTTCGCGCATGTGGCGGAGCAAGGGATCGTAATCTTCAAGCTTGTCGTGCACGTCGTCCAAGAGGCCGGTGCAGACGACGTAGTCCGCTTCCTCGAATGGCACGCGCGGGTCCGGCCGGCCTGAGCGCTCCGCCACTTCGCGGAACAGCGAATTGTCACGCGGCGGGCCGAGGTGATGCACGCGCTTGTCGCCGCGCTCGAGCATCAGCGACACGGTGACGTCGCCCGAGCTGACGATCGCATCGTAGGCGGTCATTGGGACTTCCAGCCGCCGCAGCATGCGCTCGATGCCGCTCGCCGGCCGCGGCGCATTGGTGATGAGCACGACGGCGCCGCCGCGCTCACGGAAGCGCGCCAGCGCTCCGACGGCGTCGGGATAATGCTGCATGCCGTTATGCACGACGCCCCAGACGTCGCAGAGAACGACACCGTAGCGGGACGCGATCTCGCCCAATCCGGAAATCGGATGCGCGGCATGCCGGTGGAGATCGAATTGCAGCATCGCGCGCGGCTACGGGTCGGGGCAGGGGCTGTCAAGGCGGCCGCTTGGCGGGCGGTCACTGGCGAGCGTAGGCGTACACGACGGCGCGTTCGGGTCTATATACGGGCAGCCGGCGGGAGGCCGGCTGATCGCGTGCCCGCGCGATCGAACTTCAAGAGGAGCCCCGCCGTGAGCGTCAAAGTTCTTTTCACCGCCAAAGCCCGCGCGACGGGCGGCCGCAACGGCCACACCGAGGCAGATGATCACTCGCTTGCCGCCAATCTGTCCGTTCCCAAAGAGATGGGCGGCCCAGGCAAGCCCGGAACGACCACGCCGGAGCACCTTTTCGCCGCCGGATACGCCGCCTGTTTCGGCGGCGCCCTCGACTACGTGGCGAAGCAGCACAAGAAGGATGCGACCAAGGCGGTGGTCGAGAGCGAGGTCGGCATCGGTCCTCGCGCCGCCGGCGGCTTCGGCCT
>Ga0164301_10000658_pt1 | contig 10286 bp, 9 predicted proteins | sample Whisoiple_231_MG_FD_109711 | JGI IMG/M metagenome (GOLD analysis project Ga0164301, IMG submission 109711) | Unamended control soil microbial communities from upstate New York, USA - Whitman soil sample_231_MG | ecosystem: Environmental > Terrestrial > Soil > Agricultural land ... | reverse complement strand
GGTTGGGCGCAGTCTGCGCGCCGGCACCGGATTGCATGGCGGTCAGGCTACCGGCTGGGATTCGCGCGCCGCCGGCTGCTCGCTGCGGCGGGTGCGGTTGTCGATCGCCCCGCGGATGTCGCGCAGCGGTAGGGGGCTGCGGACGTCCGGCAGGACGTCGAAGTTGTGCGGCTCCGGCGGCGAGAGCGCGAACCACTCGAGGGTCTCGCCGCCCCATGGGTCATGACCCGCCTCGGCGCCGCCCTCGCGGCTGAAGATCGCGTTGAGGATGGTCAGCAGGATGCCGACGAAGAGGATGAAGACGCCGATCGAGGCGATCACGTTGTACGTGGTGACCCCGGTGCCGGCGAAGTACTTGTAGGCGTCGATCACCTGGCCCTGCTCGCTGCCGGCGAGAAAGAGCGGCACGAAGCCGAGCAGGAGGCCGACGAGGATCGTCCAGAAGGAGATCCGGGCGAGGCTCTCGCCCATCGTCCGGCCGGTCATCTTCGGGAACCAGTAGTGGAGCGCGGCGAAGCCGCCGAAGACGGAGCCGCCGATCAGCGCGAAGTGGGTCGCCGCGGTGGCGTCGGTCGTGTTCTTGACCTTCCAGGCGGCGGCAACCAGCGAGTGGCAGAGCTCGGAGGCGAGGCCGATCGAGATCGCGAAGATCGCACCGAGGGCGAACAGCAGCGGCGCCCGCATCCGCAGCGTGCCGCCGGCCATGGTGGCGATCAGGTTGAAGATGACGAGGCCGAAGGGGACGATCAGCGCCAGCGACATCAGCATCGCGAAGTACATCCAGCCGATCCCGATCGGCGCCGTCAGCATGTTCTGCATCCAGGCGAGGGTGCCGACGGTCGCGATCGCGGCCAGCGCGACCATCACCACGGTGCGGTTGAAGAGCGGTTTGCGGGAGAAGGCGGTGGCGATTTCGGCGATCGCGCCGAAGGCGAAAATCAGGATCAGCATGTAGGTGCCGGTGAAGAAGATCCAGCTCAGGTGCTGCCAGAGGAGCGGCGCGCCGCCGGAGCCGTCGGCGAAGAAGATGCCGTCGTAGTTGCGGTCGATCATCAGCATCGTCAGCGCTGCCAGCAGGACCGGGCCGATCACGACCATCAGCCAGGAGGAGACGACGGCGGCCCAGGAGAAGACCGGCAGGCGGCGCCAGGCGAGGCCGGGAGCCCGCATCGTCCGCAGGGTCGCCACCAGGTTGATCGAGAGGAAGACGAAGCCGAGGGTCGCGAGGCCGGCCGAGGTGGCCCAGGCGTCGACGCCGTTGTTGCTGAGGAAGGCCTTCTCGGTCAGCGGTGCCAGCGGGTTGACGCCTGCCTCGGAGGGGGTGAAGAGGAAGCCGGCGTAGAGGACGACGCCGCCGGCGACCCAGAGGGCGGCGCCGGTCTGGCCCAGTCGGGGCAGCGCCGTGCCGCGGGCGCCGATCTGCAGCGGCGTCACGTAGTAGAAGAGCCCGATCGCCAGCGGCAGGGCGAAGAAGAAGATCGCGCTGGCGCCGTAGAGCGAGAGCATGCGGTTGAAGGTGACCGGGTCGAGGAAGGTGTTCTCCGGGACCAGCAGCTGGATTCGCATCAGGACCAGCTCGACCAGGGCGATGAAGAGGAAGCCGAGGGCGCCGCAGATGAGTATCCGGCCGACGTCCTTGTGATCGGCGGAGGTCGCCAGCTGGGCCCAGCGGGGGCGGCTGGGCGTGAAGCCCTCGGCGACGAGCTCGGGGCGCGGGCTGGGGCTCATGGCGTTTCTCCGTTTTCGATCAGTTCGACCACCCGGTCCTGCGCGGACTGGATGTCTTCCTGCTGGGCTTCGATGAAGGCTTCGTATTCCTCCGGCGAGACGACCTCGACCTCGGTCCGCATCGCCGCGTAGGCCTGGCCGGAGAGGGTCGCGGAGTCGCCCTCGAAGGCGCCTTCGTCCTCGGTGCTGAAGAGCACGCGGTTGGTCTTGCCGGGGACGGCGTCGGCTTTGCGAGCCAGTTCCGGCACGTTCCAGGTATGGGCCACGTCGGTCGAGAGGAGTTCCAGTTCGACCGCGGTGTCGACCGGGACGACCAGCTTGTAATAGGAGAAGGCGCCGTTCGGGTAGTCGTAGCGCCACAGCCACTGCTGGCCGGTCGCCTTGATCTTCAGCGGTTCCGATTTAGCCGAGGCGAGGCCGGCGTCGCCGGTCGACGGCTTCTCCCGCGCCTTGTCGGTGAAGACGATGCCGAGGACGAAGAGCAGGGCGGCGAAAAAGGTGAGGACGGCGCCGACCCGGAACTGCAGGCGGCGGCCGGAGAGGAGCTGGCGCGGTGCCGCGCCGCGCTCGGAGCGGAAGCGCCGCACGACGTAGAGGAGCGCGACGGTAACCGCGACGATGAGGATCACGGCGGCGGCTCCGCCGATCCAGAGCAGGGTGTCGATCTGGTCAGTGCCAGGGGAATGGGACGCCAAAGCGCGGCCATTCTATTCAGGCGAGGCGGCGCCGCGGCTTCCGGCCGCTTTCGGGACGCCGACCTATACTCGCCAGCCTCATGAGGAGGCGCTCCCGGCCATCGAATGCGCTCCGCCTCGCGGTGCGGGTCGGCGGCGTCTCGGCGATCGGCGCCGCCGTCGCGGTGCCCCTGCTGCGCAAGCGCCTGCGGGTCCCGACCGCCGTCACGGTCGCCGCTGTCGCGGCCGGCCCGCTCGGGCTGGCGGTCCTGCAGCCGCGCTCCAAGCGCCGCGACGTCGCCCTTTATGCCCTGCAGATGTGGGCCTTCACCGTCGCCCATGAGCTGCCCTACGACGACCCCGAGCGCCTGCGCGAACGGCTCCGCGCCCGCTACCCGATACAGGTCGACCGCGTGATCGGCGCCGGCCGTCTGCCCAACGCCCGCCTGCAGCGCGCCCTCGGCCGCCTGCCGCAGGTCGTCGTCGTCAACAAGCTCCTCACCTGGACCCACTGGCTCTGGTTCCTCGAGCCCTACCTGGCGCTGAGCTGGATCCTCGTCCGCCGCAACGACCGCTTCCCCCGCTCCGCCCGGCAGATGGCGGCTGTCTTCGACCTCGGCTGCGCCGTCTACTTCGCCGTCCCGACCGCGCCGCCCTGGTGGTCCTCCGAGCAGGGCCTGACCGGTGAAGAGGTGCGGCGGATCATGGTCGAGGTCGGCGAACCGACCTGGGGCCGGGCCTGGGAGCGGCTCTACGACGCGCTCGGCGGCAACCCCTGGGCGGCGATGCCCTCGCTGCACTTCGCCACCTCGCTGGCGGCGGCGCTCTCGCTCGCCGAAGCGGGCAAGGTCGAGGGTCGGCTCGCCTGGGGATACGCCGGAACCCTCGGCTTCGCCCTCGTATATCTCGGTGAGCATTACGTCACCGACCTGATCGCCGGGGCCGCCCTGGTGGCGGCGGTGAGGAAGGGCGAGCCGCTGGCCGAACCCCTAGTTAACGGGGTGAACGGGGTACTGCAGCGTCTGGAGAGGATCGCCAGCGGGTAATTTGCCTGGCGTGTCTCAGGACGACTCGGGGAACGGCAACCACCGTCTCGCCGAAATGCCGATTTTCACGACGCGGCGGCTGGTTCAGACCATCGTCGTCGTCTTTCTCCTGCTCGGCGCGATCTACTTCCTCTTCCCGAAGCTGGTCGGGCTCGGCAACGCCCTCGACAAGCTCGACGACGCCGACCCGCTCTGGATCGCGATCGCGATCGGTTTCAACGTCGTCGCTTACGCGACCTACATCGCCCTCTTCAAGGCGGTGGTCGGCGGCGACGCGCTGCGCCTGACCTGGAAGGAGACCTACGAGATCAACATGGCCGGAGTGGCGGGGACGCTGCTCTTCTCGGCCGGCGGCGCCGGCGGCATCGCCGTCACCTACTGGGCGCTGCGCAAAGCCGGGATGCCGCGTCGCGACGTGGCGCGGCGGATGGTCGCCTTCGTCTCCCTCCACTACGCCTTCTACCCCATCGCCCTGATCGTCTTCGGGGTTCTGCTGCGGACCGGGGTGTTGAACGGCAAGAGCTCGGTCGAGCTGACGATCATCCCCGCCGGGGTCGCCGGCCTGCTGCTGATCCTCGGCGTCCTCGTCACCCTGATCCCGCCCGACTCCGATCGCCGGCTCGCCCGCTTCGCCCACAGCGAGCGTTCGCGCAACTGGCTGCGGACCGCCGGCAAGGTCCCCGCCACCCTCGGCGAAGGGTTCCGCTTCGCCGCCGGCCTCTTCGCCCACCCGCGCCGCGGCGGCTTGGCTGTGCTCGGCGCCGCCGGCTTCTGGGCGGCCAGCATCGGTGTCCTCTGGGCCTCGTTCCACGCCTTCGGCGTCCACGTGCCGCTGGCCGTGGTCGTCCAGGGCTTCTTCCTCGGCATGGTCGCCAACCTCTTCCCGCTGGCGCCGGCGGGGGTGGGGGCGGTCGACGCCGGGATGATCGGCGCCTTCGTCCTCTTCGGGATCCCCGAGGAGACCGTATTTCCGGCGATCCTGATCTTCCGCCTGGTTGCTTTCTGGATGCCGATTCCGCCGGGGATCTTCGCTTTCTTCCAGCTCCGTCACACGGTTCACGTCTGGGAAGAGGGGGAGATGCCGATCGAACGCGGCGGCGCGACCCACTCGCCGGTGGAGGAGGTCGCGGAGATTGCCTTCGACCGCCGCGAGAGCTACTATAAAAAGTAAAGTAATAGACTTCAGGCGGCGAAAATGACTGACAGCAAGAAGGTCGAGAACGTGATCATCATCGGTGGGGGGCCGGCCGGCTACACGGCGGCGCTCTACACCGCGCGGGCCAACCTCGAGCCGCTCGTTTTCGAGGGCTTCCAGTGGGGCGGCCAGCTGCAGAACACGACCGACGTCGAGAACTACCCCGGCTACCCCGAGGGGATCATGGGGCCGGAGATGATGGCCCAGTTCCGCGCCCAGGCCGAGCGTTTCGGGACCCGCTTCGTCACCGACGACGTCGACCGGGTCGAGCTCTCCGACGGCGGCGTGCAGAAGGTCTTCCTCGGCGACGAGGAGCACCGCGCCAAGACCGTGATCCTGGCGATGGGGGCGGAGCCGAAACGGCTCGGCGTCCCCGGCGAGATGGAGCTCGGCGGCCGCGGCGTCTCCACCTGCGGCGTCTGCGACGGTGCCTTCTTCAAAGACCAGAACGTGATCGTGGTCGGCGGCGGCGACTCGGCGATGGAGGACTCGATCTTCATCTCCAAGTTCGCCAAGAACCTGACGATCGTCAACCGCCGCGACGAGTTCCGCGCCTCGAAGATCATGTTCGACCGGGCGCGCGAAAAGGACAACATCGACCTCAAGACCCCGTTCGTGCCGGAGGAGTTCGTCGCCGGCGAGAGCGGCAAGCTCGAGAAGGTCCGCCTGCGCAACGCCGAGACCGGGGCGGAGGAGGAGTTGGAGACCGACGGCGCCTTCGTCGCGATCGGCCACGTCCCCAAATCGGAGATCGTCAAGGGCCAGGTCGGCACCGACGAGGACGGCTACATCGTCACCGAGGCCGGCTCGACCCGGACCAACCTCGGCGGCGTCTTCGCCGTCGGCGATGTCGTCGACCACACCTACCGCCAGGCTGTGACCGCGGCCGGGACGGGCTGCATGGGCGCGCTCGACGCCGAGCGCTACCTGCGCGACTCCGACGTGCCGGTCGAGGCGCATTGGATGCCGGGCGGCGAGCCGGCGGAGATCGCCACCGGCTCCTGAGCGACCTCGTCGGTTCTTGAAATAGAATTCCTTACTTATCGACGGTTGATGTTCGCCCTGTATATCTTGGGCGCGTGAGTTCCGACTGTTCCCATCTCGACTCGGTCACTTACCTCAACCTCCCGGACAACGTGGAGGGCTGTGAGGAGTGCCTGGCGATGGGGATGAGCTGGGTCCATCTGCGGATGTGCCAGACCTGCGGTCACGTCGGCTGCTGCGACAACTCGATCGGCAAGCACGCCACCGCTCATCACGAGGACACGGGGCACCCGATCATCCGCTCGGCCGAGCCGGGCGAAGACTGGAGCTGGTGTTACGTCGACGAAGTGATGATGCGCCTCAGCAGCGACTGAGGCGCGGCCTCACGCCTCGGGCGTGACGATCGCAAAGCCCGGGTCGGGCTCGTCGAGGAGGCCGAGCAGCTCGCCCACCTTCTCTCCGTCGCCCTCGACCCGCAGGCGACCGCTCCCGGCCAGGGCCGCGAGGTCGGCGGTCCCGGAGAGCATTTCGTTCAGCGCCTGGCGCTCGATCACCAAGGTCGCCTCCGGCTCGGCGCCGGGCGGCAGCGGGCGGTGGTGGAGGACGCCGTTTTCGACCGTCAGCAGGTGGGCCTCGTCGGGGCTGGTCACCTGCCAACCGATCGCCAGCCGCCTGCCCCAGGCTCGCGGCCCGTTCAGCCGGACCTTCATCCCGTCGAGGATCTGCGCGACCGAGAGCTGGGCGAGGATCGCCGGCGCCCGGGTGTCCGAGGGGGTGCCGGAGATGCCGCCGCGAAGCTCCTCGGCGCCGACCAGGTAGAAGTTGCGCCAGGTCGCGTTCTCGGCGCCGTAGCCGAGCTGCTCGAGGGCGTCGGCCTGCAGCTCCCGCGCCGCCCGGTTCTCCGGCTCGGCGAAGACGAGGTGGTTGACGACCTCGGCGACCCAGCGGTAGTCGCCCTCCTCGAAGGACGTGCGCGCCAGCTCCAGGACCCGCTCGGCGCCGCCCATGAACTCGACGTAGCGGCGGGCCGACTTGGCCGGGGTGTGCTCCCAGATGTGGGCCGGGTTGCCGTCGAACCAGCCCATGTATCGCTGGTAGACCGCCTTGGCGTTGTGGCTAACCGAGCCGTAGTAGCCGCGGCAGTGCCACTCCTCGTCCAGCTCCGGCGGCAGCTCCAGCTGCTCGGCGATCTCCCTGCCGGTCAGGCCGGCGTTGGTCATCCGCAGGGTCTGGTCGTGGATGTAGGCGTAGAGGTCGCGCTGCTTGCGCAGGTACTCGACGATCCGCTCGCTGCCCCAGCGTGGCCAGTGGTGGCCGGCGAAGAGGACGTCGCTGTCGGCGCCGAAGAGCTCGATCGACTCGTCGAGGTAGGTGGCCCAGACCTGCGGGTCGCGGACCAGGGCGCCGCGCAGGGTGAGGACGTTGTGCATCGTGTGGGTCGCGTTCTCGGCGATGCAGAGCACGCGGTGCGCGGGGAAGTTGAAGTTCATCTCCGCCGGCGCCTCGGTGCCGGGGGTCAGCTGGAAGACCATCTGCACGCCGTCGACCGTCTCCTCCTGGCCGGTCGCGGTCACCTCGAGGTTGGGCGGGATCAGGGTCAGAGTGCCCAGGGAGGTCGTCTGGCCGAGGCCGGAGCCGATCTGGCCGTCGGGGCCGCGCCCCAGCTTCGCCCCGTACATGTAGCCGGCGCGGCGTCCCATCGCGGTGCCGGCGTAGACGTTCTCGCTGACCGCGTGGTGGAGGAACCCTTCCGGCGCCAGCACCGGGATCTGCCGCTCGGCGACCTCCTCGGGGCTGACGATCCCGGCGGCGCCGCCGAAGTGGTCGATGTGGCAGTGGGTGTAGATGAGGCCGGTGATCGGCCGGTCGCCGCGGTGCTCGCGGTAGAGGGCCAGCGCCGCGGCGGCGGTCTCGGCCGAGACCAGCGGGTCGATGACGACGATCCCCTCGTCCCCCTCGATCACGTGCATGTTCGAGAGGTCGAAGCCGCGCAGCTGGTAGAAGCCCGGCGCGATCTCGAAGAGGCCGGCTATGCGGTTGAGCCGGCTCTGGCGCCAGAGACTGGGGTGGGCGGTCTCCGGGCACTCCCCGGCGAGGAAGTCGTAGGAGGCCATGTCCCAGACGACCCTGCCGCCGTCGCCCTCGACCCGCGCCGGCTCGAAGCGGGCGACGAGTCCGCGCTCGGCGTCGGCCAGGTCCTCGGGCCGCTCGGGCGGCAGCGCCGCCGCGGCCTCGCGGTTGCGCCGCGCAGTCGAAGCGGAGGCGGGCTTGCGCTCGGTGCTCACGCGGCCGCCTCGGCTTCCGCCCGCAGGCGCGGCGCGGCGCGGTATGCCTCGCCGTGCTCGGCGGCGAGCCGGTCGAGCAGCTCGACCGCGCGGCGCGGCCCGATCAGGTCGGTGATCGCCAGCGGGCCCAGCGGCCAGTTGAAGCCGAGCCGCATCGCCGTCTCCATGTCCTCGTCGGAGGCGATCTCCTCTTCGCTGGCGAAGGCGGCCTCGTTGGCGATCTGGGCGAAGAGGCGGGTGAGGACCGGCTCGGCGGCGGGGTCGATCTTCGCCAGCTGGTCGGAGTCCAGGGTCGGCGCCTCGATCCCGAGGTCGGGGTCGGCCTCGCGCTCGTGGCCCTCGCCGTACTCGTAGTAGCCGTGGCCGCTCTTGCGGCCGAAGCGTCCTTCGGCGACCAGCTCTTCCTGGATCGGGCTCGGGCGCCAGCGCTCCGGTTCGCCGCCCTGGCGAAAGAAGGAGCGGGCGATCTCCAGGTTGACGTCGAGGCCGATCAGGTCGAGCAGCTCGAACGGGCCCATGCGGAAGCCGCCGCCGAGGCGGACGACGCGGTCGATCGTGGCGACCTCGGCGACCCCGTCGCCGAGCATCCGCAGCGACTCCAGCGAGAAGGGACGGGCGAGGCGGTTGGCGACGAAGCCGGGGCTGTCCTTGGCCCGGATCGGGGTGCGGCCCATCCGCTCGGCGACCTCGGTCGCCGCCGCCAGCGCCTGCTCGGAGGAGCCCTCGGCGGCGACCACCTCGACCAGCTTCATCAGCGCCGGCGGGTTGAAGAAGTGCATGCCGACGACGCGCTCGGGCCCCGGCACGCCGGCGGCGATCTCGGCGACGCGCAGGGAGGAGGTGTTGGTGGCGAAGACGGGCTCGGGCCCCAGCGCCTGCGCCAGGCCGGTGAAGATCTCCCGCTTCAACTCCAGCTTCTCCGGCGCCGCCTCGATCAGCAGCTCGCAGCCGCGCAACTGCTCCGCCTCCGTCGCGGTCTCGACCCGTGCGGCGGCGGCCTTCGCCTCGTCGACGCTCCAGCGCCCGCGGCTCGCGCCCTTGTCGAGCGCCTCGCGCAGCCCCGCCGCGCCGGCCTCGGCGGCGGCCGGGGCGACGTCGTAGAGGACGGTCTCGTAGCCGCCCAGCGCCGCCAGCTGGGCGATTCCGCGTCCCATCGTGCCGGCGCCGACGACGCCGACCCGGCCGACGCTCATCGCCCCTTGAAGTCCGGCTCGCGCTTCTCGATGAAGGCGGTCATGCCCTCGACCCGGTCCTCGGTCGCCATCGCCTCGTCGAACAGCCGGCGCTCGGCGTCGAGCCCGTCGCTCAGCGCCGTCTGCTCGGCAGTGAGCACCGCCTGCTTGGCGAGACGGGCGGCGATCGGCGGGCGCTCGGCGATCGTCCGCGCCAGCTCGACTGCCTCCAGGATGGAGTCGCCGGTCTTGACGACTTTGTTGACCAGCCCCCAGGCGTAGGCCATGCCGACGTCGAAGTGGCGGCCGGTCAGCACGTACTCCATCGCCCGCTGCTTGCCGATCGCCCGGGTCAGGCGCTGGGTGCCGCCGCCGCCGGGGATGATCCCCAGGGTGATCTCCGGCTGGCCGAAGCGGACCGTTTCGTCGGCGACGATCATGTCGCAGGCCAGCGCCAGCTCGCAGCCGCCGCCGAGCGCGTAGCCGGAGACCGCCGCGACCAGCGGCGTCTTGATCGCGGCGACGCGGCGCCAGAAGCCGGCCGCCGGGTGGTAGAGCGCCTCGGGCAGGGTGCGCTCGGCCATCGCCCTGATGTCGGCGCCGGCGGCGAAGACCTCCTCGGAGCCGGCGATCACCACGCAGCGCACCTCGGGGTCGGGGTCGAGCCGCTCGAGCTCGGAGGCGATCTCCTCCATCATCTCCGGCGAGAGCGCGTTGCGCGCCTCGGGCCGGTTCAGCCTCAGCAGCGCGACGTGGAAGTCGTCGGTCGAGGTTTCGACGTTGCCGGCCATCTCTCTACAGCGGCGTCATCGCGTTGATCCCGGTCGCTGCTCGGCCGATGATCAGCTTCTGGATCTGCGAGGTGCCCTCGTACAGCGTCGTGACGCGGGCGTCGCGCAGGTAGCGCTCGACCGGGTAGTCGTCGACGTAGCCGGCGCCGCCGTGGACCTGGATCGCAAGGTTGGCGCATTCGACCGCGGACTCGGTCGCGTACAGCTTCGCCACCGAGGTCTCGGTCGTGTTCGGCTTTTTTTCGTCCTTGAGCACCCCGGCCCGGTAGACCAGCATCCGGCTGGCGTCGCGCTTGAGGATCATGTCGGCGATCATCTCCTGCACGAGCTGGAAGCGGGCGATCGGCACGCCGAACTGGCGGCGCTCGGTCGAGTAGGCGACGGAGGCGTCGACGCAGCCGTCGCAGATGC
>Ga0164301_10000652_pt1 | contig 10337 bp, 7 predicted proteins | sample Whisoiple_231_MG_FD_109711 | JGI IMG/M metagenome (GOLD analysis project Ga0164301, IMG submission 109711) | Unamended control soil microbial communities from upstate New York, USA - Whitman soil sample_231_MG | ecosystem: Environmental > Terrestrial > Soil > Agricultural land ... | reverse complement strand
GCGAGCACATCCTGCTCTCGAGCATCCTCGGCGCGGCCTGGGCCAACGGCCAGGCGCTCGACATCGCCGCTCTCATCGCCCAGATCCAGCAGCCGCCGTTCGCGAAGATCGGCGTGCTCGACCTCGACTCCTTCTACCCGCAGAAGGATCGCTTCGAGCTCGCGCTCGCGCTCAACAACCTGCTCGCCGCACCGGGCTTCCAGCTCTGGATGCAGGGCGTTCCGCTCGACATCGGCCAGTTGCTGCGCAGCGACGCGGGCAAGCCGCGCGTCGCGATCTTCTCGATCGCGCACCTCTCGGACGCCGAGCGGATGTTCTTCGTCACGCTGTTGCTGAACGCCGTGCTGGCCTGGATGCGCGGCCCGTCGGGCACGACGAGCCTGCGTGCGCTGCTCTACATGGACGAGATCTTCGGCTACTTCCCGCCGACCGCCGAGCCGCCCTCCAAGAAGCCGCTGCTGACGCTGCTCAAGCAGGCTCGCGCGTTCGGACTGGGGGTCGTGCTGGCGACCCAGAACCCCGTCGACCTCGACTACAAGGGCCTTTCCAACGCCGGCACCTGGCTGATCGGACGCCTGCAGACCGACCAGGACAAGCAGCGCGTGCTCGACGGGCTCGAGGGCGCCTCGGGCCAGGGTGGGCTCGATCGCGCGCAGCTCGAGAAGCTGATCTCGGCGCTCGGCAATCGCGTCTTCCTGCTCAACAACGTGCACGAGAATGCGCCCGAGGTGTTCCAGACGCGCTGGACGATGTCGTACCTGCGAGGCCCGCTCTCGCGGCCGCAGATCGCCGCGCTGATGACGCCGCTCAAGGCTGCGCTGCCCGCTCCGGCACCCGCGGCTGCCGCGGCCGCTCCGGCCGGCACGGCAGCCGCAGCGCCGGCTGCGGGGGCTCCGGCGCCGGTCTCGGCTGCGGCCACGCCGCCCGCCGTCCCGAGCGGCATCTCCCCGGCGTACCTGCCGTTGCGCGGCGCCGCCCCCGCCGGCGGCTCGCTGGCGTATCTCCCGATGCTGCTCGGCGGGGCACGCGTGCGGCTCCTCGACACGAAGAACCAGGTCGACGAGATGATCGAGAACACCCGCCTGGCCGCGTTCGCCGACGGCCCCGTGCCAGTCGACTGGGCGGGCGCCTCGGACGTCGCGATCGCGGTGGCCGATCTGGAGTCGGCTCCCCGCGAGGGCGCGGCCTTCCACGAGCTGCCGGCCGCCGCCCGCGAGGCGAAGGGCTACGCACGCTGGTCGAAGGACTACGCCGACTGGCTGTACCAGACGCAGACCGTGACGCTCCTGCGCAGCAACGCGCAGAAGCTCGTCTCGCACAACGGCGAGTCCGAGGCCGACTTCCGCGCACGCCTGGCGCAGGGCGCACGCGAGGGCCGCGACTCGAAAGCGGACGCGCTGCGCGCGAAGTACGACGCCAAGGTCGCGGCCCTGCAGCAGAAGCTGCACACGGCGCAGCAGGCCGTCGATCGCGAGGAGAACCAGGAGCGCGGCGCGGGCCTGCAGACCGCGGTCTCGATGGCGGGATCCATCCTCGGCGGGTTCCTCGGGCGCAAGTCCGTCTCGGCCGGGTCGATCACGACGGTCGCCCGCGGTGCCGGCCGCGTGGCCCAGCAGCACGACGACGTCAAGCGCGCCGAGGAGAACGTCACGCGCCTGCAGGCGCAGCTCACCGAGCTGGAGGCGTCGTTCGCCCAGGACGCTGCCGGCATGGGCGCGGACGGAGCGGCGACGGAGCAGCTCGACTCCGTGCTGATCCGGCCCAAGAAGGCCGACATCGACGTCACGCTCGTGACGCTCGCGTTCGCCCCGCACTGGCAGGACGCCGGCGGGACGCTCACGCCGGCCTTCTGAGAGCGAGCTCAATCGACGATCGCGACGACGATCAGCGCGCCGATGAACAGGGCGACGAGGATGCCGACGACCCATCCCGTGAGCTTGAGGGACCTCCTCAAGCACTGCTTCTCGTCCTCAAGGGACATGACGGCCCGAGCGTTCGCTCGTGGGGATCGAGCCTGAGGCGGCTCTCGAGATCTCGACCCGGTTGTCGTTGAACGTGGGCGCATCGCGCAGCGTCGTCAGGCGCTGCGGGGTGGTCGCCTGCGGGCTGCGGCCTCTCTCGTAGTCGCGATTCCACCAGCCCATCGGCGCGACGGGCACGCCGATGCGCGCGTCGTCCGAGACGCTCGCGCGGCACGTGAAGCCGCCGCGATCGTTGTGAACCCGCACTGCCATGCCGTCGGCGATGCCACGCGCGGCGGCGTCATCGGGATGGATGACGACGTACGGGTCGGGCTGCGCGGCGTGCTGTCGCACGCCGTTGGCGAACGTGGAGTTGAGGAAGAGGTGCGTCTTGGGCGTCAGCAGCGCGAGCGGATAGCGCTCTGCCAGCTGCTCGTCGGCGACCTCGCAGGGCGGATCGAAGAACGGCAGCGGGTCGAGCCCGGCCTCCGACAGCCGCTCGCAGCGCAGCTCGAGCTTGCCCGAGGGCGTGGCGAAGCCGCCGTCGGCGTGCGGGCTCGTGCCCTGGCCGCGGTCGATCTTCGCGTAGCCGCGCTCGCGCAGCCCGGCGAGGCTGATGCCGGCCGGGTCTCCTTCGAGCGCCATCGCAAGCAACTCCTCGTCCGTCTCGCCGAAGCACGCATCCGTGAGACCGAGCCGGCGCGCGAGCAGGCGGAAGATCTCGCTGTTGGGCCGCGACTCGCCGACGGGAGCGATCGCGGGCTCGTTGAGCGTGAGGTAGTGATGGCCCCACGACCACACGATGTCGAGGTGCTCGAGCTGCGTCGTGGCCGGGAGGATCACGTCGGCGTGCGCGGCGGTGTCGGTCATGAACTGCTCGCACACGATCGTGAACAGATCCTCCCGGCGCAGGCCCTCCAGGACACGCTCCTGATCGGGCGCGATCGCAGCCGGGTTCGAGTTCCAGACGATCAGCGCCGCGACGGGAGGATCCAGCGCCGGGTCCGTCAGCGCTTCAGCGATGCGAGACATGTTGAGCGAGCGCGCAGTGCCCTCGCGCAGGTGCGGCCGCGCGAGGCGCTCCTCGCGGAGCACGCCGAACATGCCTGTCGGGATGTAGGAGAGCCCGCCACCGCGGTGACGCCAGGAGCCCGCAAGCGCAGGGATGCAGGCGATCGTGCGGTACGCGATCGGCGCGCCGGCGTGGCGCTGCGCGCCGACGCCCAGCCGGATCAGGGAGGGCTGGTCCTGCGCGAGCGCGCGCGCGAGCTCGCGCACCTCGGAGGCCGGCACTCCGCACTGTGCCGCGTGGCCTTCGACCGACTCGTCCGCGAGGCGCTCGATCAGGTCGTCGTATCCGACCGTGTGCGCACGGCACCACTCGTCGTCGGCGAGGCCGGCGTCGAGCAGTCCCCGCATGACACCGAGCGCGAGTGCCGCATCCGTGCCCGGGAGCGGTCGCACGTGGACGTCGGCGACCCGCGCCGTGCGGCTCCGGAAGGGATCCACGACGATGAGCCGCGCACCGCGGCGGCGTGCCTCGAGGATCAGGCGCCACAGGTGAGGAGCCGTCGAGAGCGGATTCCAGCCCCACGCGACGATCGTGCGCGCGTGCACCCACTCCTCGGGATCGACCTCGGGCGAGGCGCCGTTGGTCGCCATCGTGCCCGCCACCCCGGCGCTTGCGCAGATCGTGCGCACGAGCGTCGATCCCCCGATCGCGTCGAACAGGCGATTGGCCATCACGTCTCCCTGCACGAGACCCTGCGTGCCGAGGTAGCTGTACGGCACGACCGAGGCCCCGCCGTGTCGTGCGATCGCGTCCTGCAGGCCGTGCGCCGACAGGTCCAGCGCCTCGTCCCAGGTGGCCTGGCGGAATCGGCCCTCTCCCTTGGCGCCCGCGCGGACGAGCGGGTGGAGGAGCCGCTCGGAGGAGTACACGCGCTCGAGGTAGTTCGAGACCTTGCCGCACAGGAAGCCGGCAGTGATCGGATGTGCGGCGTCGCCTTTGATGCTCGTCGCCCTCCCCGCCGCGTCGACCGCGACGAGCAAGGCGCACGTATCGGGGCAGTCGTGCGGGCAGGCCCCGCGGATCACTCGGGCGGTGGCGCTCACGGCGATTTCGATCCTACACCGGGGCCGGAATATTCCGCCGGAACCTCCCGCTTCCCGCGCCAAATCGCATAGCTATTGGGTGCTACGGTCGGAACCGAGGGGCCTGTGACTGACTCGTTGACAGCACATCGGCGACGCGTGCCCGCGGTTCGCGTCCTGGTCGCCGCAGTGATTGCGGTGGCTGTCGCAGCGGCCGCCATTCCTGCGTTGCAATCGAACAGCGCGCTGGGTGCGACGGCCTCGTGCACACCCGGTGCGGGCTGGCCCGCCGCGAACGTCTCGCTCGCCCAGCAGGTGGTCGCGCTCGTCAATCAACACCGGGCCTCGCTCGGGCTCGCGGGGCTGCAGAACGACCAGGCGCTCACGGACTCGGCCGCCTGGAAGGCCAGCCACATGGCCAACTACGGCTATTTCGACCACAACGACCCGGCGCCGCCGGTCGCGCGCGATCCGTTCACGCGCATGACCGATTGCGGGTACTCCGGGGGCGGGGCGGAGGGCGAGAACATCGCCTTCGGCCAGATCGACGCCAACGACGTGATGAACGCCTGGCTGAACTCGCCAGGTCACAAGGCCAACATCGAGCAGCCCTCGTTCCGGTCGATCGGTGTCGGCGCAGCGACCGCCGCCAACGGCCAGATCTACTGGGTGCAGGACTTCGCCGGGGGCCTGAGCTCGGGCGCGCCGCCCGCGTCGGCCCCGCCGCCCGCCGCGCCGCCTGCGCCGCCGCCGGTAGCGCCGCCTGCGCCGCCTGCCGCCCCGGCGGCGCCGCCTGTGACTTCCAAGCCGCCCGCGTCGCCGGCTGCTCCGATCTCCTCGCCCACGTCGTCGTCGTCCGGCTCCAGCCCGGCGGCCACTCCCTCAGGGGCGGCCGCGGCTGCGACCGAGGACATCGGCAGCGCGCTTCTCGCGCCCGTCAGCAAGCAGGTCTCGATCCGCGAGGCGCGCCGGCACAAGGCCCGGAGCACCAGGCTCGTCGTGGCCAAGCCCCACGCGGGGCAGGACTATGCGGTGCGCATGGCATTCGGGCCGGTGCGCGTCGCGACGGAGAATCTCGCGGTTCGCTGCCGCGCGAAGCTCGCGGGCGAGCGCATGCGGGGCAAGGGCGAGATCGCCGATCACGTCGCCATCTGCACATGGGCGATCCCGGCCGGCGCCGACGGCAAGCGCCTCAAGGTCACGGTCAAGGTCACCGGGCGCCACGGCATCTCGCTCGTGCGCCATGCGAAGCTGATCGTCGGCACCTGATCACACGAGGGTCAGACACGCAACGTGCGTGCCTGACCCGTGCATGAATCAGTGCGTGGAAGCCAGCTCGTCGGCAGTGCGCTGAACCGCGCGCACGATCTTCTGGTACCCAGTGCAGCGGCAGAGGTTGCCGCCCAGGGCGATCCGGATCTCGTCCTCGCTCGGCTGCGTGCTGGCGGCCAGCAGGGCCGTCGCCGAGATCAGCATTCCGGGCGTGCAGAAGCCGCACTGCACGCCACCCTCCGCGATGATGTTGCGCTGCAGCGGGTGGGGCTCGGCCGCGGTTCCGAGGCCTTCGACGGTGGTGACCTCACGGCCGTCGGTCTGGACGGCGAGGTACGAGCACGAGTTCACGGGCCGGCCGTCGACGAGCACCATGCAGGCGCCGCACTCGCAATCGTCGCAGCCCTCCTTGGTGCCTGTCAGGCCGACCTCGTTGCGGATCACGCTCACCAGCGTGCGCCCGGGCTCGATGCTGAGAGGGTAGGCGACGCCGTTGACGTTCAGGGTGATCGAGACGCTCATCGGCTCAGCCTCCGAGGGGCGCGCCGACACCGGAGGCGCGGTTGGCAGGGACGGGGACGTGCTCGCCGCGCGCGCGGGCGATCGCGGTCTCGACGGCTCGGCGGGCCATGACGCCGACGGTGTGGCGGCGATAGGCCTCGCCGGCACGCACGTCGCTGATCGGCGCGGCATCGGCGCTCGCGCCGGCGGCGACGGCCGCCAGCGTCTCCTCACTGACGGGCTTGCCGACGATGGCGGCCTCGGCGCCCGGGGAGCGGACGATCGTCGGGGCGACGGCGGTCAGCGCCACACGGCAGGCCTCGACGTCTCCGTCGCCGTTGAGCGTGACGGCGGCCGCGGCGCCGACGACGGCGATCTCCATGGCGCGGCGGTACTCGAGTCGCAGGTACGCGCTCCCCGAGCGGGCCGGCAGCGCCGGCACCCGCACCTGGACGAGCAGCTCGCCGTCCTGCGCGGAGGTCTTGCCGGGGCCGGTCCAGAGGTCGGACAACGCGACGGTGCGCGAACCGCCCTGCGACCGCAACTCGACCTCGGCGCCCAGCACGAGCAGCGGCGCGCCAGTGTCCATGGCCGGCGAGGAGTTCATTACGTTGCCGCCGATCGTGCCGACGTACCGCGTCGCGGGCGAGCCCACGAGTGCGCTGCCGTCGGCCAGGCCGGTCCAGCCGGCCGCGACCTCGCCGCTCGCCTCGATCTCCGCGTGGTTGACGAGCGCTCCCAGCACGAGCGTCCCGCCGTCGACCGAGATGTCGCCGAGACCGGACACGCCGTGGATCCCGACCAGGCTGGCGGGCAGGGGGAACTTGCCCTGCCGCGCGCCCACGACGAGGTCGGAGCCGCCCGCGACCGGGCGAGCCCCGGCGGCCATCGCCGCCACGGCCTCGTCCAGGGTGTGTGCTGCCGTGTAGCTCACGAGCCGACCTCCTGCGTGTGCTCCCAGATGCGCTCGGGCGTCATCGGGAGCCTCCGGAGCGGCGCGCCGGTCAGCTTGGAGAGCGCGTTCGCGATCGCGGCCGCGGTCGCGACGTTGGGCGCCTCGGCGACTCCCTTGGATCCGCGAGGCCCGCCGTCGGGGGCGCTCGTCTGCACCCACTTGACCGTGATCGGAGGGGCGTCGGGCATCGTCTGGAGCTTGTACTCGAGCAGGGCGGCGTTGCGCTGCTTGCCGTCCTCGTCGTACTTCGTGCCCTCCGAGAGCGCCTGGCCCATGCCCATCATGACGCCGCCCTCCACCTGGCCCTCGGCGCCGACCTCGTTGATGATCGTGCCGGAGTCGTGCGAGCACGACACCTCGAGCACCCGCACCACGCCCGTGTCGCGGTCGAGCTTGACCCGCACCGCGTGGCAGCTGACCTGCGGGGCCGACCAGGCATCCATGCCGAGCTTGCCCACGCAATTGGTGTTGTCGGTCTCGGGCCCGGCCGGAACCTCGCCCGAGCCGGTTCCGAGCAGCAACTCACCGCCGTGCGCGGTGGCTGCCAGCTCGGCCAGCGCGACCTTGCTGTCGGGCGAGCCCTTGACCTGGGCGAAGCCGTCGACGAGCTCGATGTCCTCCGGAGCGGCCTCCATCTGGTCGGCGGCGAGCTGACGCAGCTGCTCGGCCACCTGCTTGGCCGCTGCCACCACCGCGCGGCCGTTGTTGACCAGCGTCTGCGAACCGGTCGCTCCCATGTCCCAGGGCCCGGCGTCCGTGTCCTGGTAGACGAGCGTGAAGTCCTCGGGCTGCATGCCGAGCTCGTCGGCCGCCAGCATCGGCAGGGTCATGACGGAGCCGGTGCCGCATTCCTGCGCACCGGTCACGATCACGCCCGAACCGTCGGCGTTGAGCTTCACGTATGCGCCCGAAGGCACGCCGAAGGTCGGCCACCAGCCGACTGCGACGCCGATCGCCTCGTCGTCCGGCAGTTCCTGTCCGTAGCCGCTCATCTCGGTGGCGTTGGCGATGCACTCGTGCAGGCCGATCGGCAGGTAGACCTGCCGCGTCGGGCCTTCGTCGCCCGTGTCGATGCAGTTCCTGCGGCGGAATTCGACGGGATCCATGCCGATCGCGGCTGCGAGCTCGTCGGTGTGCTGCTCGAGCGCCCAGCAGGCCTGCGGGGCCGTGGGGGCGCGAACCGACCCGGACGGCTGATGGTTGGTGTAGACGCAGTGTGCGTCGATGTACGCGCTCTGCGTCTTGTACGGGCCGTGCACGTGCATCGCGGCCAGCTCGGAGAAGAACGCCGAGTCCGCCGTGTACGCGCCGTTGTCGATCACGAGATAGCCGCGGCGCGCGGTGATCGTCCCGTCCTTCTTGATGCCGCTCTCGATCTCGATGACCATGCCCTCACGGCGCTTGTCCGGAGCCAGGAACTCCTCGCGGCGCGTGAAGACGAGCTTGACCGGCCGCGCGGCCTTGCGCGCGAGCACGGCGATGTGCGCCTCGTAGTGAAAGCCGCATTTGCCGCCGAAGCCGCCGCCGAGGATCGGCACGATGATTCGCACCTTGCTCGCGGGCAGCTCGAGCGTGTCCATGACGCCGCTGCGCGCCGCGAACGGCACCTGCGTCGAGGTCCAGATCGTGACGTGGTCGCCCGACCACTGCGCCACGATCGCCCGCGGCTCGATCGGGACGGGGTGACAGCCATCGGCCACGAAGCGACTCTTGACGACGAGCTCCGCATCGCGCATCCCTTGCTCGATGTCGCCCTTGACGATCGTCGAGTGCGAGGCGTCGTTGCGGTCGCGCACCATGCCCTCGGTGTCGCCGTAGGAGGCCCAGTCGACGTGCACGAGCGGCGCGTCGGGCGCAAGCGCGGCCTCGATGTCGTTGACGACCGGCAGGTTCTCGTACTCGACCTCGATCAGGTCGACGGCCTCCTGCGCGATCTCGGGAGTGAGCGCGGCGACGGCCGCGACGGTGTCGCCCTCGTAGCGCACGTACTCCTTGCAGAAGAGGTGGCGATCCTGCACGAAATCGCCGTAGAGCACGTCCGGCACGTCGGCGTGGGTCGCGACTGCGAACACGCCGGGCAGCGCCTCCGCCTTGGACGTGTCGAGCCGCGTGATGCGGCCGTGGGACACGCCCGCGAACTTGAACTTCGCATGCAGCATGCCCGTGAGGTTCAGGTCGGCCGTGTAGCGGCCGGAGCCTGTGACCTTGTCCGGACCGTCTGCGCGGATGAAGCGCCTCTTCTCAGCGGTCGCCAACACTGCCTCCTTCGATCGTTGAGCGAACGCGAGACCCGCTCGCGTCAGCTGCCGTACGCGTCGAGCAGCTCCTGTACGCGGCTCTCGGCGAATTCGCTCTCGAGTTCGTCCGCGACGGCCTGCGCAACTTCTTCAGGGCTCCCGTCGCGCTCTTCCCACTCACTCTGACGCCAGCCCTCGAGGTAGGTCTCGGAGTCAGTCGCACCGAGGCGCATCGCAGCCTCGTCGATCGCAACCATGAATCGTGCGTCGAGCGGTGCCTTGGCAGTGCGCTCGGCGTCTCTCGCCGTGACGAGTGACGGCAGGTCGCGCCAGTAGGTCACGCGAAACTCGGACACGGCGGAACTCTACGCCCTGAGCCCGAGCCGCGCACCACGCTCGCAGGCGGCCGCGAGCGGCTGCTACAACCTGCTCCGTGAGCCGCGCCGCCGCCCGCGACCTGCTGGATGTGCTCGGCATCGACCTCGCGCTCGTGCAGGCGCCGATCGGGAGGTGCTCCAGCCCTGCGCTCGTCGCAGCCGTGGGCGAGACGGGCGCGCTGGGCACGCTCGCGTGCACCTGGACGCCCCCTGCCGAGCTCGCCGGCGTGGTCGCGAGCGTGCGCGCACTCACGTCGCGCCCGTTCGCTGCCAACCTGGTGCTGTCGTTCGAGCCCGATGCGCAACTGGACGCGCTGCTGGCGCTCGGCGTCCCCGTGCTGACGTTCTCGTGGGGGCAGCCCGGGCGTGAGCGCATCGCCCGGTGCCACGAGGCGGGGACGCGCGTGGCAGTGCAGGTCGGCTCGGCGGCGGGCGCCCGGCAGGCGGTGGCGGACGGCGCCGACGTCCTGATCGCGCAGGGCATCGAAGCCGGCGGGCACGTGCAGTCGACGACGCCGCTGGACGAGCTCATCGGCCTCGTCCTGGACGCTGCGGGGACTACCCCCGTGATCGCCGCGGGCGGCCTGACGGTCAGGCAGGACATCGCCCGCGCGCACGCGTGGGGGGCTGCCGGCACGATGCTCGGCACGCGTTTCCTGGCGACGACCGAGAGTGCCGCGCACCCGGAGTACAAGGCGGCCCTCGTCGCCGCAGAGGACCATGCGACCGCCCTCACGATCTGCTTCGACGGGGGCTGGCCGCACGCGCCGCACCGCGTGCTCCGCAACGCCACCTTCGAGCGCTGGGAGGACGCCGGCTGCCCGCCTCCCGGCCGGCGTCCCGATGAGGGCGCGCCGCCGGCTCGGCGCGGCGGGGCCGCAATCGCCCGCTACGAGGACGCGCCCCCGCTCGTGGGCGACAGCGGCGCCATCGCCGAGAT
>Ga0164301_10000649_pt1 | contig 10369 bp, 9 predicted proteins | sample Whisoiple_231_MG_FD_109711 | JGI IMG/M metagenome (GOLD analysis project Ga0164301, IMG submission 109711) | Unamended control soil microbial communities from upstate New York, USA - Whitman soil sample_231_MG | ecosystem: Environmental > Terrestrial > Soil > Agricultural land ... | reverse complement strand
GGTTGTATTCGCGAATAAACTCCCAACCACCGGGAATCGAAAGCCTGCCTTGCGCAGGTCCTTCGTCGATTAGACGCAGCAACGCTTCGATGTGAATGAAATCAATGCCGCGGAGGTGACCACGCACTTGCTCGATCCAGTGACGTAGGATTCGCCTTTGGAGTGCTTTGGGATGCTTCAGCAGAGCGCTGCGAAGCAAATCTCCGCCAGCGGAAACGGAGCCATACGCCGGCACTGTCAAGCTATCCAACAATTCGTCTTCATCACGAATCAGACCGGCGAGCTGACTCAGGCGAGCTGAGAATCCATGACCGGTACGCGCGCGAATTGTCGGCAAGAGCTCCAGCCGAATCCAGTTGCGCAAGTAGGTCGCATCCTGATTGGTCTCATCGGTGCGATAGGTGAATTTTCTTGTCGTAATATACTGCAAAATTTCAGTCTTGGAGATATTCAGCAACGGGCGTACGACAGTAACTGATACCGACGTCTTGAAAGGAATGTGAATCTTCTGGAGCGGCGCCATGCCACCCAGTCCCCGAAGCCCGGCGCCCCGAAGAAACCACATCAGAACCGTCTCCGCCTGGTCATCCTGTGTATGCGCGGTCGCAACCTTGGAAAGGTTTCTTGAAGTGAGCAGCTCGGCGAAAAACCGATAGCGCTCTGCCCGCGCCAATGCCTCGAGATTTCCCCTTCCCGCGTCCGATTTCAGGCGCGGTAGATCGACCTCTCGAATATGAAATGGAAGTTTCAGTTCCTCAGCCAATCTCTCGACGAACTTGGCATCTTGTCGAGCCGCATCGCCGCGAATCCCATGCTGTAGATGGGCCACTTCGAGATGCAGATCCCATTGGTCTTTGAGTTCGTAGAGAAGATGCAGTAGCGTAATGGAATCCGGGCCACCAGAAACCGCCACGAGCACTCGATCACCCAAGCGCAGCAATTTGTGCTTGATCGCATAATTCTTGGCGGTGGCGCGCAACTCACTCATGGTTCACAAGCTTAACTTGCCCGCGTACCCGGTCATCTCCACATATCCAGCGCCACCGACCGTCTTTCCGCGGGCTGTTCCACGAACATTCACCGCCCCTTCCCAGTAAGTCACCCGGGTGCTGCGGTTGGTGATCAACTCCTGGTTTTGAAATGCCGGATTGATTTCCAGCTCGATCTGTTCGGCGGGAATCGTCACTTTCCATTTCATCGGATAATCCGCCCCGCTCGTCGGACTTCGCCAGCGCCCCAACACCTCCACCCGATAACCATTCAGGTCGAGATGCCGAGTCGAACCGTCGGCGTTCACGAAAGTACCACTCGAATAAGGATCGACACTGCCGTCTTTGCGACGCATCAGGTAAAGCATGCATTCAGTCTGATCGTCGAGCTGAATACTGAACCAGTCCCAGCCGACTTGATCTTGCGCCAGCTGATTGCTGCCGAATTCATGATCCATCCAGCTCAGGCCGCGAACCTTCTCCGCCTTGCCACCGACTTTTAGTACGCCCTCAGTTTGCATTCGCGTCAGCGAATAATAATAGGATGCGCGTCCTTCCCCGGCGGCTTTTTGGCTGAGGCCGTTTGAACCGTGCAAGACTGGCACCTTGAGCGATTTTAAATTGAGATGCAATTCAGTGCCGCGGTCGTTCACTCGGATTTTATGATTATTGTGATCGCCCTCGACCTTCCAGTCCTCATTCCAAACCAAATAACGGTCCGTCGCTGCGCCCGCTTTGCCGTTGTAACCGCGATTGATTCTCTCACGGTAATGAAATTCCTTGGCGTTAATATCGGAAAACGCGAAATGCGCCATATACAATTCGCTGAACGGCGGCTTCTCCTTGGCCTCGTTCTGCCGATCGCGCAAGCCGAAACGAAAAAAAGTCACTTGGTAGCCGTAGCGCTTGCCGCTTTCGGTTTCCAGATGTCCGGTGTAATACCACCATTCGGTTTTGAAGCTTGGGTGCGAGTAATGATCGTCGGGAAAAGTGATCTTGCGGCCGGGCAAGGCCAGCTGATACGTGAAGCCAGAGACGTTGTGCCTGCCCTCACCCTCCCCTCTCCCAGGACGGGAGAGGGTAACAATCAAAAAAATAGATAAGGGTGCGAACAGTAAAATAATCTTAACTTTACGAATCAAGCGCATGATTGCAGTGGGTTTTTGACTAGTGTTATACGGACGGTATGAAGCAAGAATATACGCGCGAAACTCTGCTCACAACAGTCGATGAATTACGGCACAAGCTCGGCGCTCCCGATCTATGCATCATAGATGTGCGACCGGCGGAAGACTACGCCAAAGGGCATATTCCCGGCGCGACGCATTTCGACCTCTTCGGGCTCAGTTTAATCGATACCAGCGAAGCGCCGCTCAAGGCTTTCATGTTCATGATTCACCACGTGCTTGAGCTGCGCGGCGTCAGCGAAACTAAGCAAGTGGTTTTTTACGAAGCGAATTCCGGCATGCGGGCGGCGCGCGGAGTCTGGTTTCTCGAGTACTACGGCCATCCGAACGTAAAAATGCTCGACGGCGGTTTTGATGCGTGGAAAGCAGCCGGCGCGCCGATGACATCGGAAGCAACCCCGCCCAAGGCCGCGGCATTTAAAAGCACAGAGTGTCGAGAAGTCTTGGCGACGGCCGAGGACGTATTGCGTTCCCTCAACAAAAAGGAAATCGTCATCCTCGACACCCGTAGCCGCGGTGAATTCTTGGGCACTCATGTACGCGCCGCTCGCGGCGGCGCGATACCGGGCGCAATTCACATCGAATGGACCGACAACATCGCGCCGGACGGAAAGTTCAAGCCGAATGGCGAGCTCCAAGCGCTGTACGAGAAAGCCGGCATCACGCCGGATAAGGAAGTTGTTTCTTACTGCCAAGGCGGCTATCGCGCCGCGCACAGCTATGTTGCTCTCCGGTTACTCGGGTTTCCGAAGGTCCGCAACTACATCGGTTCATGGAAGGAATGGGGCGACCGCACCGATTTGCCTTCGGAGATACCGACGAACTAATCACGGATGATTTCACCGCACACAGGAGCGCGTAGCATGCTGCGCCCCAGGAAATCTTTGCAGCCCCACGTGTGCTTCGCGCTTCGTGGTAAACATTTTTTTCCCAAACGCAGCGAACCACAGATGAGCAAACGACTCCTCACCGCAGCAGTGATCCTTCTCGTCTCCAGGCATGCCGATTTGGCGCACGGTGCCGAAGCGCGAAAGGTCGCGTTTTCCTATTCCGCTGTGAGCATGACCTGGTTTCCGGTGAAGGTCGCCCTCGAGAAGGGCTTCTTCCGTAACGAAGGCATCGAGCCGCAGCTGATCCAGATGAACGGCAACATCGCAACCGTCGCGCTGGCGAACGGCCATATCGATTTTTCGCTGAATATTTCTCCTGTTCTCAACGGCGCGATGCAAGGATTGGGCACTAAACTCGTCGCTGCTTTGAACTCCCGCCCGCTCTTCGCTCTGGTCGTGCGGCCGGAGATCCGTTCGCCCGCCGATCTGAAAGGAAAAATTTTTGCGGTAAGTTCCTTCGGTAATACCCAGGCCATCCTAACCGAAAAGCATCTTCAACACCTCGGGTTACGAAAAGGCGAATACCAGCTGCTGGCCATGGGTGCCACGCCCGCGCGCAGCGCCGCATTGGAAAAAAACCTTGCCCAAGGAAGCTTGATGCCGCTCCCGACCAATGTGCAGCTCGAAAACAGAGGTTACCATTTGCTCGGCAACACCGCGGAAATCGTCGTTAATCCGATCGCCGGGCTTGGCGTGCGAGAAGATAAGATCAGACTCGAGCGAGATCTGATTAAACGCGTGATTCGTGCATCGTTGCGTAGTCTGCAATTGCTGCAGACCAACCCGCGCGACACCCTGAACATTCTGATGCATTGGACGGGAGCAAACGAAAAAGACGCGCCTCGCTCGTTGGAACTGGCGCAACCGGGCTTCAGCAAAAATGGCATGCTCACAGACGAGGATCTCGCTATCGAGTGGGGTTTCATCCAGCAGCAGACCAAAAAAACCACGGTGCCGGTATCGGTCGCACATGATATGACCCTGTTGCGCGAAGCGCAGGCGGAACTGGGAATGAGATGACATTACGCGCATTGAACAGGCGCAACCGCGCCTGAGACGCTAGTCGAAGGATCTCGGTCTTCGGAGCTGGTTTCATTTGAAATCGACAGTGCTAAATTCCAACCAATAGCAAACACGTCCATGCGCACACTCGATCTGCTTGCCAGCGACTCATCTCATTTGCCGTTTCTCTACGTGTTCAAGGAATCGCAAGTGATGGAAAAGTACGGCTATGAAATCGATTTGCACATTGTCGGCGACGCTAAGGCTCCGACCATGGCGCATCGCGCGAAGCTCGCCCTCGCGGGAGAGATCGATTTCCTTAGCGGCTTGCATCACGAAACCTATCGGGAGCGCGCAAAGGGCGAAAAACGCCTGACCTATTTGGCGCAAGCGCAGAACAATTGGGATGATCGTCTGGTAGCGCTGGCGGAAATCAAGAAGGTGGAAGATCTGAAAGGACGAAAAATTGTCTGCCACTCCAAGGCGCCATGTGTTTCCGGCAATCTGCGCGCCGTTTTGCGAGACTGCGGACTCAAGGCGGAAGAAATCAACATCGATGTCATTGACGATACTTCGGGAAAATTTCTCGAATTTGTTGATGAAATCACTGGAGGAAAAGCCGTAGCGGCGCTCGTTGACATGCCGTTCGATCTCTACGGTATCAAAAAGGGGCTGCACATCCTCGATCTCCCGGACCGCCCGGTGATTCACAACACAACGCTATTGGCGACCAGCGATTACATTAAAGCCAATGAGGAAACCGTTGACGCTTTCATCAAAGGATTTATCGAAGCGCTACATTTCTTCAAAACCAAACCGGCGGAAGTAGTCGCGATCCTAAAAAAGAACCTGGCCAAGCGCTATGGGTTGGAAGATGAGGAATACTATGTGCACCTACAGCGAGAATGGGCCAAGTTGCTCAACCAGAAGCCCTATCCGCTGCCCGCGGCGATCCAAAATGTTTACGATCTCGATGTTGGGAAGGATCCGAAAATGCGCCACATCGGTCCCATGGAGCCTTGGGATCTACACTATCTTAGAAAAATTGACGACAGCGGCTTCATCGATCGGCTGTACGCGCAATAAGAAACTTGCCGCGCGCTCAAGTTCGAATCGAGTGAGCGTCTCATCGATGACGAAACTATTCATGTGCGTCGCCGGGTTGTTATTCACCATAGTGCTTGGCGTACCGCCGCTCTATAGCGCCGAATCTGGATTTGCGCAAAAATTCATTCTGACCAGCTCAGCTTTTCAGGCCGGCGCGGACATCCCGCGAAAATATACTTGCGACGGGGAGGATGTTTCCCCACCGCTTCGCTGGGAGAATCCCCCGGCGGGAACAAAAGCATTTGCAATGATCGCGGACGATCCCGACGCGCCCGGAGGGACGTGGGTCCATTGGGTGATCTACGATCTACCGGCAGAAACCAAAGAGCTTACGGAGGGTGTGCCAAAGACCGAAGTGATCGCCGCCGGGGCCAAACAAGGGATCAATGATTTTCGTAAAGTCGGTTACGGCGGCCCCTGTCCGCCACCCGGTCCCGCACATCGATATTTTTTCAAGCTCTATGCGCTCGATGCCGCAACTCATCTCAAATCCCGAGCGACCAAGCAACTATTGCTCGATGCTTTGAAAGCGCATGTGCTCGGCGAAGCAGACCTTATGGGCCGCTATAGACGGTAATCAGCACAAGCCGCGGAAACAAACGAGCCGAATCTCGCTACTTCACGTCTATGATCAATGGACCTTTGCGGTTGGGTTGAGGCTGCAAAATCTGTGCGCTGGCATCGCTGAAGAGCATCGGCTCGCCGATCTCCCAGAGGTAGATTTGATGCGAGTTGCCTTCCGAATCGCGAAACGATTCGGCAATCTTCGGCTGCCACTCACCCATGTCGAAGGTGTAGGAGATCACGCGCGCGCCGCGTTTGAGTTGTCTGAGCAGTTGCGGCCGAACCGCAAGATTGCCGTCATAGGAAAGATACAACGTCACGACCGATGCGGGAGACAAATTGGCCGTGAGAAAGTCTTGTTGGTGAATTTCGACCAACTTGTCCACGCCGGCGCGCCGTGCGTTCTCTCGCGCCAATTTCGCCAATCCCGGATCGATCTCAAAACCCACTGCATGGACGCCATATTTTTTCGCCGCAGCGATCACCACTCTCCCGTCACCGCATCCCAAATCGTAAACCACGTCGCTATTTTTGAGCCTCGCGAGTACCAGCATTCGCTCGACAACCTCGTTCGGTGTCGGATCAAATGGCGCCAGTTGACCGCGTGTGCGCGTGCGCACCTCCGCCCGTGAGTCGTCGCCGACTGGAGGCTCCTGCTGAACGTTGCCCGGTGCATATTGCGTGATCACGGTTGAATCATCGAAGGGCGGAACATCGATGAAGACTACGCTAGACGGAAAATGAAAAAACCATGGAAAATGTAGACGGTGCGAAGCGACTCCCAAGACGAATCGCGGCCGTTTCGGACCATTGACGGGCGGTACGAAAACGCCGCCACCCCGATGAAATTGACCCGGCGCGGTCTGCGGCATGCCCGGAGCGATAACCTTGGGAGCTATGAAGTTTTGTCTGGAACCCGGAGAGCCTTGCGTGATTTCTGGGACATTGGCTGGCGGCGAAACCACAACTGTTCCGGACGAACCCGGTGCACCAGAGGCTCGGCCTGTACCGGCAAAACCACGGCCTTGAGCTTGAGCTACACAACTCGCCGCAAAAACTAGGGCGCACCCCGCTAGCCACGCCATCGCCTTCATAAACCCTCCGAACGCCGAAGGAATACTATGGGCGCGGCCAGGTCAAGTCAACTGCCTGAGGGCATGCTTCGACCCGACAGAGTGGCGAATCCTAGAGGTTTCGCGGCTTGATTAATGGTCGTTTATGAAGACGGCAGGCGGCTTCGCCCTGCAAGAGCTGAAGGAGGCGTGTGCTATCTCGATCGGTTGATTGGGGCCACATCGTCGGCGCGGATGTAGCCGGGTGGATTGCCGTGTTTCGAACGAATCTCGACCCAATCACCAACGGAGCGTACCACAGTGAGCTGAGTTCCCTTGCTGATTTGTGTGACAACTTTCGAGGAGCTTGCTGGCTCCTCATACACCGCGGCCGTGCGCGCACTCTCATACGTTCCAGGTTCAAGCCCGCCGCGTCCGCGCAAAGATCCGGCAGAAGTTGCGGGTGCCGGTTGCTCGATGGACCGCGCTGCTGGTCGCGGCGTGCTGCTACTCCGAAGAGCCGCGAGTGTCTCCACCTGACGGTTTGTGTCCGCCAATTTTTTTCGCATCTCAACCACGTCGTTGCTGCTCTCTTGCAGTTTGGCCTTGAGCTCCTCGATCTCGCTCCTGGTTCCTTGGTGCTCCTGCCGTAACTGCGCAAGTTGCGCTTCGAGATCCTTGATCGTTGCATCCTTCTCCTGAAGGCTTCTTTCTTGTTGTTCCAGCACGGGTCCGAGGTCACTCCGCTCTCGGTTTCCCCCAACCAGATAGACGCCAAGGGCAAAGACTCCGAGTCCTACAATCAAAATCGCTTTGGATCTGACAGTGAGTCTTTCCTTTTCAACAGACGACGGCGGCAGTTCCCAATCGTCGTCCTTGTGCGGCCACTCGGGTTCTCCGGACTGCAGCAAATCCGCGCGGCAATAGGGACAGGTCAAGGCATCGAAAGTAATGCTATTCGCACAGTGGGGACAAAGGCGAGTTTGAATCTTGGGCTGTGGCATCAGCGAATTCGGATAGGTCGATCTACCGGCTAACCATTCGTATTCTGAATGTTATCAAAACTCCGGTCAAGCTTTTCTTTGTTGGTTTTCGCGATCTCCAGCTTGCCTCCGCTGCCAGCCTTGGGCTATATCCACGCAGGGAGGAGCCTTACGAATGGCGCTAATCATCAGTGAACCGCAAACTCGGAAGCTCGTCGACATGCCTCAAGCTGTGGCTTTACTCGACAAAATGTTCCGGGATCGCGCGGCCGGCAAAATGCGCAGTGTGCCGCGCCGGCGGCTCAAAGGCAGCGAAAAACAGCTCAACATGATGGCCGCATGGCATCAAGACATGGATCTCATTTGCCTCCGGTCCTATGCCGCAGAGGCCAACACGATTACGCTTTATCATGGCCGAAAAGGCGGCATTCAGGCGATCATCAACATGGGATTCCTGAGCAGCTTGCGAACCGGTGCTGCCACGGGTGTTGCTGCCAAGTATCTTGCGCCAGTGAATAGTAAAGTTCTCGGGATCGTCGGGCCGGGCTGGCAAGCGACCTTTCAGGTGGAAGCGGTCGCCGCAACTTGTCGCATCGAGCAAGTGGTCGTCTGGGGAAGAACGCCGAAGCGGCGCAAAGATTTCATCAAGCAAATGAGTAAGGTGATTAAAGCGGATTGGCACGAAGCGCTGAGCGTGGATGAGGTTGAAGCAGCCGCGGATATACTGGTGGTTTCTACGGACTCGACCACACCGGTCGCGAACGGTGGAAGTCTGAAAGAGGAAGTTTTGGTTGCGTCGATCGGTGCCAACGCCACCGTCAAGCATGAGGTTTCAAATAATTTGATCCGCCACATGGATCTGATCGTCGTCGACGATCTGGCAGCCGCCAGGGCGGACAGCGGCGACTTGGTCGAGGCTTGTCAGACTCGCATTGCGCGTTGGGAAGATATTGTCCCGTTGGAAAAGTTCGTTGCCGAAGGCGCGCCGCAGCCTCGGCCCAAGCGCATCTTTTTCCAGTCCAATGGCATCGCTGACGAAGATCTTGCCGTCGGGAAGTATGTGCTCGATCAGGCGAAACGGAAAAAGCTGAAGCTGCGGAACGTGACCGAGATCTAACAAATCGTAGTGTCCGCACTGCCGCGAGCAGCGGCCGTCCCCTACGGCTTTACGAACTTTAGCACAAACCGGTCGCTCTTATCGCGGATTTTGACAACGCTGAAATCCCTGGTGTCTTCTGGGCGGCTCAGCATCTGCCCTTCTTTTTCTAGCCGAAATCCCGCCGCAGTCGCTTCTTTGATGACGAGGGTCTTGTCCATGCGGTGAAGCGTTTTCGCGACCGTATCGCCCGTCCCTTCCTTGGCCGAATGGTCAACGACACCGTAACTGCCGCCCCGTTTAAGCGCGCCAAAGATTCGCTGGTTCATGGGACCGCGCACTTCAGAGGCAATTTCATGGTAGTCCAGATGAAGCAGCACGAAATCGAGCGAGCCATCCTGCGGCAACGCTAGCTTATCAAACGGGCCATCGATCACGCGGACGTTGGCCATGCTCGGCTGCTTGACACGCTCGAGCAGTTCCGTCCGGGGCGCCGGATCGGCCGAATAAACGAGTCCTTGCGGTCCGACGAGCTGGGAAAGAATCGCCGTGTAGTAGCCGCGGCTCGCGAAGATGTCGGCGACCTTGTCGCCCCTTTTCACGCCATAAAAAGCCATCACCTCGTTCGGTTTGCGCACGGCATCGAGCGCTGTTTCAGCGTCCGGCCGCGGGGGGCTCGTCAGTATCTCGCCGTAGTTCTCTGAGGAAGTCGCCGCGCAGCCGGCCGTTAGCAATAGAATAAGCGGCGCCGCGATCCGATGGTGTCGAAAGCCTTTGGTTACCTGCATGCAAGAACTCCTTCGCCAGTGAACAAAATCCGCTATGGCTTCTGAAACGCGAGCACGAAACGATCGTCTTTGTTGCGCTCTTTGTTCACGTTGAAATCGCGCGTGTCTTCGGGCTTGCGCAGCATAGTGCCTTCTTTCTCGAGCTTGAAACCTGCGGCGCTTACTTCCTTGATCACCTGAGCTTTATCGATGCGATGGAGTGTCTTGTTGGCTTCATTGCCCGTACCGTCCTTCGCGGAATGATCCACGATCGCATAGATGCCGCCGCGCTTCAGCGCCGCGAAAATTCGTTTGTTCATCGGCGCGCGAGTCTCCGGCGCGACATCATGATAATTGAGGTGGATGAGAACGAGATCGAGCGAGCCATCTTGTGGGAGCGCGAGTTGGTCAAACGGTGCGTCGGCGATTTTGACGTTGGCATACTTGGGAGACTTCCAGCGTTGATTGATTTCATCCCGGGAATTCGGATTGACGGTGTAAACAATTCCTTGCGGTCCGACCACGGTGGAGAGTATGGCGGTGTAGTAGCCGCGACCCGCCCAAATATCTGCGACTTTGTCGCCGCTCTTCACTCCATAAAAGGCCAGCACCTCCTGAGGTTTGCGCGCCGCGTCGAGCGCGATTTCCGCTGGCGGTCTGTCGGGATTTTTTACTGCCGCCGAATAATCCGGAGCGCTACTGCTCGCAGCACAACCGCCAAACCATACAACG
>Ga0164301_10000648_pt1 | contig 10371 bp, 10 predicted proteins | sample Whisoiple_231_MG_FD_109711 | JGI IMG/M metagenome (GOLD analysis project Ga0164301, IMG submission 109711) | Unamended control soil microbial communities from upstate New York, USA - Whitman soil sample_231_MG | ecosystem: Environmental > Terrestrial > Soil > Agricultural land ... | reverse complement strand
GGAAGGCATCGGCGTCGCGGGCGAGATCGGCGAAGACGCGGTAGCGGCGCTCGGCCTTCAGCGTGCCAATCGCGGCCTCGAAATAGCGCCGGTAGTCCATCGCCTGTCCTCGCATCAGGCGGAGAGTCCGCCCCCACCAATGCCAGCCGCGAACCGACTCATAATGGTTCTAATTCCAGGAAGCGAGAGGTTCGCGGCTCCGGCGCGGCGTTTGCATTGATATGGGGACGAGCGGCCACATTCATTGCGCTAGATCAAAAGAGCGCCTAGGCTCTGCCATTCCGCGCCATGTAAATCTCGGCGCCTAACTTGTGCGGTGCAAGAAGAGCTGGCCGGGTCGCTACAAGACGGGATCGCGGCGCATACCCGGCCTGAACCGTTCGAAGAGGCGGTCATTGGCAGCCCGCTTAGAACGGAAGTGCTCCGAAGAACAAAAGCTTGCGTTAGGTCAAGGCGCTCATTGCTGGAACAGCTAAAGCTTCGAACGGGCAGATTTTACGGGGAGACAGGCCGTTGCAAACGACCGGCGCTCATCAAATGCCAAACGAAGCCGATCCCAGAAACCTGGCGCGACGCCCGCTGTTTCGCGAGCTTGAATATGGCGGCATCGCTCGAGTCTCCGGGGCTGCCGTGACCCGAAACTTGCCCGTCGGCGCGACCTTGTTCACTCAATCGGATGAGCCGACGCACGTGCATTTCATCGTCAGCGGGGTGGTGAAGCTCACTCAGTCGACGGAGAGTGGATCACGTTTCGTGCTCACCTATCGCGGACCGGGCAGTCTTTTGGGATGTTTCGCGGTCTTTGGCTCGAGCCCGCACGTCTATATCGCACTTGCTGTGAAGGACACGTGCGTTCTGAGCTGGACTGCTTCAGCCTTCGAAAGCTGTCTGCGACAAAACCCGGCGATTTCGCGCAACGCGATGATGATCGTTTCTGCGGATGCCAACGAAGCTTTCCAGCGCGTCAGAGAATTTGCCAGCGAGCAGGTCGAGCAGCGAATCGCCCACACAATACAGCGCGTCGCGACGGTATTTTTCTCCGACACAGACAATCCGGCGAACTATTGGCTGCCGCTGTCGCGTCAGGACATCGCGGAAATGTCCGGAGCGACGCTGTTCACCGTGAGCCGTGTGATGACGGTGTGGGAGAAGCTCGGCATCCTGCAAAGCGGACGCCAGCGATTCAAGCTTCTCGACCGCGCGAGTCTCGCAGCGCGTGCCGAGGCTCAAGCTAAATGCAGCTAACGAGGAACGTGGTTTCCGGCGATCTTCGAGTCCGGTAGAGACAGCGCTCGTTCCTGGAGACCTAGCGCGACGCCGCAATCGCGCGCAGCGCAATTAGAGCCGTCGCTTCATGCGGCGGCCTTGCGTGCTGCAATCAGGGGTGTTACGTCTATCGGGAGTACCTGGCCGGAACGGTCTCCGCATGACGGTTCAAATGCCTTCGACTTCGGAGCCGATTGCGAAGGGCGCTAACCTGATCGCAGATGGTAATGGCGCGATCTTTTCATGTTGGGCACCCGGCGCGAAGAAGGTCTGGATATCGGGTTCGTTCAATGGCTGGTCACAGACAGACCAGTCCTTGCTAAACCGGGTGGGTGCCGATTGGGTAGGTTTGGTCGCGCAGGCACGGCAGAACGACACATATAAGTTCTATGTCGAAGGTGAGGGGACAAGCGGTTACAAGCGCGATCCTCACGCCCGAGAGCTCAGCCATCAGCCCGCCTACCCATTAAGCGATTGTATTCTCCGGCATCCCGGCAGTTATCCCTGGCACGATGTCGGCTATCGGCCGCCCAAATTCAACGATCTCGTTCTATATCAACTGCATGTGGGCGTGTTTTACGGACCTGATAGGCCGCGCCGGCCGGGCAAATTCCTCGATGTGCTGAAAAAGCTAGATTATCTGGTGGCGCTTGGCATAAATGCGCTGCAACTTATGCCCGTCGTCGAATATGCGAATATTCGGAGCCTCGGATATGAAGGAGCCGATATCTTCTCTCCGGAAATGGATTACTGCGTCGCAGATGACCAAGAACTTTCCGGTTATCTCGATCTTGTCAATAGTCTGCTTGCGCGCAAGCAACAGTCGCCGCTCACACTCGCCGATCTAAAGCCGCAGACCCATCAGCTAAAGGCGCTCGTGGACGTGTGTCATGTCTACGGTATCGCGGTTTTGTTCGATCTCGTATATAACCATGCGGGCGGCCAAATTGCAGGTCAGTGGGAGAGCATCTATTTTTTTGACCGCGCGGCCGGCACGGACCCGAATCGAAGCCTTTATTTCACCGACCGGACGCATGCAGGAGGGCCGGTCTGGGCCATTTGGAAACAGGAAGTTCGCGATTTCCTCATCGACAATGCACGAGCGTTTGTAGCTGAGTATCGTGCCGACGGATTCAGGTATGATCAGGTAAGCGTTATCACGGCCGAAAACCGCAACGATGGCTGGAGATTCTGCCAAGATCTAACCGACGCGGTGCGCGGCAGCAATCCGGCGGTAATCCAGATTGCGGAATTCTGGGACGTGGAGCCGGCAATTGTAAGATTCCGCCGGCATGGTGGCGCGGGTTTCGACGCCTGCTGGGTGGACGATCTCCGCAGGAGCATTCGGGCCGCCATAACATCTGCCGCAACCGGTGAATCGGCCTACGTCCAGATGGATGCAATAGCCGCGAGTCTGTGGCCCGGGCATTTTCTGGAAAGTTGGCGCGCGGTTCAGTACGTCGAAAGCCATGACGAAGTTTATAAGAACCGCAATCTTCGGATCGCCGCGCTCGGAGATCCGGGGAGTGCGCGTTCATGGTGGTCGATGAGCCGCGCGCGCGTGGCGACCGGCTTAGTACTCATGGCACCCGGTATACCGATGCTGTTCATGGGGCAGGAATTCCTCGAGGACAAGCGTTGGACCGATAATCCAGGCGGCGAGCCGGGATTGCTGTTGTGGTGGGAAGGGCTCGATAGCGGCATCGATCGCGAGATGACCTACCATCTTCAATTTGTGCAGGCCGCATGCCGGATACGCCGCGAGCAGCCGGCCTTGCGTGGCGAGCGGTTGAATGTGGTCCACGTCCATAACGCCAATCGCGTACTGGCATTTCACCGCTGGATCGACGGCGAGGGCGCTGATGTGATGATCATCACAAGTCTGAACGATAAAACCTACTATGATTACGAGATTGGTTTTCCGTCCGCTGGAAGATGGCGTGAAATTCTCAATAGCGAGTATCACAACATAAACAATTCCGGACAGATTGAGGCCGTCTGGCAACCGCTCCATGGGATGCCGGCCAAGGCACGCCTGATCGTTCCGGCGAATTCGCTCATGGTATTTACGCGCTAACGAGCCGGAGCATTGTTGCTCCAAAAGAGGATTTTTTACTGGCGCGAATGCGACAGAGGGAGGCGCGATATGCTCAAGACCAGTGCAACGCCACAACAAACTGATTTTAGCCTCGATGTGATTGGGCGCTGGGTTTGCAACAGCCTGGAAGAAGCTTTGCTCAGCACCGACAAGGGTGCAGACTCGAGCGCTCGCCCCTTCGACATGATCATTGTCGGGGGAGGTTCGTTTGGTTCGGTGCTGGCCAGCCATCTGTTCAGTGCCGATACCAGCCGCTCGCATCGCATTCTTGTGCTGGAGGCTGGGCCCTTTGTATTTCCGGAGCATGTGCAGAATCTTCCACCCGGTTTCGACGGCGGGCCGCTCTGGAGCGTACCCTGGGTGGCCGATCCGAAGCTCAAATTTCCGGGCTTGGCTTTCTGTTTGGGCGGTCGCTCGTTGTTGTGGGGAGGCTGGTCGCCACGCTTTATCGAATCGGAACTCGACGATCCGGATTGGCCAGATGATGTCAAGCGCGACTTGACGCAGAAGGTGCTTCCCCGGGCCGCCCCGAAGGAATCATATCTCGACCAAGCGTCGCGCCAAATCGGTACCGACGCGCCGAACGATTTCGTATTTGGCCCGCTTCACTCGGCCCTGCGCACACGCCTCTATGCGGGACTTAAAGCGCGTCCATCGGGACTCGATCCGATGCTGACCGGCAATCGCGGAACATTAGATAAAGCAGACGATCTCGAAGCTCCGTTAGCCGTCCAATCGGCATCCGTTCGGCCCGGCTTTTTCCCGTTTAACAAGTTCAATGGAGTGCAGCTGCTGATCCGCGCCGCCAGGCTCGCGCAGAGCGAAGCCCAGCAGAGTTCATCCGGTCCCGAAATGTTCAAGAAGCGCTTGTTCGTCGTCGACAACACGCGCGTTCTTAGCCTGCTGAGACAGGGTCGACGAATCACTGGCCTTCTCACCGACCGGGGACCCGTGCGGGTCGACGAAAGCGCCAAGGTGTTTCTCGCTCTCGGTACCATCGAAAGCACGCGATTGGCGCTGCAATCGCTCCCCAATGAAAAGCAGTTGATCGGGCGTAATTTGATGGCACATTTACGTTCGAACGTGACAGTACGAGTGCCGAGGGCAAGTTTCCCCGAGCTCGACCCCGCAAGCGATCCACGAAACAAGGAGCTGCAAATCTCGGCGATGTTCGTCAAAGGCATCCATGATGTAGGCGCAAATCGAAAAGGCCATTTTCACATCCAAATCACCGCTTCGGGCGTGGGAGAGCTCGGTAGCGACTCGGAGGCCGAGCTTTTCAAGAAAATTCCGAATATTGATGAGCTGGATCGCTTTGACGACCTCACTGACAAGTGGGTCGTAATCACGTTCCGAGGCATTGGCGAGATGTTCGGCGACAAAACCGCCGCGGCAGCAAACCGTGTGACTTTGGAGACGAAACCGGGAGGGCGTGACTTCGATCTCGCTCGCGCCCTCGTCACGTTGAGCGCCGGCTCGCAGGAACAGCAAAAACTTTGGGATGTGATGGACCAAGCCTGTCTCGACCTCAGCGATCTTGTTGGCAGGCCCGGAGAGATTCAATACCTCTACAGCTCTCCCACCGGCACGTGGTGGGACACAAAAAAGCCGGACCTTCAAAAGCTGCGAACAACGGTGCGAGACGCGCTCGGAACAACGCATCACGAATCCGGCACGCTATGGATGGGCTCCGCTCCCGACCGCTCCGTCACAGACCAGTGGGGGTGCTTTTGGGAGACGGAAAATCTGTTTGCGATCGGCCCCGCCGTGTTGCCACGAATGGGCTCACCGAATCCAATGCTCTCCGGTGTCGCTCTGACGCGCCGGACCGGAGATCATGTCTTGCGCAGCAATGTCATACCTGCCGCAGACGGTTTCGAGCCATTATTTGACGGCTCCGACACTACCTTCGGCCGCTGGTTGATGGCCGGACAGGGTACGTTTGCATTGGTAGATGGTCAGCTGATCGCGCAACCCGGAGGAGAAATCGGGCTCTTATATTACGCAACCAAGCAGTTCGGCGACTTTGTACTGCGCATTCAATTCATGTTGCCGAGGCCCACTGGAGATCGTAACGACAACTCTGGCGTGTTCGTACGCTTCAGAGACCCGCGCCTGCCACGCAAGGAGGGAGCCGACCCTTGCGCCAACCAAGCTTATATCGGCGTCGATACCGGTTTCGAGATCCAGATCGATGAAGAGGCACGCGGCAACAAAACCCTCGTGCCGCCCGAGGCGGATGGTCTCGACTTTAATCGCACTGGAGCGGTCTATAAAGTCGCCAATCAGCAATATACACGAGGACCGCAAATTGCTGCGGGCGAATGGTATGAGTACCGGATTGAAGTCGCGGGAAATGTTTATGTGGCCAGGTTGAAGAAGGCCGGTGACGCGGATTTTATTCAGACGACCAGGTTCGAAAAACCCGCCACCGACGAGTTCAAACTACGCGGCTTAACTCCTGCGGAAGACCCGCATTCCGGCTTCATAGGACTACAGGTGCACACCGGGAATGTGGCGTTTCGAAATATCGGAGTGCGCCCGACAAATGTGGCCTAGAGCTGTGGTTTTTGGCGACCTAACGCGACGCCGCGACGATCTGCGGCAGCAGCACCTGGCGAAACGATTCTTCCGATAAGGGGCCGACGAAACGGTAGGCGATCGTGCCGTCGGGCTTGACGACATAAGTCTCGGGCACGCCGTAGACGCCGAAATCGATGCCGGTGCGGCCCGATTGATCGACACCGATGCGCGCGAACGGATTGCCGCCCTCGCCGAGAAAGCGCCGGGTATTTTCCGGCTGATCCTTGTAGGCAAGGCCGACGAGGCTGACGCGGTCCTTCAGCTCCGGATTGCGCGCGATTTCCATCAGCACCGGATGTTCGGTGTGGCAGGGCACGCACCATGATGCGAAAACATTGACGAGGCTGACGCGGCCCTGCCGCAGATCGGCGTCCGACAGGCCGGGCGTCGGCATGCCGGCGAGTGGCGGCAGATCGAAATGCGGCACCGGCCGGCCGATCAGCGCCGAAGGTAAGAGCGACGCGTCGCCGGAATAGAGCCGCACGAAGAACAAGGCCGCCAATGCGGCGAACGCGACCGCCGGCACGAACAAAAGCCAACGCGCGCCGCGCCGCGGCGCCTCGTTCGTCGTGCTGGTCATGGTGCGTTCGTCATTGCGCGCTCGTCATGGGATGTCGTCGCGCGCCGGACTCGTGCCGGCGAGCTTGCCGAGCGCCTGTTTCAGGCCGCGATAATCGATGACAATCTTCAGAATCATGCCGCCGATCACCAACGCGGCGATGCCATAGGCTGCGGCGATGTAGCCGAAATACGACCCGCTCACCGCGCCGGCTCTCCCGCGGCATAGACCGGCGCCTCGCTCTGCTCGGCGGCGAGGATGGTCAGCCGCCGCAAACGCCGGCGCAAAATCTCGTTGCGGATCGCCATCATATGCAGCGTCAGGAACAGAAGCGTCGCGGCAATCGCCATGATGATGAGCGGCATCAGCATCGATGCGGCGATCGCCGGGCCGCCGATGCGGAACACCGAGGAGGGCTGATGCAGCGTGTTCCACCAATCGACCGAGAACTTGATGATCGGCAGATTGACGGCGCCGACGAGCGTCATGATGGCGGCGGCGCGGGCGGCGCGGTTCGGCTCCTCGATCGCCTCCCACAGCGCGATCAGCGCGAGATAGATTAGAAACAGGACGAGCACCGAGGTGAGCCTTGCGTCCCAGACCCACCACGTGCCCCACATCGGCTTGCCCCAGAGCGAGCCGGTCGCCAGACAGACGAAGGTGAAGGCAGCGCCGAGCGGCGCCGCCGCCTTCTGCGCCGCGTCGGCGAGCGGATGGCGCCAGACCAGCGTGCCGAGCGCCGCCGCGCTCATGACGACATAGATGAACAGCGACAGCCAGGCCGCAGGCACGTGCAGATACATGATCTTCACGCTGTCGCCCTGCTGGTAATCCGGCGGCGCGACGAAGAAGGTGAGGTAAAGGCCGGCGACGAAGAGGATCGCCGTCAGCCCGGCGGTCCAGGGCAGCAGGCGGCGCGTCAGCGACAGGAAAACCGTCGGATTGGCGATGTTCGGCACGGGCCGTGATCTAGAACCGCAGCATGGCCAATGCAACGCAAAATCATGGCGGCTCGGCGGAAGCTTCGCTTTTCACCAAGGTGGCGACGGCGCCCCAAGCCACCGCGGACATACGCTCGTCGTCTCACCGACAAACGTTGCGCTAGCGCAAACGACAACGCATTCTGCTGTCGGATTCCTTTGCGTTTGGCAAAACCTCGTGGGTTTCTCTGTTGCTTAGGCGGATTGCGGTGTTACGCTCTTTTGCGGGCTCAGCGCCCGGGAAATCGTATTTGGGAGACGGCAATGCGAGAAGTGAATGTTTTCCCGTTTGCAGCGAAGACACTGGGCTCCGCAGCCGCGATCGGGGCAGCGATCTTTCTCCTCGGCGCTGCGATTTCGATTGCGCCACGCCCCGCGACAGCTTTGCCCGCTTACGCGCAGCAGACCGGGCTTTCCTGCGGCAAATGTCATGTGAACGCGGCGGGCTCGGGCCCGCGGACCGCATATGGCAACGCATTCGCCGCCAACGGCCACAAGCTTCCCGGTAAGAAATAGCCGTCCCGCTCCGCTTGGCTCGCACGGGTTTAGTGCGGGCGCAATCGCGGAACAATGCCGACATTGAGCCGTTCCCTGGCAAAGGAGCGAGGCAATGTCAGCAAGTGCTATTCGCGTTGCAGCACCGCTCGCGGCTTTGTGTTTTGCCGCGAGCATGGCCGCCGCACAAACGGGCGTGATCGATCCCGATCGCGTCCATCCGGGTCTCGCGCATTCGGCGCAGCCGACAAAGGATCTGCCCGGCGATAAGGCCCATCCCGCCCTTTCGCAATTCTCGATGCAGGATCGCGCCGAGATTTACCGCGCCGTCGCCGGTGCACAGCAGAATCCGCAGCAGAACAGGTCGGCCGCGAGCCCGCACGTCGAGGTCGGTGCGCCGGTTCCCGATTCCGTTCAGGTGCAACCGTTCCCGGACTCGCTGACGAGCCGGTTACCGGCCGCCAAGGCTTTCAACTATGCGCTTTGGAACGGGCAGGTGCTATTGGTCGAGCCCGGCAGCAAGAAGGTCGCCGATATCATTCGCGAATAAGGCGCAGCGGGCCGCAACGGCACACAAGCCTAAGGAAGAGAAGGCGCCGTCGAGGCGCCTTCTTTTTTCGGCTCAGCCGATCACCGGAACGTCGACCCGCGGGCGCTGCGCGACCATGGCCGGCGGCGGCGTGAACCAGAGCTGATAGAGCGTCACTACCCACATGAAGGCGAAACAGCCTCCCATCACCGCGCCCGACCCAATGACCACCCAGGCGAACGGGTGGTATAGCTTGGTGAAATACCAGGAGCTGACGTCCAAAGTCATCGCGACGAACGGCAAGCCGACGATGGCGCATTTCAGCCAAACCGGCCGGACATAGGCGTGCGTGAACATCAGCCCGACGATGAAGAAGATGAACGGCAGCCCAAACATATGAATGTGCGATACGCGCACGAGCGTTGAAATGCTCGCGCCGGTATCCTTTTCGGTGACCTTCTTGACGTCATCGTAGCTGCTTAAATTCGGCAGATGCGGATTTGAGCCGTCATGACAGCTCAAGCAGCGTTTTTCGAAGAGCGGCTTCACGTCCTTATCGAAGGATGCACGCGACGCGCCCTCCTGCACCCACGTCAAAACCACCTGCCGATCGTCCGGCGGCAACATGCTGGACATCGGTCCCATCAAAGCCGATTCGAGCTTCGACCCCTTGCCGCTTCCCGAATACCCGACGACGATATCCTGGTAGGTGAGCAAAAGCGGGTTTCCGCCTGCACGCCCAGCATAGGTGAAATAAACGTTCAAAAGCGCGAAAACATAACCAAGCCCGAGGACGAGCAGAGTCATGGTGTAAAGCACACGCTGGCTATAGGGCAGCTCGGAATAGTGCAGATAGTGACGGTGCAGCGGCATGTCGGTCATGGCGGATCTCATGGTTTACTCCGGCTCCATCATTTCAGCGGCACGAAGACGACGGAGCGAGCCTTTTGGCTGGCATAATGGGCCGCGAGGTTGTCGATATCGGAATCGGTGAGAACGTCCGACATCGCCGCCATTTGCGGGCTTTTGCGAGTTCCCGCGCGATAATCCTTTAGTGCTTGCGCCAGATAGTCGGCGCGCTGCCCTGCCAAAGCCGGTGTGGCCGGATCGGTGCTGTTACCGCTTAAGCCATGGCAGCGATCACAGCGCCGCGTCCATTCGTCGGTCGAAAGCGGCTTGCGAACATTCGGCGCCTGCGGCCGCTGTTGCGCAAAATAAGCCGCTATATTCTTCATCGCCGGCTCGGCCAGTTCGCCGACCATGGCTTTCATCGTCTCGTCCTGGCGCGAGCCGTCTTTATATTGCGCCAGTGCCGCTGCGAGATATTGCGCGTCCTGTCCGGCGAGGCTCGGATTGGCAGCACTTGTGCTGACGCCGCTCTCGCCATGGCAGCCAGAGCAGCTCGCGGCCGCCGACTTCCCGGCGGCTTGATCGCCCGGATTGGGAGTCTCGGCTCGCGCCGCTGGCTGCAGGGCATAATAAAGTGCGAGCTTGTTGAAATCCGATTCATCGACGAGGCCGACCATGGATTTCATCAGCTCATTCTTGCGCTGGTCGTTGGCGTAGGCCTTCATCGCGGTGACGAGATATTGTGGATCGAGACCGACAAGGCTCGGCATGCCTGGGGTCTTGCTCACGCCATTGTCGCCGTGACAGCCGGCGCATTTGTCGGCTGCGAGCGTCTTTCCGGCCTCGACCGGATCGGCGAAGGCCTGGGGCGACCCGTTGCCGCTGCCTTGCGGCGGATCGAGACTGGCGTAATAGGCCGCTGAATTCAGCAGTGCCGCATTGTTCAAATTCCGGACGGCGTCCGTCATCACGCCGCTGCCGCGAGCGCCGGCGCGGTAAGCCTTTAGCTAGG
>Ga0164301_10000647_pt1 | contig 10378 bp, 13 predicted proteins | sample Whisoiple_231_MG_FD_109711 | JGI IMG/M metagenome (GOLD analysis project Ga0164301, IMG submission 109711) | Unamended control soil microbial communities from upstate New York, USA - Whitman soil sample_231_MG | ecosystem: Environmental > Terrestrial > Soil > Agricultural land ... | reverse complement strand
AGCATGTAGGCATTGTGCAAAGTCGTGACGTAGGTCATCAGCATCAACGCTCTATCACTATTGATTGCACTACCAATCTTGGCAAACTTACCGAGCATTGACGCTTCTAGGGCTGCGATTTGTGCCCCTAGTGCTGCATTCCCTGCAACGTTCAACGCATCTAGCTTGTTTCCTACCGAATCCAGCCCTTGCTTCAATCTACCGATAGGATTGCTGGCTGAACATGGACCCTCTCCGTTAAGTGCCTGACAGCTCCCAGCCGCCGCAGCCGCAGTTACACCCGCCGCATCGGGAATTTTTGCGATCGCCGGAGACATTACCGCACCAATGGCGAGTGGCATCGCTCCAATTGCTGCCCCGATTGCTGCTAGTTGCTCGATATTAGGCAATGCCCCCGCCGCCGCCGCTCCAGTAGAGGGAGCATAAGAATTCGGTTTTACGGAGGTGGGTGAATTGGAAATGACTGTACTAGATGGAGTGTAGGTCTTAGTGCCACCCACAGAGGAACTCACGCCACCTGTGATTGATGCACTACGAACCCCGCCACCTACCGTAGGTTGAGAGAGCGTCCCTGCTCCAGTTGCCACACCCGCACCCGCCGCCGCTCCAATTCCCGCCCCCGCAGTTGCACCAGCTCCCACGCCAGCCGGAGAACCCGCACTCGCGCCCGCACCCGCACCAACACCAGAGCGATTACCCGCACCAGCACCAGCACCAGCACCTAAAGCCCCCGCACCAGGTGCGACTCTTACACCCGGTCGAGGTGGTGATAGTGGGCGTGGGCCTGCATAGGGATGAGGCACAGAGGGAGGTGGAGCAGTGCCAGGACCAACGACTGAAGGATCGCCCAAAGGAGTGCCGTTGCCATCTTCATCCAACAACAAACTGCCACCGCCTAAGATGTCACCTGGGTTCATGGTTCCACCTGGTAAGCGTTGGATGCGTGGCACCAAATCAGAGGGAGTGAGAGTTTGTACCATCGCAGCTCTGACATCTGCGTCTAACTGCTCCCAAGGGTCTTGCCCCGCATCCAACGGCTGAGCCAGCACAATCTCTGGTTTCACCTTGGTCAAATACTTGGGCGAAATGAAGGAAACATCAGTTCCAGGGCCAATCAGAGCGTAATAATCAAATCCGCTGAACTGTCTAATGCCAATGCTGTAAGGTGCATGAATTTGAATCAAGTTCTGACTACTGCTTAGGACGTTACCAGCATCATCAGTGTTGTAGCTCTCTACCGTCACCGCCCAGTAGCCACCAGTTGGGCACCCGTTTGAATCAGGAGAGCCCGCACAGTATCGCGCCCTTGCAATGTTTCGCGCCGCCTCAATTTCTGCCGCTGTCCACTGATAAAGCGCCGCCCCCGCTTGTAGCACTTCCAAACCACTAGCCGCCGCCGCCACAGGAATGATCGCCGGAAGAACTGCCGCCACTTCTGCCGCCGCCCCCGCTGAATAAACAGCCCCTGTTACTGCTCCAAACATGGATTCGATTGCACCAGCCGCTGGGCCAATTGCTAACGCTGTCATCTATCTAATCTCCTCACACTTCGACATAAGCAGGATTCAGAAATGCAGCTGCTATTTCGGCTTCACCTAACGATTGAGCATGCTGATAACATTGCCCTCCTTTTAAGTAATTTGCCGTTAACAGGATAGATGCCCTGATAATTACCTGCCAATGCCACAAGTTGGGGAACTCACTTGTGTCATTAAAAAAAGGAATGACAGACAAGTTTCTTACCTCGTTCCCGGCTGATTCATAGGTTGTTTTTTCGGGATAGCAATCAGTAAGGATTGCACCGCTCCACAGATGCAATTTCTCTACTGTATCAACATCGGGAGGAATCATCGCAGTGACAAATTGAGTCATTTCTACCTTATTCAAAAAGGCTTAATCGCATAAGATTAATATACCCTTTTCAATTTGAATTATGTGGACTAAAGATATTACGTTTATTCCTAAGAATGATTGGTCTTGTTCGGAGCCAACAGACAAGGAATACTTTCAACTTCGCTCTATCAATCCACCCGCTTTCGCTAGATTACTTGTGGCTCAGCTTGAGTTCACTTCTTACAATTTGCGAGTAGCAGACATCAAGGAAATCGCAGCATCTTCAGACTATCAAATTATCTGGATGCCCAAAACACCTGTCTTTGAAGAACGCAGAATCGGAGTGATTCAAATTGCAGATTACAAGGCTAAAGAATGGGGGGTTGAGTTATGGTCGAACGACTATGTAACACCCACTAGCGGCGGCGGCACTGATGGCGGCGGCAGTGACACTCTATCAGAAGAATTCACCTTCGTTGCACCTGGAGATGATAAGGGTGTCTTCTACTTCTTAGGGACACAGAAAGGGCTTGCAGCATGGCAGAACCCGCACAACCTAGGCGCTGTCATAGTGTCGATGTCGAGCGCTTACAGCCCTGAATTTAACGTGCCTTATGTGTTGGTCGATAGACAGCCATTCGCAGCAATTGCAACCAACAACACACCGGGGAACTACTACGAGTTCGACTTAGTGGGCAAGGCGCTAAATCCTAGCGGTGTGTACATTCGAGCCAGAAACTACCCCGCTGATAATCCGAAGAATTGGAGAGTGACAGGGAAAAATCAGCAAACTGATTGGACAGAGATATTAACAGTATCTAACGATCCTCTAGGAGCCAATGAAGGGAAATACTACCCGATACCAGCACAGGCTAAAGACTTTGAACGTCTACGCGTTCAATCCACAGGAGCCAGCAGCACAGGCGGCGATACCTTCTGTGTGGCTAATGCCGAGTTTTACGGAACCCTCACGTATCCTAAACCCAGCTAATGACTCAATTCCTGCTCAATGCGGCGGCGATAGCAGGACAGGAATAAAGGCGATCGCCGCTAGTACTTAGCTCAATAGATAGACGTTAACGGGAATTGATGACGGGTTTTTGAATGTGGTGCAAGCATCAAAAAAGGGAAGAGGGGTGTAATCTGTACAAGGCCCAACTTCCCTTTTTTGTCTATAGTAACTACCGCTGTTAACGGCATTCCCACCTTCCGCGAGTTGCACCGCTGCATTGCTCGGTATCAACAGTATATCAATATCTTGCTTCCCAAGCTTTAGCTTCCAACCAATCTCTCAGCCGAGCCAAATTGACATTATTTCTAGTGTGCATTGAATCCTCTAACCCCTTCTCCTCAATAAAGAGATTAACTGCCTTAAATGCGTCTCCCCAGTCTAAAGCAATGTTCAAATCAGCCCGATAGTAAATTTCAGTTCCATTAATTATCACGTCACCTTCACTCACAGCTTGTCTAAATTCATTTATGTACCGCTCGACTTTAGGCTTGATTGGCACTGGAACTCTAATGTGAGTTATCTCATAGGGTGCCTTATTTCCAGGGCCACCCTTAGCAACCGAGGGAATTGATTTATCTGTCATACAAATATCCCGTTAACGGCATTTGCATGTATCATAGCATCTATGCCGTTAACGGGATTCATCTCCAAAGGGGAGATGAGGGCTTCTTAATTTTATCAGACTTTACTGGTGACGGGTACGGCGCTCAAAGTGGATAGGCAAGGAATTATCAGGAAATGTCATTTTGAACCCTATATATATGGCTTTAATTACCCATCTTGACCCAGACAAGCTCTATCAGCTTGGCTAGGAGGAAAACCGCGCCTATTCCCACGGCTCCCCAGATAGCAAAGGTAATTAGCCACATCCAGACCTTGACTTGATGTTTTATGCGTTCTGCCTCTGAATTGAAGTGCGATCGCTTTTCAGGCATAAGGTTAATAATTTTAACGATTTGAGTGAGCTAGCGAACCAATCATAGCCGCCAGCTCTATTTTTCAATCCTTCTGCAATTTCACCTCTAATTTAGAGACACAGCCATTAAACAATATCAAACTCAAAGTGATAAGACTTGCCAGGTTCAATATCTGCGGGCACATAAACCTCATAAGTGGCATCAGTGTATCGGCCTTCTTCTAAGCTCCAACAGCATCTAATCTGAACCTTAACCATGTACTCGTCATCTTCTGTACAGTACCGAATAACAGAAACACTCAAAAACTCAAAGTCTTCTAGAAGATTCCATTCACAATCAGCTAAGTGGTAAGACTCTGTCAGTGGCTCCCCATCATCATCCAGCTCCAAAATTGGGTGGTCTTCATTTCGGCTTCTAACGAACTCTTTTGCAGCTTCAACAATGTGTTGTGTCATAGTGCATCCTTAGCGATCGACCCAGTTTGACGGAAGTAGGCCAGCCACGCTTGCGCCTCTGGCTCTGCCAAATCAAAGGCTGTCAACGTCGGGGTGAGGTACTTGTCACCTAGACCAGAGCAGAGGTAATCGACTGCTTCCGTGATAATTCCTCTATCCCGTGTTTCAGACCAGAATCGCCACCAACAAAAGTAGTTTTTCTTGAGTTGAAGGATGGAATCACTCGTTTTTACTAGCTTCATGACCCCTCACCTTCCAAGAGCCACTCTGCTCTCATCTCATCTGCGAACGCTGCATGGGTAAAATCATCACAGCCCAAAAGCGATCGCCGCTCTGCCAACCTTCTATCAAACTCATCTTCCGCGAACCATGTAGCCAAGTCGTTTAGAACTGCGATCGCCGCTTCACCATCGCAATCCCATTCAGCACGTCGAGCCGCCAGGGTGAGGGCAACTCCCCTCATTTGCGCTGTCATCTGGGCATCGATTGGATTGCGAAGTCGCGGGTAGCGCTTGATTTTGTCTTGACTGAACATGGCGTTCTGGATTATTTCCCATTCTGGGTCTAAGGCCCATCGCCATTGATTAGAGTCCGTTTCACTTGGAATAGTCAGCCGCAACCAATCGCGGGTCAAATATTGCCACACCTTGGGAAGGTGACGGCAGAAGGTGCTGAAGTCTCGCAGGTCTTGCAGCTTTTCGCCGCTGTCTAATAACAATCCTGCTTCAGCTAGGAATGGCCCTTTCAATCGGAATTCAGTTCGCCACACTGGAGAATGACCATCCCAGCCATTTGCTTTCCACACTTCTTTTAGGTACTGCTTCTTTTGCAGCTCCAACGTCGCCAGCTTGTCGTACCTCACTCCGCAGAGTGCTGAAGCGAAGCGACCAAAGTAGATGGTTTGCAGATTCTTGGTATGAAGCAGCCGATAAACGTAACCGTCTTCAACCTCTGGAACCTTTACAGACTCTAGAGTTCGCCGGAGTAAGTCAACCTGCTCAGACGAGAGATTGTAGGTAGCGCCCCCCTTGTTATCGTGTGGGGGGGGCGATGAAATCAAGCCTCTAAGAAGCGCCAATGACTGTTCTAGCTCGGTTGCGATCGAGTCTGAATCCCCCTCATTCTTTCGGCTCCTAGAGACGTAGCGGCGCAAGTCGTCCCACTGGGGAGGATGGTAGGTCTGAGTATCAGTAGCTAAGTCAATCCTAGAAATGCGTTCCCAACCATAGGGCACATCGAAGGTCAAACTTACCGTTAACAGCTTGCAAAGGTTCTTGACGAACGATCGCACCCCCGGCAGCCCGTAAGTCTGTAAATATTTACTTCTGAACTCGACAAAAAACTGACCTGTTTGTGAACTTATTGCGGATTCCCATTTATCTGGGTTCCACACACAGATACGCCCGACTTCTTTGTTTACAAGGATGAAGGCGTAAGGCTGCTTGCCAAAAGCTTTGAGTTCAAAGGTTCCCAGGTTGCGAAGGAACACTAGATAAGGCTTTGTCTCGAAATCGGCTGTAGCCTGGAATTCACGCCACTTAGGTAATTCCCGCTTCAGCCAGTCGCTAGGAATACACTGCCTAAGTATTCGTAAATACAGTGAATCGACAACACAATTAACGGTTCTCGCTAGTGGGCAAGATTCAATTTTTGTTAACATAGAGGTGGTTTTGAAGGTCTACAGGAGTCCCCGCCAAGGTGCCTGTGGGCCTAATTTTTTGTGTATGCTTAATGGGTGTGGTGGCGGCTTCATAAGCCACACAGACCCCTCGCCCTTGTACTGCGTGGTAGTGGTTCCAAGGGTTGAGGGGTTTTAATATGAGTGAGTGAGGGAATGCCCATACTCGGTTCAAAACTGCGTGGTATCCCTATCCTAAACCCGATTCAACCCCTACCTCTACAACGGGCGATCGGAATCACAAAATTTCTTCACAAAGCAAAAGTGCCCAACCGGATGAGGCTGAGCACTTCTACCCAAAGATTGATTTTTGAGGCATCTCACCCGATTAGTGGCGTGCCACCTTCAGCAGCTTGTTGATGAGCATGCACTCTTCGCGCTTCTGCCGCTATCCGCTCTAATGCCTTGGCAAACTCCAAAGCGTTTGGATAACTATCCGACCAGCAAGCGCTCATGACTCCACAGAGCCGTTGCCCTAGTTCACTCGAAATTCGCATTCTTCGACTTCTCCAACATTTGAGTAACTACAACTTCCAGCTCATCCCCACGCTTATGCAGCGCATCAATTTTTTGCATGATCGTGGTCTGGTTCCGCAAGCTTTCAATATACAAATCAGTCTGACCACCTAAGGCGCGATTCACCTTCTCCTCAACCTGGGTTGTTAATCGCACCACTGATTCTTTCAAATCTATGTGGCGGATTATCTCGGCCTTAGACTCCTTGGCATCGGCAACCATCAAATTCAACAAAGCTTGCATGTGAGTAATCAAGCCTTTCATCAGCTCAGATTCACCCTGCTCCTTGCTCTGCCAGGTTTGAATAATAGCCCGACCAACATAGCTCACACCCGCAGCAATCACGCTCAACAACGCTGTCCACTCCAACACGGGTGGGGGGGAATTGATTACAGGTGGAGGATTCGGCTGATTTTGAATCAGCTCGTAACAGTTATTCATTGTGAGGCGATCGCATTTACTTTGACTTCGACTCGCGCCAGGTCTTGCCTGAGTTGTTGCAAGGCATTGAGTTCTTCTGTACTAATCGGCCCGATATACTCCCAAATCACAACCCGCAAGTCATCCAACCAATGCGGTGCTTCTAGCAGAATTTGATATTGAGGCGCGATTAAGGGAAAGTAACAAAGCTCTGTTCTGCCTAGCCGCAAAGCTCTGCGTTGGTTTTCCGCAAGTGGGAGCAATGAAATAGCGCCGCCGCTCCCTAGCTGTATTCGCTGGGTTAATGTGCCGCCAAATCTCCAAGTACCCCTAGCCGTGGTCGAGACAGCCTTAACTACCAGTAACGGACGGTCGAACAAGAATGGAATCTCGAAAGCAGGTAACGGGAATTGATACCCGTTACCCGCTGGTTCCACATCCCGACGTTCATCGTAAACCAGGACAAAGTTGGCCTGATTATTCAACTCAAGAATTAAATCGCTCACGCCGCCGCTGGATTCACCACCTCAGAGAAGGTAGGCCGCTCCTCAATGCGAATGGTAAACTCATGCACCGGATTACCTCTAGAGCTAGTGGCAATCGTTTTGTTAACAAAGGCGATCGGCGCTAGAGGTGGGGTTTGTGCCGCTCGTTGCTCGTTAACATCGGCAACGACTTCCGCAACTGCCTGGAGCAAGTTGGCAAATGGTTCGATGAAGTCTGACTCAGGAGCTAACACATCATCAGTGAGCCGACTTAGATTGAGCATCCAATCTGTACCATCCCCCCGATAAAATAGCGCCTCTTCTGGCAGCTTCCCCCGCAGACTATCTAAGTTCAATTCAGCCATTCGATTCAACGTCCTTAAGATTTGAGTTGTTCGTTACTTTTTACGTACAGCTAAAAGGCGATCGCAATCTTGCCGCCTTGCTCTGAGTTGTGATTGAATGCTCGGTTTTGGGAAGGTGGGTTTAGCCCGACTGACTAACCAACCACATCAGAAGCAACAGCACAGCCACCACTAAGCACAAGTTCAACATTCTCTACCACGGTATCCGCGAACTCGTACGGGTCAATCTGATGCTCTGCTATGCAGTCGAGCATTTCTTCAACCTGCCCAGCATCCCAACGGCCCACGCGAATATTCTCGTAGAAGTTTTCTACCAGCGATTGCCTGACACACATCGCATCCCATTCGCGGTCAATATCAACCTGATTCATATCAGGCAGGATAATGAGCGGCATTTCCATGACCTGCTCTGCCGTTAACAGCATTACGCTCTTACCTTTTCCCCAGAGATGGACACGCGACGATAATTCAAAGTAGGGTCAATCTCCAGTACATCCGCTTTGACTAGAGCCTTTGCAGTCTCGAACTCTTCGGTATCTGACAGCGCTCCAAAGGGGATGGAGTAAGTAGTACCTGGATACTTGAGGTAGAACAGTTTTGTGATTTTCGACTGCACATAAGTGCGAGTAGTACCAGTGGGCTTGAAGTAGCTCACCTTAGCAGGACTAAAGCCACCTTCAAGCCGAAAATCAGTCCCAGGAGTTTCATCGATACGGGTAGTCAGCTTAGCCAACAGTCCCCCACTAGTACTCAAGCCCTGAACAGTAGCTTGCACAAGCACTTTAGGCTTAGTCGTATCGTTGTCGAGCGAAAATGGTCGGACGGTTACATTTTTCTTGGCGATCGTCCGTTCGACCGTACCACCTTGCAACCGCTTACTTGGTCGAGTAGAGGCATTCTGCAAATAAGCTGCGTAATTGGTTAACGCTTTGTTGAGTTCCGCCCCACGCCTTACATCCGAATATCTGGTAGCCATCTAGAGCCTTTAAGAGAGAGTAACTATTGCTTTTATACCCTCGTTTTAGCTCAGTCCAACTAGGCCGAGAAGTATACTTCCCTATTGTTTGAACTCAGTAAAACTCCGCAGTTTTACGCAGTCACCAAAGCATTACGCCAATAACCCGTGAGATCACAAATGACAACAGGGTTAGCCAACTCATTCATTTTTAGTTCAGCCCAACGGAAACGCACATAACCAATTCGCCCTTTCATTGGTTGCGCTACTCGCTTTCCCAACACCGTTTTGTATTGCAGCGTTGTAGGGTAGGTTTTGTTCTTGTTAACGTCCGAAAAGTGTTCCCAGTCAGGACTATGCCCGTTAATATCTAGCACTTGTTCAATAACCCGTTTCGCTTCTGATACGTCTACCGCTTCTAAGCGGAAATCGTACCCTCTAGCAGGGTCATAATAAAGGCATTTTTTGCGCCCTCGCTTCCATCGAAATCCACCACCAGCACCAAACAACTGTTTAATTTTCTGGCCTTTAGCAGTTGCATCGGCTCGGCTGAAAGTTTCGTAATTTTGCCCAATTAGCCTGAATGAAACCTCGCTCCTGAGTTGCCGCAATCCATTTTCAACATCTTCCGCATCCTCTCTAAACAACAGGGTAATTTGCGGAAAGATGCTAACCAAATCTCGATATGTGTCAACGGGCAATGTATACATTGCTGGATGGTAGTCAGCCGCTTTTCTGAGGATGAGATAAAACAAATCCGTTCTCATCTGCGTCATTGCGGCGCTGTCGTCATCCTTGTGGGTACATGCCCACCGCAAGGCACCTCTGGAAGTTCTCAGATCTGGGTCAGTATCAGCCCATGTTTGGTCTGAGAATTCTTCTCTGACCTCTTGGTTAATTACTTTGCGATAGATGTCCTGAAGGTGTTCAAACTCTGAAAAACCAGAAGGTAAAGCCACTGTTAAGCCCCCGGTTTTACTAGGTCTGTTTTTGCGATAGGGGGCGCTGTCGATACTTGTTTAGAAGCATCCGCAGCAAGCTTGATTGGATCGTTGTCCGTTGCCGTTTTAGGTTGTGCCGCCTTGACCGCATCATCCCACTCCTTTCGAGTTTGTACCAGTTGGTCAGCACCATCCAAAATCCCGACCACGTTACCCGACACCGAATCAACTACGCTTGCGGCTTGCTCGATATTCTCACCTGACTGCTTGATATTGTCCCATTTGCGCTGAAACGCAGACGTGTGATTGACACGTTCAGGCATCCACCCAAACGCCTTTTCACCCACCACGCCCCACTTTTTAAGAGCATTTCCGATCCTTCCCGTGTTCTCAGCCGCCAACTCCGAAATCGATCGCGCCGCATCAAAGAGACTCTGAACTGCAAATAACACATTGGCTGTTGCTTGATATATCCGGTTGTATTGTTTCCATTGTTCTTTGATACCTTCCCAGGTAGTAACGCCAAACATACCCTTAGCGCTTTCATCCAACAGATTAGAGATTGTCTGCCCCACATCAATCTGTTCATCATTGGCAGATTGCAAACCCGTTAACCGCATTACGGCATTAATCGAATTACTCGCAACACTGAACAGTGTTTGTGTAAGGTTGCTACTAAGCATGTAGGCATTGTGCAAAGTCGTGACGTAGGTCATCAGCATCAACGCTCTATCACTATTGATTGCACTACCAATCTTGGCAAACTTACCGAGCATTGACGCTTCTAGGGCTGCGATTTGT
>Ga0164301_10000646_pt1 | contig 10383 bp, 7 predicted proteins | sample Whisoiple_231_MG_FD_109711 | JGI IMG/M metagenome (GOLD analysis project Ga0164301, IMG submission 109711) | Unamended control soil microbial communities from upstate New York, USA - Whitman soil sample_231_MG | ecosystem: Environmental > Terrestrial > Soil > Agricultural land ... | reverse complement strand
TGTTGACCAAAATGGCACCCGGCCGCAAAGCGGAAAAAGCGTCGCGGCCGATCAGATGGGTGGTCTCTTTCGTCCATGGACACGTAATTGCCACGAAATCGGCCTCCCGCAGCAACTTAATTAAAGCCTCACTGGATTCCAGACGCGCAAATCCCGCCGGCAGCTGTTGCTCCTGGACCGCGCGTCGCCGCGTCCCGACGACACGCAATCCAGCAGCTGCGCAAAGCCTTCCGACCTCCTGGCCTATGCCCCCGGCGCCGACGATGCATACGGTTTTATCGCGGAGAGCGATGGGTTCGTAAGTTCGATGATCAAACTGATGCCGCCAGCGATCGCGGTAGCTCAAGTGAAAACTACGGGAAAAATGGAGCAACGCTCCCAGGACGTATTCCGCCATGGGCCGCTTGTTGGTCAGCCCGCGGGAGGTGGTCACGAGAACATTCGAACACCACAAGTCGGTATTGAACAGGTTACTCGCGCCGGCGGGAGTTTGATGCACCCATTTTAGGTGCGTGGCGCGCGATCTGAGATCTTTTACCGGCGGCCAGCCCAACAAAATGATCTCTGCCTCAGCCAGCGCGCGGTTGCGCTGCTCGAGAGTCGTCGAAGGGTAGTTTCGATCGCCTAGATAACGATCGACCGTCCATTGCGGCCAGGTGCTGCGCAGCTCGCCGTCGAACCAGCCGCGCGCGTCGATGATATCGATCAGCGGATCGATTCTGGCAATTCGCTCGAAGACCGAGTCCGCTACCTGTGGAATGATCAAAAGCTTCACCCGTTCCATATTGTCGTAAAATCTACCAAGACAGAATCATGATAGTAATCACGCAGCGGGGCTGATCCTCTGCGAATATCCATAACCCTCGCCCTTTGGGGGAGAGCGAATGGGTGACGGAGAGTTCGATGATACTTAACGCGCCCTCACGTCAATCCTCTCCCAGTATGAGAGGAGGCAAGGGGTACGGACCGGTAACATGCTTGACAACATAAACCGGGCACATGGTTTACGCCTATTGAGAAATAATCAGGGCGAACATAACGGACGACGTCCGAACCGTCGCGAGACCAAGATTGTTCTTAATGGTTCCGGCTCAGCGCTTCTTGTACAACCCATCGATGAAGCCATTATCGTCGAATTCCTTGATGATGCTCATGTCCACGAACTCTTCGGGTTTCGCTGATCGGACTTTAGGATCTTTCTCGCCGAGCTCGGTGAGGGCTTCTTTAACCGCGTCCAGTGAAGGGTAGGGTTTCTGCGGCACAAGCCGGGAAAAATACTGGTAACTGTCTTCGAGCGCGTCGTTATCGTTGGTTTTGACGTATTTAGCAATCACCTTTTTGCTGAAGTCTTTACTGGTTTTGTAGAGATGAATGCCCTCGAGCAGAGAGCGGGTAAATTTTCGCACGGTCTCGCGCTTCTCGCGAATATAAGAAATGCGCGATGCGACGGGCGTAGTCGGGTACGCGCCGCCGAAATCCTCCGGTTCAGCGATAATGCTGAGGTTAAACTTGCGCGCGAGACTGGTCACCGGCGGCTGCGCGACCATGCCGTGAACAACTTTGGATTGAATCGCCGCCATTCGCGCCGGTTGACCGCCGGGAATCTGCAGCACCGCGACATCAATATCGGGTTTGAGACCCCACTTCAGAAGAATCTTCCGGGTCGCATAATCCGAGTTGGATCCAAAACGACTGACCGAAAGCTTTTTGCCTTTTAAATCTTCCGGCTTCTTGATCTCGGGCGAAACGATCATGCTGTAGGCGAGAACGTTGAGTAAGCCGGCGATCAAGGTGACATCGGCGCCGCGCAGGCGCGCCACCACAGGCGCGTTACCGCCGACCTGGGCGATCGGCACATCGCCCGACATCAAGGCCTGGGTCGCTTTGGAGCCACCGTCGACATAAATCATCGTAACGTCCAAGCCGTTTTTTTCGAACAACCCGGCTTCCTTGGTGATCCAAAACGGCGCCTGCGACCCGGCGATCGCGCTCCACCCGATGGTCAGCTTTTCGAGGGTCGCCGCCCTAACCGTAGCCTCGTCATGAACAAATCGGCTAGACAGAAGCAACAATAGCGAAATTAGTAACCGGCAACGAGCGTTCTTGCCGTGCATCACTCGATGACTCCTCCATTCCTGCCATCTCTTCACGCCGCGTTTTCCCACTTGTCCACGTCCACTTCCCAGCCTTTGGTCTGCGACAGATCGAGAGCATTGCCTTCAATGTCGCGGAAGCGAAGCTCCGCGTAAGGGCGTGTCGCCGGCCGCGGCGCAATTTTCAAGACCGTGCTTAGTTCCGCCATCGTCGCCTGCATTTCATTGGTCAGAAAACCGATGTGATTGATGCCGTACTTGGCTTCGTGCCCTTCAATTCGATTATAAAACGGATGGATCGCGAGATTGGTTTCGCCGTCGGCGCAAAAACGGTTGCCGCGGCCCTGCTGGCGGCGTTGGTAACTGGACGGAATTTCGCGCAGGCGAAATACCTGGGTGTAGAACTGCAGCATGATCTCCGGATCGAGCGCGTTGTAGGCGATGTGGCGCACGCGCGGGAAGCGTTTTTCTTTGCTCGCGGGAACGCCGAAGCTGCTCCTAGAAATAGTGACGGGGCGGCACTCCGAGTCGTGGATGCGGATCTCGCCGTGCTGGAGATCATTCGGTTCCTGAAGGATCATGCCGCGCGGATTGAATCTAATGAATCGTCCTTTTACCTCTTCCAAATCGTCGACTTGAAGTCCGATGTGGTGCAGTCCAAGTTCCATGTGCATTTCACCGAGGCTTGGCCGTTTTTTGAAAAAGGTCAGATTATAGTAGCCGTCTGTGATGGAAATATCTCCCTCCATCGAGCGGCCGAGTTCCTCGGTGCCAAGAAAGCGGCGGTAAAACCCCGCGAGTTTTTCCGGCTCGTTTGCAAGATAGGCAATGTAACGAAGCGTTGCCATGGAAACCCTCCTGGGAGCGTTTGGAGTGGAGTAACGGCTTATAACATCCGATCTAAACCAACACTCCAGTATTCCAGTACTCTATCACTGCATTCTTATTCTAGTCTCTGATATTTTGCGTAAACCATTCCAGGGGCAGGGGATGACCGAGTCCTTTGGCTTTTGCCAAATTGTACGCGGTGCCGCCGACAGCGGCGAATTGCAATCCCTGAGTGCCCTGATTGTTCAGAAAGGTAATCTGTTGATCGTTGGTTCTTCCCGCCCAACGGCCGGCCATGATGTCCGGCACCGTGCCGATGTCGGGAGTGTCGATTTCGAAATGCGGTGAGCTCGGGATTTTTTTCTTTTCCTCCGCCGTCCCGGCGATAAAACCAAACATTCCATCGCTGCCGGTCACAACCTCCGCAGCGCTTCGGTCGGCAAATAAAGTCGATGTTCCTAGTCGCGCGCGCACGTCAGCGCGCGCGAGCACATCCGGACCGGCTTCGTTGTTGCGCACGTTGTTGATGTGCATACCGGGCTCGAGCCATTCCGCTTTGATTACCGGGATCAACGAATCCGTGGTGAGCGAGACGACATCGGCTCCGCGCAGGGCTTTTTCGGCAGAATCCACGGGAATAATTTCGATATCCAGCTTTTTCGTCATTTCACCGGCAAACGCTTCTCGATTCTTTTTTGTCGGGCTGAAGACGCGCATGGTCTCGATCGGCCGCACCTGCTTGATCGCTTCCGCATAGGTGCGCGCCATTCCCCCCGAGCCGATCATGGCGAGAACTTTGGCATTCTTTCGCGCGAGATATTTTGTGCCGATTCCAGCGCAGGCGCCGACGCGCATGTGCTGTAGATAGCCATCGTTCATCAGCGCGAGAGGTTCGGCATTTCGTGCGCTGAGCAGAAAAATCAAGCCACAGTAGCGGCCACGCTCCATGCAATATTTATCTTCGACCATGAAGCCGTCCTGGTTTTCCCAGGCGAGCATGTCGGACTTCATGCGGATCGCAAACACGCCGAGCTTCCGCGAAGCGCCTTCCATTGTGCCCCAACGATAGTAGTGCGGCTCCTGCGGCACATAAAAGTCGATTCTCGGACGGTAACCGGCATGTTGCTGGTTCATATCGCGGTAGGCCTCTTCCATCGCGTCAATGCAAGTCTTCATGTCGAGGACTTGCTGAATCTGTTCGTTGGTTAGGAAAATCATCTGACGACGCTCCCTTGGCTTCGAGATAATTTCGGCAAATCTCAACTCGTGCATCTCGCTTCATATAACCGGTTCGATGCAAGCTGTAAACCATGTTCGCCTGGATGAGCAATCGGAGAAGTGTCCAGGCAAAATTTTTTAAAATTTTTCATTTTTCTGTTGCGTCTTCAAAATCAACTCGGTAAATAGGACGGAACGCACGTTCATCAATGTCTCGCATCATTTCCATATCCAACTCATCATTCAGAATCATGGTCGGCAACGCAGCTAAGGCTGCGGGCTGCCTCCTTATGCTCGCTGCGGTGGCGCTTTTGTTGGCGCCATTCGTCAATTTTTCACATCGAGATGCGGAATTTTTACCTGCAGCAGCAAAACCGCCAAAACCGCACACCAGTATTGGAGTAATGTTTCGCTCCGGCGACAGTCTGCTCAGCGTGCTCAGACGCGTCGGTGTCGAGGCTCCGTCAGCGCATGGACTGATCGAAAAAGTTCGCCCATTGGTGAACCTGCGCAAGCTTCGACCCGGGAACAATCTCCGTGTCACGCTCGATGGAGAGGACAAGACCGTTCGAGCAATGGAGTTCGTCGTTGATGACAATTTGATCCGCGTCAAGGCAACAGGAGAGGGCTGGCTAGCAGAACGACAAGAAGTGCCGTTCGTAAAAGAAAGCCGCGTGATCCGGGGAAGAATCAAAAGCAGTCTTTATGAAAGCGGCATCGATGCCGGCCTGTCGCCGTTACAAATCCTCGATCTGGCGAAAATCTTCGAGTCCGACATTGATTTTTTTTCCGATCTGCATCCAGGAAACGATTTCAAAGTGATCATCGAAGACCGGCGCTATCTTGACGGTCGGCGTGTCGCCGGACGGATACTCGCGGCGGAGCTCGAAGTAGAAAAGCAAATTATCGATGCGTTTTACTACGAAAAAAACGGCAGCGGCAATTACTACAACCGGAACGGCGAGTCGTTGCGCCCAGCCTTCCTGCGTGCGCCCGTGAGCTATGCGCGAATTTCATCTCCGTTCACCGCCAATCGCCTCAATCCCTTTTCCCGCACGGTGCGTCCACACCAGGCGATCGATTATGCTGCGCCTTTCGGAACTCCGGTGGTTGCGATCGGCCGCGGCCGAGTCGAATTTGCCGGTTGGCGCAGTGGCTATGGCAACGTGGTTGATATCCGGCACTCCGAAAATTACTTATCCCGCTACGCACATTTCTCACGATTCGCGCCGAATCTTCGCATAGGCCAGTCGGTGGAGACGGGAGACGTCATCGGGTATGTTGGGCAGACAGGGCACGCGACGGGTCCGCATTTGCATTTCGAGTTTTTACACGGCGAAGCCAAAATCAATTTTCTCGACTTCCACATCGCCAAAACGCAGGAACTGGCAGGCGCTGACCTGCAGAGCTTTTTTGCATCGCGTGATAGACAGTTGGCGATGCTGCACACGCAAAACTCAGAGATCAGGATTGCACAAAACAACTAGCCCCTCCATCTATAATGACGAGGCTTTCGGCAATGCTCGACCACTTCTGCTCCTAGGCGTTCAGAACTCAGCTCGAACGAGCAACAGAGTTGAGTGATCGCCTGCAGCGCGACCCAATCATTAAAAGATTCCTGCAAAGTCCGTCCGGCGTGCTTAGTGGTTTGACCTGAGCATTCCCAACGCGTATTTATGCCCGCCAAGGCTGCGATAGCCCAATTATCGGAGCGGAACTTAGGTGGTCGTAAGATCGCTTCAGTCTTTGTTCGGGATGCACTGCTCAAGAGATAACGTCGTTTGGAAACAAATCTGCTCAAAGAGGCGTTATATGAGAAGAATGTTTGCCCGCTTGGTTTTCGTCATTTTCTTAGGTTGCTGGCTTTCATCATCAGCTCAAGCGTAGGTTGTGAAATTGAAAGCGGCTTATTCGTCTGAAAGCTCCTGGTCGCTCGCGACATGGGTCGCCTATGATGCGGGCTTGTTCAAAAAGTACGGCCTCAGTGTTGATTTAGTATTGATACGGAGTGCGGCGACGATCACCGCGGCGCTGATTGCCGGCGAGACGCCCATGATCCAGCTCGGCGGCAACGGAACAATTCAAGCAGCGCTGCAAGGGGCCGACACGGTGAATGTCCAGACCCTCGTGCCGATTATTCCCCAGAGCTTGGTAGTCACTGCGGATATCAAATCACCCGAGGATCTCAAGGGAAAACGCTTGGGCGTGAGCCGTTTTGGCGCCCTGAGCGATCTCGTGATTCGCCATTATCTAAGAAAATTCGGCCTCGATCCTGCGAAGGATGTCACGATCATACAGGTCGGCGGAATTCCCGAACTGCTCGCAGCAATGAAGGCAGGGGCGATCTCCGGCGGCTCCTTGTCTCCGCCAGTACTGAGCGCAGCGAAAAAAGCCGGCTTCAAGGAATTAGGTGACTTTGAGAGCCTCGATTACAAGTACCCTGCAGTTGCCATCGCCACCACCAGGAGCTTCATCCAGCGCCAGCGCTCAACGGCCCTAAATTTTTTGCGCGCCGAGATCGAAGGCATTCACGCCATTCGAACGCAAAAGAATTTCGCCGTGAACACCCTCAAAAAATATATGCGCATCAGCGACCCGGATATTCTGGAAGAAGGCTACCGGTATGCGGTGCGTTTCATTCAACCCCGGCCATTGCCCACCACAGAGGAAACCCGCGCCGTGCTCGAAGAGCTCAAGCGACCCGACGCCAAACCCGAAAATTTTATGGATTTGAGCTTGATGCAGGAGTTGGAAAAGGAAAAATTCTTCGAGAAATTTAAGTAAATCGCCGATCAGCTTGCCAGTGTGCAATTAAGAAAATTTATCCCTGCGGTCGAAATGACAGCGCGCGCGGAGCACCGATCCTCAGTAGCTCAACGTCGCCTCGATGTGCGTGAGACTACAGGCCGTACAGCGCCTTGGCGTTATGCGACAGGATCTTTTCTTTAATCGAGCTCTCGATTCCCTCTATGCGCTGAAACTCTTGTAGCGCAGTTACGGCGCTCGACGGGTCAGTGTGGCCGTAATCCGTGCCGATCACTAGACGATTTTCGCCGCAGTGCTGCACGATATAGGGCACATCGTCGTTGGTCTGGCATGTGACGAAAATGTTGTATTCCTCGAACACGTTAGTGGGAAATTTGCGATTTGCGACCCGATAACGAATCGCGGCCTCGCGCTGCACCCACGGTACCCACTGCGCCGACGCCTCAATAAACCCCCAGCGGAGCTTCGGGAACCGCTCGTGCAGCTCACTCATGATCACATCGAAGCAGGCGGTCACCGTGGGCACGCGAAATTGCGCAAAGCGCCCGGCGGGCGCCATGCGGTAGAGGTCGGCATTCTCGGGGTTGCCGTTGGCGATGTGCACGGCGATCGCGAGATCGAGCTCGGCGGTTTGGTAGATCGGATAAAAATAGGGATCCGAAAGATGGCGTTGTCCCTCCAATGGCCGCATGCATACGGCGGCAGCGCCGTTCTGTTGTGCGAATTTGACTTCCTCAACGGCAGCGTCGATATTCATCGCCGGAATCACACACGAATAGAACAACCGTCCTTGGCTCTTCTTTGAGATTTCCGCCAACCAACGATTCCAGCTTCGGCACAGTGCAACCTCTGCCTCGGCTCTAGTCGTGATTCGCTCGATCCAAAACGTATTGTGGAGCACTTGCAAATCGATGCCCAAGTCATCCATGTGCTTCAAGCGCAGAGCGACATCGTCAAGCTCGCGTGCGGCTTGCGGGGTCTCAAAGTTTCTTCCGGCGCGCTGAGCAAAGTCGTGGAGCTCACGCTCGTTCAACGTGGGAAAACGAAAACCAGCGATTTTGTCGTCGATCACCCAATACTGCCTCGTGGCGTCTTCCGTTGTCGAAAAGAGCTTTGGCCGATACTTACGCTCTGATAGCTCGAGATAATCCCAGGTACGCTCGGTTTCGATCACATGAGCGTCCGCGTCGACGATTTGGGGGGATATAGCCATTGGATTTCTCCTTTGCATCAGAGCGGGCGAGTTGAAGGAAACGTTAGTGCCGACCCAATGAAGGTGTCAAGTGATAGGCCTCCTGTTAAGGTCCGAAAAGATCTCTCACGCAGTTTAATCTGAGTCGTGGGAGGATTCAGATAGCAATTTGCTTCTCGTCGTTCTTCCGACTCTTCGGGCTTCGCCCATGATCACCCGAAGATGAGTCTTTTTCGACGGAGCGCCCATGGCGAATAGAAAATGCATATCCCGATTCTTAATGTCCCGAGTTTTACCTTGACTCGCTATGTCGCCACGGGCATATGAGGCAAAGAGGGCACTGTGAATTCCAGCGGAGGGCCGTTTCATGAAAAGTGCTTACGGGCTAAGAATCCCCGAGCCTGATCCTGCACTCACGCGCGTCGGACCTGGCACGCCGTGCGGTGAGCTGATGCGCCGGTACTGGCAACCGATCTGCCTAGCGGCGGAACTCAAGGACGTCCCCAAGCGTGTGCGCATTTTTGGCGAAGACCTGGTTGCTTTTCGCGACGGCCAAGGACGTGCGGGTTTGCTGTTTTTTCGTTGCAGCCATCGTGGCACTTCGCTGGAATACGCTCGCGTCGAGGAGCGCGGGCTTCGTTGCTGCTATCATGGTTGGCTCTACGACGTGGAAGGCAATGTTCTCGAAATGCCTTTGGAACCCACTGACAATCCGTTCCTCAAACACATCCAGCATCCAAGCTATCCCGTGCGCGAATTCGGTGGCTTGGTCTTCGCCTATATGGGACCGCTCGATAAAATGCCGGAGTTCCCGATTTATGACGTCTGGCAAAAACCCGGCGGTACGCTAAAGGCGCGTATGGGACCGCGAGTGGGCGGTCCGGTGAATTGCAATTGGCTGCAGGCCGAAGAAAATCTCATGGACGCCCTACATACTTTTTGGCTTCACACGCGCCACAGCGGTGCGCAGTTTCCGTCGCAAACCTACGGCATCGATCCCGATGCTTTACAATATGAAGAAACCACGCACGGCATGCGTTTCGTGGTGAAGCGGAGACTGGAAAGCGGAAAATGGTGGGAGCTTGTCTGGGAGATGATCATGCCGCTCAATGTTCATCTGGTCTACACCGATGAGCCGAAAACCGAGCGCGTGGGTGCCGTCACTTATTGTGTGCCGGTTGATGACACGCACCAGCTAGGCGCGAGCATTCGTTGGCTGCCCGACAACGAAATGGAAAAACTATCCGGGCGCGAGCAGCTTGCGCCAGGTGGCCGGACCAATGCGAGCTACGAAAACACGCAGCGCCATCCCGACGATAAGGAAGCGGTGGAAGGGCAGGGACCGATCGCAATCCACGGTCTGGAACATCTGGTCACATCGGATCGAGGCGTCCTAATGTTTCGAAACATTTTGCGCCAAGCCATTGAGGCGGTGGAGCGCGGGAAAGATCCGAAGGGGATTTTCCGCAATTCAGCCGAAGCGTCGTTCGTTGCCACTACCGCCGGTAGTATAGTCCGCGACTGAAAGTTTATTGGCTTACTTTATTCAGTGCTCCGTGATACCGGGTGAACGCCGCTATCCATGTTTTGTTACGATTAGGGCTGAAGACCCACTCGATTGCCGCTTTCGCCGCAATGACGCGAAAGTCGTGGCTGGATGTCAGCGTGCTCGCTTCTGCCCACCCGGCTTGTCGAGGGCCTCGCCCCAACGAGTTAAAAACGTCAGCAAAAACATGCTCTGCTGTGCCGGCTCTACAGCCAATGGCGCCAGCGACATCGCGACCGTGAGCGCGATGCCGACGCCGGCAAACCCGATGCCCTGTCCGCGAATTTTATTGCTCGATGCAATGTCATGAAAGCGCGCCAAAGACGGCGCTGCATCCCTGACCCATTATCGATTACGGTCAGCGCACGCTCGGCGGGATCACAGCCGTATGAAATCGTAGAAGCGCCAGAGTCCAGGGCATTGGCCATGATCTCGGTAAGGATCGTTTCTTCGACCGCTCCAGGGTAAGCGTCTCGGAGATCTTCAAGGAGATGCAGCAGATCTACGCGAGTTTCGCCCATCGATGGTTTTTTGAAATCCCAGACTGAACCGCCGCGCTATTCCTTCGGCTTTGCTTTGGCTTTGGCTTCGTCAATGATCGGTTGGAGCTTCTTGTTTAACGCTGGATTGAGCTGAAAAGCTTTCTGGAAGTCGGCATCGGCTTCCTTATCCTGGTTCTGATAGATGCGAATGATACCGCGATAGACGTAAGCGTCGGCATTTGTCGGCTGCATACTGAT
>Ga0164301_10000645_pt1 | contig 10389 bp, 9 predicted proteins | sample Whisoiple_231_MG_FD_109711 | JGI IMG/M metagenome (GOLD analysis project Ga0164301, IMG submission 109711) | Unamended control soil microbial communities from upstate New York, USA - Whitman soil sample_231_MG | ecosystem: Environmental > Terrestrial > Soil > Agricultural land ... | reverse complement strand
CTTGTCGCCGACAGTGGAAGCAGCGGCGACGCGCAGACGGCCCTCAGCATCCTTGCAGGCATCGGGATAGAGCGTCGCCTTCTCCATATCCTTGACGGTCACGAGGCCGACGCAGCGCTCGTCCTCATCGACGACGAGCAGCTTTTCGATGCGATGTTGATGCAAAAGCCGGCGCGCCTCGTCCTGCGTCACACCGCCTTCGCGCACGGTGACGAGCTTGCGCGTCATCAGTTCCGAGACCGGCACTTGCGGATCGGCGGCGAAGCGCACGTCGCGATTGGTCAGAATGCCGCAGAGCTTTCCCGGCCGCGCGTTGTCGCCGCGTGCGACGACCGGAATGCCGGAAATGCCATGCCGGCGCATGAGCGCCAGGGCGTCGGCGAGCGTCTCGTCGGGAAAGATGGTGATCGGATCGACCACCATGCCGCTCTCGTAGCGCTTCACCTTGCGGACCTCGTCGGCCTGTTGCTCCGGTTCGAGATTGCGGTGGATGACGCCGATGCCGCCGGCCTGCGCCATGGCGATCGCGAGGCGCGCCTCGGTGACCGTGTCCATGGCCGAGGAGATGATCGGGATGTTGAGCGAGATGGAGCGGGTGAGCCGCGTCCTGATGTCGACTGCGCTCGGCATGACCTCGGAATGGCCGGGGGTCAGCAGGACGTCGTCGAAGGTCAGGGCTTCCCTGAGCGAGCCGTTTGCAATTGGGTCTGCCAACACTTCTCTCCTGGCGGCCGTTTGCCGGCCGCGGCGCCGGAATCGGGCGCCGATCGAGTTGGCAGCGGCTCATAGCACGCATGTGACGGCGGGCAAAAGGAAAGTCTTTGTGGCCGCGCAGCGGCCTCAGAAATCGATCGGCTCTTGCTGAACCCTGCTTTCACGAGCCGAACTCAGTCGGGCGATGAGGTTCCGGGCGTAACCGACCTTCACGACATCATCGCGCCTGGCCGCTTCCATGGCCTCGATGGTCTCGGTATTCGGAACGAACGGATCAAAAGGAAGCGCACCGTCCGTTGCCACTCGCGTGATCATCAAGCGCACAGCGTCTGAAACGGACAATCCCATGGCTTCCAGCACGCTTGCTGCCTTGGCCTTGGTTTCGCTGTCGATCCGCGCCCGTACGGTGGTATCGCTCGCCATCATTCATCTCCGCGGCTAAATGTAGCCCCTGGTCTGCGCACTTGCTAGGCGGCCTAGATGGGCCTAGCCCGGAACCCATCCGACCTGCCCCAATCCCGTGCCAGCAAACATCCTCACGCCGCTCATCGTCGCCTGCGCTCTCTTCATGGAGAATCTCGACGGCACGGTGATCTCGACCTCGCTGCCAGCGATCGCCGCCGATCTCGGTGAGGACCCGATCGCGCTGAAGCTCGCGCTCACCTCGTACCTCCTCTCGCTGGCGATCTTCATTCCGGCGTCCGGGTGGGCGGCCGATCGCTTCGGCGCGCGCACCGTGTTTCGTACCGCAATCGTCGGTTTCACGCTGGGCTCGATCCTCTGTGGGCTCTCCAGCGCGTTGCCGGAATTCGTCGGCGCGCGCGTGCTGCAGGGAATTGGCGGCGCGATGATGGTGCCGGTCGGCCGGCTCGTCCTCGTGCGCGGCGTGCCGCGCGCCGAATTGGTGCGGGCGATGACGTATCTCAGCGTCCCGGCCCTACTCGGGCCGGTGCTCGGTCCGCCGGTCGGCGGCTTCATCACCACGTACTTTCACTGGCGCTGGATTTTCTGGATCAACGTGCCGATCGGTGCGATCGGAATCGTGCTCGCGACTCTGTTCATTCCCAATGTGAAAGAAGAGCCGCCCTGGCCGCTCGATCGCATAGGCTTCCTTCTATCCGGCACGGGACTCGCCGCGCTGATTTTCGGCCTCACAGTTACCGGCCGCGGTTTCATTCCGCCTGCTGCGGAGGCCATTCTGATCGCGACCGGCGTAGTCCTCGTCGGACTTTACGTGCTGCACGCGCGGCGCGTGCCGTTCCCGATCATCGATCTCAAGCTCTTGCGAGTGCCGACATTTTTCGCTGCAATCGCCGGCGGGTTTTTGTTTCGCGTCGGCATCGGCGCCATCCCGTTTTTGCTGCCGCTATTGTTCCAAGCGGGCTTCGGGCTGACGCCGTTCGAATCGGGCTCTCTGACCTTTGTCGCTGCCGCCGGCGCGATGCTGATGAAGACCACAGCGAGCCCGATCCTGCGCACTCTCGGTTTTCGCCAGGTGCTCGTCTGGAACACTTCCATTTGCACGGCCTTTCTCTGCGCCAACGCGTTGTTCCGGCCCTCGACGCCGCATCTCCTCGTCATTGCTGTCCTGCTCGCCGGCGGCTTTTTCCGGTCGCTGCAATTTACCTCGCTCAACGCGCTCGCTTTCGCCGATATCGACAATCGCGCGATGAGCCGCGCGACGAGTTTTGCTGCCGTCGCGCAGCAGCTGTCGCTCTCGGTCGGCGTGTCCATCGGCGCGGCGGGACTCGAATTTGCACGCAGCCTGCATGGCGGCAGCACTCTTGTGGTCAGCGACTTCGCGCCGGCTTTCCTCCTGGTCGCGGCGGTGTCGGCGACCTCTGTCTTCATGTTCTGGCGCCTCGAGCCGGACGCCGGCGCGGTCGTCTCCGGCCGGCGAACGGCAGGTGATGTTCAAGCGGCGCCGCAACCCGGCGAATAGCGATTAGCGCGCGGCGTCTGCGAGCGCCGCCCACACCTTCGGCAGCATCTCCGGCAAGTCTTCGGAGATAAGCCCGGGGCCGAAATAGTTCGCAGCCTCGCCATGCATCCACACCGCCGCCGCGGTTGCTTCGAATGCCGACATAAGCTGCGCGAGCAGGCCGCCGATCATGCCGGCAAGCACATCACCGGCGCCCGCGGTACCGAGCCAAGCCGGTGCGTTGCGCGCGATTGCGGCGTCCCCGTCGGGATGCGCGATAACGGTATCGGCGCCTTTCAGAACAAGGATTGCGCCGGAAAGCCGCGCTGCCTGCCGCGCACGTTCCACTTTGGAAAGAGCAGGCAAATGCTTGAACAGACGCGCGAACTCGCCGTCATGTGGGGTAAGCACAACCGGGCCTGAAGTCGCGGCAATGACGGAGAAGAGCCGCTCTGGGTGCCCCGCAAAACTGGTCAACGCATCGGCATCAAGAACGTGGGCGCGCGGCTTCTCCGAACCGCTCGGCGTAAGCGCGGTTTCGACCAGCGCACATGTATCTTCGTTGACGCCCAAACCGGGGCCAAGAACGATTGAGTTTTTGCGGGGATCGGCGAGCAGCTTCGCCAGCCCCGCGGGGCCGTCGCTCTGCCGCACCATGATCGCGGTCAACGAGGCCGCGTGGGCTGCCGCTGCATCGCCCGGCGAGGCAACGGTCACGAGCCCAGCCCCTGCGCGCAACGCGCCGCGCGCGGCAAGACGCGCCGCGCCGGTCTTTGGCATGCGGCCGGATAAAACGAGGGCATGGCCGCGGCTATATTTGTGTCCCTGCAATTGCGGAAAGCGTAGCGCGCCTCGCCAAAGCTCTGGTGCATTGAGGAAAGTCTTCGGCGCGATTTCGCCGAGCACGGAATCCGGAATGCCGATGTCGGCCAGCGTCACCTGCCCGCAATGGGCGCGACCAGGCAGCAGCACATGACCATGCTTCAACCGAAAAAAGGTGACGGTCTCCGACGCCTGCAAACAGGCGCCGCGGGCCTGCCCCGTCGTGCCATCGAGGCCGGAGGGAACATCGACGGCGACGATCGGCCGGTCGGTCGAGCAGCGCCAAGCATCGATCCGCTCGACGATGTGCTTGGCTTCGCCGTCGAGAGCGCGCGCAAGGCCGGCGCCGAAAAGCGCATCCACAATGAGATCAGCGTCTTCAAGCGCGAGCCCATCCGCGCTCGCGATTTCGCCTGCCCATCGCCTCGCCGCTTCCGCCGCATCGCCCTTGAGCTTGCACGCGGGACCGAGGCTCGCCAACTGCACATCGAAGCTGAACTCACGCAGCACGCGCGCCGCGACATAACCGTCGCCGCCGTTGTTTCCCGGGCCGCACAATACGGCGACGCGCCGCGCGCCGTTCGCTTGGAGTCGCCGCGCCGCCGCGCGCGCGACCGCCGCGCCCGCCGCTTCCATCAGTGACATACTGGCACTGCCGCCCGCGACCGCCAGCTGGTCGGCGCGCGCCATTTCCTCGTTGGTCAGCAGCTCGATCGGCACTCCTCAAGCATCCAGCACTTGGCGAACTTTCGCTGCCAAATCTTTGTAAGTGAACGGTTTCGGAAGCACCTCGACGCCTTCTTCCAGCGTGCCGTTCGTGACGATCGCATCGCGCGTATAGCCGGTGGTGAAAAGAACTTTCAGGCCCGGCGCCGAGGCCATTGCGGCATCTGCCAAATTTCGCCCGTTCATGCGCCCCGGCAGAACCACGTCGGTGAAAAGCAGGTCGATTGGCCCAGCCATTTCCAGAAGCTTGATTGCCGAAGGTCCGTCCGGCGCGGCGATCACTTTGTATCCGAGGTCCTCCAGCACCTGGACGTCGAAGTACCGCAAATCCTCATGATCTTCGACGACCAGGATCGTCTCCGCCCCGCGTGGCACTTGTGCCGCCTTGCCCGGAACACTATCGGCCGCCTTTGCCGCGCTCTCCTGATGGCGCGGAAGGTAGATTTTGACGCTCGTGCCGCCGCCAAGCTCGCTGTAGATTTTCACCACGCCATGCGATTGGCGCACGAAGCCGTAGACTTGACTGAGCCCCAGTCCCGTTCCCCGGCCGGCTTCCTTGGTCGTGAAGAATGGCTCAAACGCACGTTCCAGCGTCGTCTGGTCCATGCCGGTCCCCGTGTCGGTGATGCCGATGAGAACGTAAGGCCCCGCCGCGCCCGCTTCCGGCAGCGTTTTCAGCAAGCTTTCATCGAGCAGGACATTGCGCGTCTCGATCGTGAGCCGCCCGCCATCCGGCATAGCGTCGCGCGAATTCACCGCGAGATTGAGGATCACGTTTTCCAGCTGATTGGGGTCCGCGCGAACCCGCCAGACATTGTCGGAAAATCGCGTTTCGAGTTCGATTCTTTCGCCGAGCGTACGGCGCAGAAGTTCCATCATCGAGACGATGAGCTCGTCGGGCGCAATGACGCGCGGATCGAGCGGCTGGTTGCGTGAAAAGGCGAGCAGTCGGTGCGTGAGCGTCGCGGCGCTTTCAACGCTCTGCACCGCCATGTCCGCCGCGCGGGCGATGCGGGCCGTGTCGGTCGTATGCGGCAGCGCCGGCAGACGGCGGCGGATCGTTTCAAGCCCGCCCAAAATAACCGTCAGCAAATTATTGAAATCATGGGCGATACCGCCGGTGAGCTGGCCCACGGCTTCGAGCTTCTGCGCCTGCCGAAGCTGCGCCTCCATGACCTCGCGTTCCTGGATCGCTTTCTCGCGCTCGCCCGCGGCGATCGCCAGCTCGTCGTAGGCAGCGAGCTGGCGCATCAGCGTCCATAGCGCGAACGCAGCCGCTATTGCCGCAATCGTCGCGATCCCAAGGATCGTCAGCGCCGTCCTGCGCCAATCGGCGAGGATCTGCTCGAAGGTCCGGGTGACATTGACGACGACCGGAAAGTCCTTGGCCGCTGCGGTCGCGACAAGACGCGAGGGGCCGTCGAGCGAGTGCTCGGTCTCGTACGTGCCGAAATCCGCCTTATCGAGCATGCCCTCGAATGACTTGATGGGCAGGCGCTGTCCGATGCCCGGAATGATCGGATAGCGGGCGAGCAGGATTCCATCGCGGCGCCAGAGGCTCACGCCGCCGCCTTCGCCCAGCCGCAGGCTGCGATAGAGATTTTCGAAATAGCCGACGTCGATCGCGCCGAGGATGAAGCCGACGAGCGAGCCATCCCGCGTATTCACGCGGCGACCCAAATGAACGGTCCACGTCCCGCTGGCGCGATTCTCGACGGGGTCGCTGACGAACGGCCGCTCTGCCGGCTGATCCCGAAGGCTTTGGAACAAGCTCGGGTCGGCAGTTTTAAGCTCAGGCACCGAAGCGTCTCGAGAAAAACTGAGGAGGCGCCCGTCGGCCGCGACCAGTGTCAGGCCGGCGAGCTGCGGCAGGCCGGCGATGCGTCCCTGCAGGAACTGGACCATGTCGTGACCCGCCTCTTTGCGGGCGTAGCTCTCAGCGTCGGTGATGCCGTCGGCGATAAGCCGCGCCTGCACACTGCGCAGGACGAGATCGATGCTCTGCAGCGAGCGGGAGGTCTCCTCGACCAGCAGCAGGTCGAGGCTGGTGAGGTCGCGCCTCGCGTCGGCGATGTCGCGGTAGCGCAGCTCCAAAGTCGCCGCGAGCGCGGCGCCAAGAATCGCGCCGACGGTGAGCAGGCCGAGCCAGAAGAGCGTATGTGTCGAGCGTGTCACGAGGGCTCAGAGCTTGACCGGGACCCGACCATGGGCCGACAGACCCGCCAAAGCAACCAGCCACTGGGGCGGCGGCGCGTGCTTTCCCCCTCTCGATCTTTGCTTCCCCGATGATTATTTGCGATATTCGCGCTCAATGAGGGGGCAGATTCCGCCCCGGAGAGAATGATGGCCGCCCCACGCCGCAAGCTCAAAGTGATGTCGCTGACCGACGCCGCGGCGGCGCGCGTGCGCGAGATCATTGGGGCCGCCGACAGGCCGCTCGTCGGCGTGCGGGTCGGGGTGAAGAACGGCGGCTGCGCCGGCATGTCCTACACGATGGAAATGGCGGAGGCGGTGAACCCGGCGGAGGAGGTGGTTGAGGAGAAGGGTGTGACCGTGCTCATCGACCCGAAGGCGATCCTGTTCCTGCTCGGCACCGAGATGGATTTCCAGACAACAAAGTTGTCGTCGGGTTTCGTCTTCAACAACCCGAACCAGACCTCGGCCTGCGGCTGCGGGGAGAGCGTCGCCATCACCCCGGCAAGTCCGGAGCTCGCCGGTGCGCCGGCCTGAAGCAGGTGGAGTCGCACGGCCCGGATAAGACGGGTCCTTTCGATCTCCTCATCATCGGCGGCGGCATCAATGGCGTGGGCATCGCGCGCGACGCTGTCGGCCGGGGCCTTAAAGCGCTGCTCGTCGAGCAGGACGATCTCGCCTCCTCAACCTCCTCCTCCTCAACCAAGCTGATCCACGGCGGCCTGCGCTATCTCGAGACTTACGAGTTCCGCCTCGTCCGCGAGTCGCTGCTCGAGCGTGAGCGGCTGCTGGCCGCTGCCCCCCATCTCGTCCGCCCGCTCCGCTTCGTCCTGCCACATGACCCGCTGACGCGACCGGCCTGGCTGGTGCGGCTCGGCCTCTTCCTCTACGACCATCTCGCGCCGCGAAAGCGCCTGTCGGCTTGCGAGCGCCTCGACCTCACAAAAGACCCGCGCGGCGCGCCCCTAAAACTCCTGTCGAAAGCGGGCTTCGCCTATTCCGATTGCGCCGTCGACGATTCGCGCCTGGTTGTGGCGAACGCGATTGATGCCGCCGCGCGCGGCGCGGTCATTCGCACGCGCACGCGGCTCGAGCAGGCCGAGCGCCGCGACGGCTTGTGGGAGTGCGTCATCCTCGACCGCGCGGCGGCGCAAATCTCGATTCAGCGCGCGCGCGCCTTGATCAATGCCGGCGGTCCGTGGGTCACCGAAATTTTAGATTCGCGCCTCGGCCGTCCGACGCAAAAGCATGTGCGGCTCGTCAAAGGCAGCCACATCGTCGTCCGCAAGCTCTATGACGGCGAGCATGCCTATATGCTGCAGAATCCGGATCGCCGCATCGTCTTTGCGATTCCGTACGAGCGCGATTTCACGCTGATCGGCACGACCGACATTCCCTATGACGAGCCGCCCGGCCATCCCGTCATTTCCGACGACGAGGCGGATTATCTCATCGAGACGATTGCGCGCTGGTTCAAGCAGCCGATCGCACGCGGCGATATCGTCTGGACTTATTCGGGCATCCGGCCGCTTTTCGACGACGGCTCGCACAATGTCTCGGCGATGACGCGGGATTACGCCTTCGATCTCGATGCGCCGGACGGCGCGCCGCCGCTTCTGTCGATATTTGGCGGAAAGCTCACGACATATCGCCGGCTTGCCGAGCATGCGCTCGACGATCTCGCGCGTTTCTTTCCGCACATTACCGGCGCGTGGACCGGCGACGCGCCGCTGCCCGGTGGCGACGTGCCGGGGGATGATATCGAGGCTTTCATCAGCGATTTTTCCGCGCGGCATGCGTTCTTATCGCCGCAGACTGCGGAGCGGCTCGTGCATACCTACGGCACGCGCGCGGAGGAAGTGATCGACGATGCGACATCGCTTGATGACCTCGGCCGCGATTTCGGCGCGGGTTTGAGCGAAGCGGAAGTCAGGTATCTCGCAGAAAAAGAATGGGCGAAAAGCGCCGATGACGTTTTGTGGCGAAGGTCCAAACTCGGCCTGCGTCTGCCGGCCGAGGCGGAGCAGGCGATCGGGGTGGCGCTGGCTGAAGCTGCGATGGTGGTCCCCTATCGGAATTTGTGCTCTTTTCCTTTTATGAATGCAGGTTTGCTCCAAGGCGCTCGTGGGCAAAACTGATCGAGAGCGGAGGCCGGATGCATCCAAGAACTCAATACGCCAAGAGCGGTGACGTATGTCTTGCATACCAAGTAACCGGCCGGGGCTCAGTTGATCTTCTCATAGCTCCGGGATTCATTTCGCACCTGGACCATTTTTGGGAAGAGCCTGAATTGGCGCGTTTTTTACACGAACTCAAGTCCTTCACCCGGCTCATTCTGTTTGACAAGCGCGGCACTGGCTTATCGGACCGCACCGTCGGTATTCCCCATCTCGAAGAGCGCATAGACGATATTCGCGCCGTGCTTGACGCCTCTCACTCCAAGCAAGCTGTTCTCGTCGGCGTTTCGGAAGGCGGCGCAATGGCGATATTATTCGCCGCGACCTATCCCGAACGGGTGAGCGCGTTGATACTGGATTCGGCCATCATGTACGCGCCTACGGATGTCCCGTCTCTCAAGAACTCCGACAGTTCTGAATGGGAGAACGCAGCGCTTCAGACTTGGGGGACAGGGAAGTCGCTACGTCACTTCGCGCCTAGCCGTGCCGATGATCCTCACATGGTTGAATGGTGGGCCACCCTGGAACGAATCTCCGTTAGCCCTTCCGCACCACTTGTCTGCCATTCTCACCTATCCATGCCAAATGATCCTCGCCTTCCATTGCAACGAGCTTGGCACCCGGTATCTGCATAGCCAGCGCCTCGGCCGCGCTGAAGAGAACAATGCGATCTCTACGTCTGTGCAAGATAAGCGGCGTAGCGAGGTGTCGTCCGATCACGCGGCGCTCGATAGCCTTCTCAAAAACTGGGCGCCGTGACGCTGCCCCGGCCAGAGCCGGGCCTGTCATTCACTAGTCCTATCTCTGGGCCGATCAGCGGGGGAGAGGCGCCGAACAAGGACGCAAGAACCGTCCTTGCGCCGTCATCCTTAGCAACCAGACGATCGCAGGCGAGCTAATCGTCACGGTCGTTCCGCTGACGCATACAGCCCGGCATCCTCGCAAGATGCAGTCGAACTGCCAAATGCTGTAAAAGCGCATCTCGGGCTCGACGAAGAGCGGTCCTGGATCGTGACTACTGAATTCAACAGCTTTCTTTGGCCTGGCCCGGACCTGCGTCCGCGACCTGGAGTGGAGCCGCCTCGCTTCGATTGCGGGATGCTGCCACCGCGGCTGTTTGCACATCTCCGTGACAAGCTTCTTGCTGCACATTCCGCGCGCCGCGTCGTCGCGGTAAAGAGTTCTGAATAGAATGACATACTCATTGTTTCACCACGGGCCTCGTCGAGACTGGATTGCTTCGCTTCGCTCCCAATGACGCCCAGATCGCCTCATCGGAAAGCAACATCGATGCCGCGCTACTTCACACCGCTCGCATCCGCTCCGCAACACTGCGCCGTCGTGCCTGATAAGCGCGCCTCCTGGATCGGCGGGCACGGCACGTCGCCATAGGAGCAGAACACGCAACAATCGCCGGGCTTCGGGCGAAGCACCGTTCCACAGCCGATGCACTCGTAAAAGAACTGGCAGGCGTCTCTCGGCATCGTTTCGGCCGAACGGCGACCGCAGGCCGGACGGGTGATCGTGGAGCGCAGTTGCGTCGAGGCCGCTTCAGGCATTCTTCACCCCACTCAAACAGCTCTGGGCGGCGACGCAGGCTTATATACTCTTCACGTCGCCAGCGGCCATGAGAATGGAGGAACATGACGCTGCCCGGTTTCTTCGAAGGCACCGGAATGCCGGATGCAGGCTGGTGGGAGGCGCTTTGGCCAAACCCTGCCAAGGTGCTCGCCGACGTCGGCGTGCAGCCCGGAACGCACGTCGTCGACCTATGCTGCGGCGATGGCTGGTTTACGCTGCCGATCGCAAAAATCGCGCGGCATGTGACCGCGATCG
>Ga0164301_10000644_pt1 | contig 10396 bp, 7 predicted proteins | sample Whisoiple_231_MG_FD_109711 | JGI IMG/M metagenome (GOLD analysis project Ga0164301, IMG submission 109711) | Unamended control soil microbial communities from upstate New York, USA - Whitman soil sample_231_MG | ecosystem: Environmental > Terrestrial > Soil > Agricultural land ... | reverse complement strand
GGCACGCTCGCTCGACCAGCGAGGTGTCGCGTGGATCAGAGCCGATGGCAGTCGGCGAGCCGACATGCCTGTCACCGCATTCAACGGCAATGGTCTGGTGTCCAAACTAGAGATCTTGCGCGGTGACTTGGTCGATGTGCTGTATCAGGCGACCAAAGAGCAGACCGAGTACCTGTTCAACACCCGCATCACAGAACTCAGCCAGACCGCCGACGCCGTCGAGGCCACCCTCACCGACGGGACGAAGCTGTCAGCCGACCTCGTCGTTGGCGCCGACGGGCCGCATTCGGCGGTGCGCCGCTTGATCTTCGGACCCGAGGAGCAGTTCGTCAAACCGCTGGGCGGATACAACGCGTGGTTCACCGCGCCCGACACCGTACGGCTCGACGGTTGGTATCTGATGTATCAGGCGCCAGGCCTCAATGCATCGATGCGACCGTCGCACCAGCCGAAGATGTGCAAGGCGGGGCTGGCATTTCGGTCCGAACCGATTGCCTACGACCGCCGCAGCTCGGACGAGCAAAAGGCGTTGCTGACACAATATTTCGCCGGCGCGGGTTGGCAGTGCGACGCCTTGCTGGCGGCGGCGACGACGGCGGACGACTTCTACTTCGACGCATTCGCGCAAGTACACATGCCGACAGTGTCGCAGGGCCGCGTCACGCTCGCGGGTGACGCCGGATACTGCGCCTCACCGCTGAGCAGCATCGGTACCAGCCTCGCCCTCGTCGGCGCATATGTCTTGGCAGGCGAACTGGGGCAGGCCGATTCACTTGAGACGGCCGAGATCCGGGCGGCGCTGAAGCGCTATGAATCGGTGATGCGGCCATACATCGACCGATGCCAGGATCTCCCGAACGGCATCGACGGGTACCTGCCGAAGTCCGCGAGTGACATTGCCATCACCGCGCAGGTGATGAAGTGGATGCAGCGCTGGCCGTTTCGGTCGTATGCCGAGAGAAAATGGTTCACCACCGCCGACGCCATCGAGCTGCCGGACTACTGATCGATCTGCCTTTGGTCCCCAAAGGACTCTTCTCAGGGACTTCGGTCCTCCGCGGCGCTGAGTTTGGCCTCGGCGATGCGGTAGACGCCATCCAGCGCGTCCTCTTCGACACCGACGTATTCGCTGACAACTTCTGGAGCGACGCCGGCCTCGCGTAGCCGCAGTACCAGCGAGTACGGCAGCGGAAGCTTGCGAAGTGCGCGCTCATGCAAGGTGAGTTCATCGGCCACCTCATCAGCGTGCGCTCACCACCGGGTGAGGAGGTGAGTAGCCCGCTACTCGATTTTTGGCGTAGCTGGGCCCGGCCGACTCAGGTGTTGCAGCGGCTAGGCCGGAGTCGCCACGGCATGGCCGATCGCCCGCGCCAGTTCGTTGCGATCGCGAGCACCCACGCGTACCGCCGCGCGGTAGAGGTGGCCCTCTACTGTTCGCACGGACAGCTGAAGCCGATCGGCGATCTCGCGGTTGGTCAGTCCACCGCCGACGAGCATCGCGACTTCGCGCATTCGTCCGGTGAACGCCGCAGGAGCCGCGGCGCCACTCAGCGCGGGAGTGTGCACATCGCCGCAGCGGCTGGCCAATTCGCGCGCCCGGTGCGTCGCCCCCAATGCGGATCCCCGCCGGTCCGCGTGTCGGAGCGCGACGGCTGCCTGAGCTGCTGCGTCGACCGCCGCCAGAGGATCGAGGGTATTTTCGTATGCTGCCGACGCCGTCATCAGCCCGTCACCATCGCCCGCCGCCAGCGCTGCCGCGTGCTGGGCGGCGACCGGCGCGCGAGCACCGCCGACCACCCGAACCAGCTCACCGAGCCGTGTGACGGTCGTTGTGTCGCCGAACCTCGTCGCCGTCTGCAGGCACAGCACCTCGCGTGCCGGCTGCCCGCGCGCCGCAGCGGTCACCGCGGCGCTACGCGCCTCCCCGATCGCACGCGTCACCGCACCAGCGGCCGCCGAAATCCATGCTGTGGCAAGCATTTCCATCGGCTCGAACCACGCCATCTCGGGCCGGCGAAGCGATGCCAGCTTGGTTAGGCACTTCATCGCCGCGTCGGCTTCACCGTGCACCGCCAATGCGATCGCCAGGTCGACGTAATAGCGGCAGACCCAGCCGCCCAGGAAGGCTGGGCGGTGCGCCGACAACGCGTCACGCAGCTGCCGCACGGCGAGGTCGACGCGGCCGCGACTCAGGTTGACCGAACCGGCCATCATCGCGACCCACCGATAGACATCGGGCGGTTGATCGTCGTCCCGGACGCTCTCGACCACATCTGCCGCGCCGGGTGATCCGAGTAATTGCAACGCGGAGCAGTGCGCCTCGGCAAGAGCGAACCGGAACAGCCCTGTCGACGGTGAGGTCTCGCCGAGGGTACGGGCGAACGCCACAGTCAAGGCCAGGTCGTCGACGCGGCCCTGCTCGCCCGCGGCGATCATCTTCGCCGTCGCGGCAAGCATTTTGGAGAAGTCGCCGATGCCCGGGCCCTGCAGCGCCGCGTCGGCGGCGCTCGTCGCCGCGGCGAGGTCTCCCCCACAGGCGTCGAGAAACGCGTGCATGGCCGATAGCGACCCGGCGTCATCCGCAGGTGCCTGCCGCAGGACCGCACGGGCATCTTCGGTGCGGCCTTGCAGATAGAAATTCTTCGCAAGGCCGAGGGCCAGATGCAGCCGGGCGTCACGCGGCGGATCATCCTCGACAAGAAGCGTTTCCGCTTCGTCGAGTTCCCCCGCCATGGTGTGGGCGTCGGCCCGGGCAATCGATGCACGCCAACCGGCCCCGACTGCCGCCGCGGCTTGCGCGAACCGCAACGCCAGCCCGGTATCGCCGCTCCAGAGCGCCGCCTCGCCGGCACCCAGCATGTCCTGCGCCGTGGAAACGACGTCGGACTCGAGCTGCAGAGTGCCGCGACGCAGGACATGCCTGGCATCGCCTTCTGGTTCGAGTCGTGAGGCGATGGCCCCGCGCAGCCGCCGCAGCCGGACGCGGCCGGCCCTCAGGCGTCGAACCTCCCCATAGAGCGGATGCGCCAGCCGCACAACGGGTTCGTCGGCGTCGTCGACGATGATCAAGGCGCGTTTCTCAGCTTGCTCCACCGATTCGCGCCCGACGATGTCCACGAGCATCCGTAAAGTCAACGGCTCGGCCACCGATAGCATGTCGACCGTGTCGGCGACCGCGTCTGAGAGATCACCCATCACGTGCTCGATCAGCTTACACACCGACGACGGGACCACGGCGCCCGGCAGCCACGTCCACGTCCCGTCCGTACGGCGGAGACGTCCGGCGCACACCTCCTGCTCGACGATGCGCTGCAGGAAGCTCACATTGCCGCGCGTCAGGCTCCACAGCCGGCGCTCGCTGGCTGGATCCACCGATCCGTCGAGTACCGATTCGAGCAGGGTCAAACAATCGGCGTGGCCCAGCGGTTGCAGGTCAAGTCGAACCGTCCTGCCGCGCCACAGCGCCGAGACGGCACCGGAAACGGCCGCGCCGTTGCAGATCGTCAGGACCAGGCGCGCCAGTCGGCGGTCGACGAGCTGCTGCAACATGAACGCCGATGTGTCGTCGAGCAGATGAGCGTCGTCGACCACGACTACGCATAACCGCGGGCCCGCGCCTTTGATGAGCTCGTTGACCACCCTGCCCGCCGCCTGCACCGGCTCGCAGGTGTCAACTGGCAGCCAGTTGACGAACGCACCGAGCGGAATCGCCCGGGCAGCGGACGATCCCGCCGCCCAACGCACGATCGCGCCGTCGCACCGCGACGCAGCCTCGTGGGCGAGCCGGCTCTTGCCGACTCCCAGATTCCCGAACACCAGCACGCCCGCCGATGCGCTGGACTTCCCGATCGCACTCGCGATCACGGCCAACTCCTCGGCTCGGCCGATCAGCGGCCAGCCCCGCAGTTCCACCACAGTATTTAGTGTGGTCGGACCCCCCTTTGCTGACTACCGCACAGACCCGAAGCATTAACCGAAGTCTTTTCCACGCACCTAAGTCGCGAGCGCTGTGGCCAGTTCGTGGCGGGACCGGATTTCGAGCTTGCTGTACGCGTTGGACAGGTGCAACTCCACCGTTCGCAGCGTCACGAACAGCGACTGCGCGATCTCCTTGTTGCTGGTCCCGACGGCCGCGAGCTCGGCGACTCGCCGCTCACTGGCGGTCAGCGCGTCCGCACCCACCCCTGCCCGCCGGCGGGGACGGGCGCCCGCGGCGCGCAGCTCTTCTTCGGCCCGGTCTGCCAGCGGCGTGGCGCCGCATCGATGCGCAAGCTCCATGCCGTCGCGAAGGATGGGCCGCGCCGAGACGGCCTGCCCGTCGCGTCGCAGCGCGGCACCCAGGTCGACGAAGGCGTGCGCCCGCCACAGCAGAGCGGGCGAATCGGCCAAGGTGTCGGCCGCCTGACGAAGCAGGTCAAGTCCGCGCTTACCGCCCTCGAGCAGGCCCGCGACCCGCAGCGCACCGCCGAGCCTGCGCCGCGATTGCGACGCCGTCGCGGCCCGCATCGCTTGTTCGACGGCAGCGCGAGCGGCGTCGTCGTCGCCGAGATGGCGCAACACGGGAACGAGCGCCACGCAAGCATCGGTTGCCCATGGAAAAAGCCCGCGGCTCAACGTCATCCACCGCAGCGCGTCGTCGAGATCGGCGCGCGCCCGCGCATCATCGCCCGCAGCCGCGCGCAATCGACCGCGCGACAGCAATGGCAGCACGGAAAACAGGGTGGGCGTTAGCTCACCGTCCATGCCACGTTCGGCGAGCAACGCTTCCCCCTCATCGGCCCGACCCTGGTCGGCAAGTGAGTCAATCAGCGGGACAAGGCCAGGAGTCTTGGTGTAGTCGAACGTCAACCCCTTGATATCAACTGCCGCTCGCGCATCTACCTCGGCCGCACGCAGATCGCCGCGGCGGTGCCGGGCCAAGCCACGCAACCAGGACGCCCGAGCCAGCCATTGCGGCGAGCCGTTGCGCTCGGCGTGCCGCATGGCACGGGTGAGGATGTGCTCGGCGACCTCGTAGCGCTCCGCCTCGACCAAGCAGATGGTGATGTTCGTGCGCCACAGCGGATGACCACCCTGGCTTATCAAGGCCGGATGCGTCGCGGCCTGCTCGGCGAGATCGCCTGCTACGTCGATCGGGCCTCCCTCGAGCGCTCTGCGGGCGACAAATGATCGCAGCAGGCACTCAGCCGCGGTCAGCGCGGGCAGGTCCGCGAATCGCTCTGCTTCGGTTTCGAACTTGTCTCGCAGATCCGGATTGAGGAGCAAGGCGCCGAGGCGGGCCGCGTCGAGTTGCAGCGCGAGCTCTCGATCGTGGGGACGAACTTCGGCGGCCGCCCACTCGTAGAGCGGAAGTTGTTCGCGCTGGCGCCGTGCCTCGGGGTGCGTGGTCCACGCCAGCGCGGCGAACGCGCGTGCCCGAATCAGCGGGTCCGTTGCAGTCTCCCCGGCCTCGCGGAGGTGAGTCGGCGCTACGGGGTCGCCGATCTCGTGTTCGGCATTTCCAAGCTCGAACAAGACCGATGGTCGATCGGCCATGTCTGGAGGCTCGTCGAGCGCCCTGCGCAGGTGCCCGGCGGCGGTGTCGGGCGCACCGCCGGCAAGGGCCGATCGCGCGGCCTCCCGGAGCATCGTGACGACGTTGGGGTTCCCGCTCGGCGGCGTCGCGATCAGGTGCACCGCGATCGCACCCGGGTCGGCCCGCTGGTCCGCCAGAAGCTTGGCCGCACGCGCGTGTAGATCAGCCCGTTCGGTGGCGGACAAATCGTTGTAGATCGCCGTTCGCACGATCGGATGGACGAATCGCAGCGGCTCTCCGCCGGCGAGAACCGCGAGGTCGACCAGTGCGGCGGCCAAGGTGCTCGCCTTTCGGACGTCCAATCCGGCCAACTCGGCGCACGTCGTCAGGCGGGCCTGTTCGCCCAACACCGCGACCGCCCGCGTCAGCGCAGGGGCCTGCGGGTCGAGTCGGCTGACACGCAGCAGCACGGCGGCGGCGATGCGTTCCGGCGCCAGCCGGTCGACCGCCTGTGGGTCGATCGCGGAAGCCGGGCGCGCATCGCGGCGGAACTCGCCGAGCAGTTCCGAGAGCAGGAATGGGTTACCGCCGGTCGCCTCTGCACACACTCGGCACAACTCGTTGCTGGCGTCGTCTCCGAGACTGTCCCGGACCAGGCGGGCGACGGCGGACTCCCCGAGCGGCCGGGGCCGAAGTACGGGCGGGCGGGCCTCGAGCATCAGCGATTCCAGGTCCTGGCGGTGCCGATCGGCGTCCGTTCGCACTGTCAGCGCGACCACGACGGGCAGGCCGGCGAGCCGGTGCGCTAGGTGAAGTAGGAATCGCAGCGAAGGCTCGTCGGCCCACTGGGCGTCGTCGATGGCGAGAAGCAGCGGGGCGCGTTCGGCGAGGTTGACCACCAGCCAATACAGACCATGCAAGGTGGCGAATGCGACGTCGCCGGTGTCCTCGGCCGCCGACACGTCGGTGAACACCGGCTCGGCCAGCCGAGCCGCCCCCGCCAACAACCGATCGCGTTCGGCTGCGTCGGCGCCGATCAGCGCGACTTCGAGTAGCTGGCAAACGATCCCGAAGCCGAACCCACGCTCCAGCTCCCCGCCGCGGGCTGCCAGCACCGTCATCTTTGCCGCGCTGGCGCGACGGCGAAGCGCCTCCAGCAGCACTGTCTTCCCAATGCCTGCTGGGCCCTCGATCAGCAGTACTCCGCCTGTGCCTGCGACCGCCTCGGTCAGCGCAGCGTCGAGTGCGGCGAGATCGTCCTCGCGTTCGAACAGCAGCGGCTGCTCACCTGAAGAAAAGATTTCAGCCGACTCTTCGGGCATCAACTCTGTCGCGGTCCCCCCGTTTCGTCAGACCATCTTCTACATGAGAGCACCTCGGTGGTGAACCAGTCGTGAATTCGGCCGCGACGTCGAGCTGCGACGTCACGACATCGGCACTGACCCGCTGCTCGAAGCGGCCTTCGACGTGGTCCATGCGAAGGCCGTCCTGACGTTTGTTCCCAAGCGGCGGATAGCACTGAATCGGATGATCGCCGCGGTGGCGGCGATCCGACCTTCCCACTAGCACCGCCCGGGCATCTGGCCGCGTCGCGCCCGGCCGACTTCGGCGCGGAAGGCTACTTCGTCCCGTATCGCACCGATGCGGTCGCCCGACTCGCCAAGGCCAACATGGACCAGCTCGGCGATGCGATCCTCGAGGCCGGTTTGATGGACGCCGCAGAGTTCGAGCGGTATCGCGTGATCTTGAAGCGGCCCGATTGCTTTCATCCCGCGTCGATGGCGCTGATTTCCGTGTGGGGACGGCGGCAACTGGCATAACGTGCGAGCTCATGGAGCGTGGGGGGAAGGCGCCAGGGCTGATGCGACGGGAAAATCGGGTTCGTCTGTTGGCGAATGTTCTTGCCTGCCTGGCGCTTGTGGTGGCGGGTTGCGGCACGGACACGGCGTCGCAGACGGGCCAGCAGCTGACACCGCTGCGGGTAGCGATGTTTCCGGCCGGCAGCACGCTGCCCGCGCACGCAGCCCTGGCGAAGGGCATCTTCGAACGCAACGGTCTACAAGTCGAATTAACCGAGGGCATGGACCTGCCGGTGTTCATGGCCGCACTGGCCAAGGGCCAGTACGACATCGTGATGAGCGTTCCGACGCTCGTCATGATCGGCGCCGAGAAAGGCGTTGATCTGCAGATCATTTCGAGCCTGCAGCGGTCATCGGCGCAGCGACCCAACGCCGTGTGGATCAGCAAGGATCTCGCGATCGAATCGCTGGGGCAACTCAAGGGCAAGACCATCGCGGTGCCCTCTCTGACCGGAATCATCATTGACGCGACGGTGTACCTGTTGAGCCGCGACGGCGTGGCGCGCAACGACGTCAAATTCGTTCAGACACCGTTTCCGACAATGGGCGATCAACTGGCGGCGGGCCGTGTCGACGCCGCCGTGGCGTCGATCCCGTTCAACGACGCGATCGCGGCGCGAGGGTTTCGGGTTCACGACGACGTCATCGTCGATGCGGTGCGCGACGCGAGCGGAGGGACCGTCGATACGGCGATGACATCGGTGTGGACCGCGTCGCGAACCTTCGGCCGCGAGCATGCAGGTACCGTGTCCGCGTGGCGCAACTCATTGAGCGCTGCAATCGAATTCCTCGACGGCGATCCGGCCGAGGCACGGCAGATGATGCAGGACTGGTTGAAGATTCCCGCCCGAGTCCTTGACACCGCCCCGCTGCCGGACTGGGATATCGCGATCACGCCGCAGGAGCTGGCTCCCTACATCACGATTTCGAAAGCCGTCGGCTCGACGCGCAGCGACCCGGATGTGAACTCGCTCGTGTGGCAAGGGTCGTGAACCGGATCCTGTACGCGGTCGATTCGGTCGGCGTTCAGCTGCCGGGCGCCGACGGGCCACGCCCGATCCTGCAGGCCGTCTCGTTCGAGGTGCGTGCGGGCGAGAACATCGGAATCGTGGGACGCTCGGGGGCGGGTAAGACGACGCTTCTACGCGTTCTTGGTGGTCTCGTCGACGCCTCAAGCGGCACAGTGGTTTTCGACGGCGAGGTGGTGCGGCGGCCGCCAAGCGGAGCGGTCATGGTGTTTCAGGACTACGGCAACGCGCTGCTGCCATGGCGCACGGTCGCCCGCAACACCGGGCTCGGACTGGAAGGCCGGGTAGGGCGCGATGAACGTCGCAGGCGGGTGGCCGACGCCCTGAGCATGGTCGGCCTCTCCGACCGTGGCTCTGATCATCCGTGGCGGCTGTCGGGCGGCATGGCGCAACGGGTGCAGATCGCCCGCGCGCTGGCGCTGGAACCAAAGGTGCTGCTTATGGACGAACCGTTCGGCGCACTGGACGCGATCACCAAGGCCTCGTTGCAGGACGTCCTGTTGAGTGTCCAGCAGGAGACCGGGGCAACCGTCGTGTTCATCACCCACGATCTCGACGAGGCGATCTACCTCAGTGACCGGGTGCTGGTGATCAGTGGCAACCCGGGCACCATCACTGTGGCGGTCGACACCGAACTCCCCCGTCCGCGCGACCAATTGGCGACGCGTGAGCTACCCCGCTACCTGCAGGTCCGCCATCTCCTCGGACACGCCCTGCGAGACGCAGATGGCTAGCCGGCTGGCGGGATTCGTGGTGCCGCTCGCCGCTGTGGCGGGCTGGCAGGCGCTGAAGTCGATGGGCTGGTACAACTACGAATACTTGCCATCGCCGCGCGAACTGCTCACCGCCCTGGTGGATCTCGCGCGCAGTGGCGAACTCGTCAACGACATCGCGCACACGCTTGGCGTCGCACTTGTGGCAGCAGCGATCGGCATGGTAGTCGGCGCGGCACTGGGGCTGGCGGTCGGCCTCATCCCGGCGGTGCGGCGCTACACGATGGCGTCGATCGATTTCCTGCGCACGATCCCGGCCGTTGCACTGGTGCCGATCGCCGTCCTGTCGTTCGGGCCGGTACGGACGGCCGAGGTCGCGCTCGCCACGTACGCCGCGCTGTGGCCGATAGTGCTGCACACCGCCGGAGGTGTCGCGGCCGTGCACCCGCGGCAGTACGACGTCGCAAGAATGCTGCGCCTCGGTCGAGTGACCACGATGCGAAAGGTCGTCATCCCCGCCGCGGTTCCGGCATGGCTCGTCGGCGCGCGGATGGCAGTGATCATCGCGCTGCTGGTGGCGATCGTGGCCGAGATGATGATGTCTTCGCGGGGGCTCGGCGGCGGTCTCGCCGAGTCGATGCACGCGCTGGCACCCGCACGCATGTGGGCCTACGCCGTCGTTTGCGGGCTCCTCGGCCTGATGCTCAACGCGGGACTGCGGCGCACCGTCCGCCTCGCGTTTCCCGGCGCGCCCGCGCAGTCATCCGGAGATCAGCCTACGCCGACACCTGTCATCACGGCGCTGCGCGGCCTGCTGCCAGTCGCCGCGCTGCTCGTCATGTGGCAACTGACGACATCCGTTGATTCGCTGTCATTTCCACCGCCGCACGAATGGCTCACAGCCATCGCGCGGATGCGTGACGACGGCGTCCTGTTTCCTGCGATCCGGTACACGCTCGGAACCTATGCTCTCGGCCTGGCGTGCGCGGTCGTCGTCGGAGGCATTGTGGGCACCGCGATCGGCTCGTCGCGGGTTATCGATCGTGCTCTCACTCCCACAATTGATTTCATCGCTGCGGTGCCTGGCGCGGCGCTGGTTCCCGTCGCGGTGTTGCTGCTCGGTTCGGGTCAGCTCAGCGGCGTGGTGACCGTTGCGTTGATCGTGTCATGGCCAATCCTGCTGAACACGGCGACGGCCATGCGCTCCATACCTGCAGTCCGGCTTGAGATGTCGCGGACGATTGGTCTCTCGCGGCCCCAGCGGTGGGGCAAGGTGATCGT